>Ga0210406_10000397_pt1 | contig 60264 bp, 59 predicted proteins | sample IncBWC30MmetaG_FD_155454 | JGI IMG/M metagenome (GOLD analysis project Ga0210406, IMG submission 155454) | Forest soil microbial communities from Barre Woods Harvard Forest LTER site, Petersham, Massachusetts, United States - Inc-BW-C-30-M | ecosystem: Environmental > Terrestrial > Soil >...
GCCGCTGGCCGCAGGCCGCCGGCGATGGCCAACTGAAAGGTATCGGGATTGAGCCCGAGGCAAACATCACTGCTCATCAGCGTGAATGCGGGAACGGTGCGCTCCGACTGCCATCGGCCAGTCACAACACGCGCCAGATCCGCGTCATCGGAAATGATCAATACTGAAGGTTGATCCACGTTCCCTTTCTCGAAATCTGGCTTCAGGCCTTAGGCGTCAAGCTGAAATCCTTGACGCCTGAAGCCTGAGATCTTGCCCTCACTTTGGATTGTTGTTCCCGGGGTCCTGGTGTCCTGCGGGAGGGGTCTCGCTCCAATCGGGCGAAGTGCTGGCAACCTCGAACTCGGGCACATCCGAGGCTCCAACTGCCGCAGCCTGGACGCGAGCTTTCGGAGTTCCACTCGGTTTGGTTTTCGCGTTCTTGGCCAGTGCGGCTTCCACTACAGCGCGCAGGTCGACCAGCATGGACACCGGTTGTCCCGACGAATATTCGGCGTGAAACATCACCTTCCACGACTGGCAGATCATGCGCAGCCGCGCGATTGGCTCTTCAGCGGAAAATTGAGCCCGGCGGCAATCGAGCGTCTCCACGCCGCGCTGTTCCAATTCTCGCAACCCATCCAGAATTGCATTGAGGTCCTGATGCATCAAGCGAAAGAAAATACGCCTCATCAGAAAGCTGAAACGGGTAAATGCGACCATGGCGGTCGGCAGAAAATATTTCTGGCCACACGAGGTTTTTAGCTTTCTCCCCTTTTCCAGAATCCTGCTGGTGAGCAGCTGATTCAGATTGCGGCAACCATTTGCGGTCTGCACAACTTCATCCAGCGGACTGAGCCAATCCGGAACATTCAGGTCCGCAGGCCCCAAAACCGGTTCGAGCGTCTGCGCCACATAGGCCAGATCGACGTCCGCATCTTCCAAACGGGACGGAGCGCAATGAGAAAAGAATTGAACCAGCAGAAAGTCAATCTTGTCGCGATCGGAATCGGTATGTTCCTGCCTGCGCAAGTGATGAAGCAGTAAAGTGCGCAAAGCATCATCGCTGCTTACGGTTGTTGTTTGCAGGAACTGGCGAAGCTGATGCACTTGAATGCGCGTGTCCATTTCGGCAAACAATTGCCGGGTCAGTTCGACTGATTCCTGCGGCGGCGCATCGATGCCTGCTTCCAGATCGCTGTGCGCCGGCAACTCGATCACGAACTCTCGGGCCAGCGCGGCGTATAAAGGATAGAGCAGACGCGCATCGCGCCACTCCGCCGCCAGTTCACTCAATTGAGATGTGGGTGTCATAAGTTCACAGTTCAGGGTTTCACAATCCAGTTGGCAACTTCCCCGGTGAAGCGAGCGGCCACTGCAGTGCGGCCTCCGTTGTACTGCACCGCTACCACACAAGCCTCGGTATCGAGCGTGCCATCGGAATTGCGCAGACGTAATCTGTCGGCGAACTCGAGGGGCAAAGTCGACGCGAACAGCACTTCGGTCGGCGTACCAAATTCAATGATCGTGCTCTCAGTAAACGCCCCGCTGCCGCCGGCCACGCGAGTCAGGCGGACAGGAATGCGAACCGGGGTTGCCTGGGGAAAAAACTTTGCCAGCTTGGTGGTGGAGCTCTCGCGCGCCGGAACCGCCGCCGCGCCCGATTTAGATCCAGAATTTCTCATCCCTGATTTCCAGAGCATCGATGCGGCCTGGATTCCTAAGCCCGCCGGTTAGCGTGGCTCAGGCACCCGGACCGCACCGCGGAGTACGAATGCACGAACCCAGCCAAAGCCGTAAGCACGGCAAGCTAAGCTTTATCAATGGGATAAGTGAAGTGTCGTGGTTGGTTTACTAACATTGTCTTAGGTTTGGACGTCTCACAGTGACACAAAGTCTCAGCAGAGGCCAACGCCGAACCTAGCTAAAGCTCGCCTGGGGGCAGGCGCTCACGCTCGCCCGCCTCGAGCGAAGTCGAAACGTCTAACGGAGGCAAACTCCGCAGCCATCTCGATCGAGACTCAGCGCCTCATCGCAGCCGAATCCCTCCAAACGGAATCGTTGATTAGTATCAGGGCACGGTTTCAACCGTGCCGCCGAACCGCGCACCGCAATTCACGCCCCGCAAGGGCGCGAGGAACCCTCACCCGCAAAGCCCTTGACACTCGCCCTGCCATACAGTAACTAAGGAAGGCTGTCGAACCATCCTTCCCCCGCGAACGGAAATTGCCAATCCGCCCGCAAAGAAGGCCGGTGTTGGCGGGGGCATCCACAATGAAGCTCAGGAAGCAATCCGGCGTAGTCCTCGCGTTGGCAGCACTCATCGCTATCGTTCTATCGGGAACCACAGCCAACGCGCAGGCTTACCGGGTCATCCACAATTTTCAGGGCTCCTCGGACGGTTGGGGACCCGTAGGTGTACCGGCTATCGCAAAGAATGGTGATCTGTTTGGCGTCACCAATGGAGGAGGTACGTACGACTTGGGCACGGTCTTCAAGCTAACCGCACCGCGAACTCGCGGGGGGACGTGGAGAAAGACCGTACTCTACGACTTTCCTCCCAACCACCAAGAGTATCCAACCTCGCTGGTCATCGATAAGGATGGCATTCTGTATGGAGCGGGTGCCGGGCCAACTACGCGCGGCTTCATTTTCCGGCTGGCGCCTCCTGCCTCTGGCGACGGTGCTTGGACGTACGACACGCTTTACACTTTTAAATCCGCCTCTGATGGCAGCGGAATTCAGGGCAACCTGGTCTTCGACGCCGCGGGAGATCTCTACGGAGCGACCCAGCTGGGCGGTGATCTTGGCTGTGCGCAAGATGGCTGTGGCACGGTCTTCGAGCTGAAGCGGCCAATTAAGAACGGTGGGCAATGGCGTTTTAGCGTGCCTTACACGTTTACGGGCACAGACGGGGATCAACCTTTCGCCGGCGTAGTGTTTGATCAAAAGGGAAATCTGTACGGTACAACCAACTACGGAGGAATTTTCGGCTACGGCAATGCCTACCGTGTGAGTCCGCCCGCGAAGAAAGGTCGCCCTTGGACTGAAGCTGTGCTTTATTCTTTTGATCGCGGCACGAACATGGGCTCCAGCCCTGAAGGCCCGTTGCTTTTCGATGGATCGGGCAACCTGTATGGAACTACGGGGTTCGGAGGTGACCTCAACTGCCAGGCCGGGTTCGGGTGCGGAGTGGTATTCGAGCTTTCGCCTCTGGCCAAAAATGGCAACCCGCGGGCCTACACGAACCTGTATTCGTTCCAAAGTGGCAGCGACGGTAACTATCCCTCAGGCGCTATGGTTTTCGACAGCACAGGGCATCTCTATGGCATAACTCAGGAGGGAGGAGGGGGGACGGGGTACTCCGGTATCGCGTTCAAGTTGAGTCCGCCCGCACAAAAGGGGGATGCCTGGACGGAAACTGTGCTCCATAGATTCATTGCCCCCGAGGGTGCAGGGCCTGCTGAGGGCATAACTTGGGGCAAGTGGAACGACCTGTACGGAGTAACGTATTTGGGCGGGACTGGATGCCCAACCCAGGGTTGCGGCACAGTCTTCGAGCTTCAGCCTTGAGACTCGTCGAACAAGACATCGGGCAGAGTTTGGTGAGACTCTGCAAAACGAATACCCGCCCGAATTGCGCGAGCTTTCAGAAAAGTGGACCAAACTGAGAGGCTCAAACGAGGTGAGCCGCAGACATTAGGGTCCGATTCGAGCGATTATTGTGCATCCGAACGATTTTGATTCGTTCCCGCCGACGCTCGCGGAGAAACCGGTCGAGTATCGCGAGTTCCCAACCCAATCACCATCGACATGTCCTTCGGATAAACCACATCGCGTCCTCGCGCCAGGAAATGCGCATACACAGACATTGCTGCTCCGTAGAAGCCGAATCCGGAGGCTACGACTCTCGAATGGGCAAGCGCTCCTGCAATCGTACCCAGCAAACCGAATCCGGAAGCCCCGTTGGCCGCTCCGCCACCGACGTCTCCCCCACCTCCGTGCAGGTCGCGGTCGTGGTCCCCCGATGTTGAAGAGGCCGCCAGCATCACGGCAATGCCAGTTGTCAGGTATCGCGTGCGGGGAGTCGTGACCTGCGCGCCGCCCTCGGCGTCGAGGCTGAGATGTTCACCCTTAGCCACCTCTACGCCTTCGAGGCTGGCTTCGACCTTCTGTTCGATTCCATCAGGAGGCACCACCTGGTGAAACACAATCCGGAGTTGTCCATTGCGATTCAGCCTGCGGGCCGGGCGCACTTGCAGCACGGAGCCTTTGATATGGCTTCCCTGCGGAAGAAACAACTTATCAGACACGACCAGAGGCTGGCTGATGACGGCCTCGACTGGCTCACCCTTTTTCGCGGTCGCAGAATTCAGTGGTGTAACCAGCAGGGCATGGACGACGCTGCCGGACGGAGGCGGGTTTCCGATCGCGCTAAGCGTCTCGGGTCTTAACGGTTCGGTTCCGAAGTCGAGCGGTGCCTGCAGGTCTGCGTTGAAGCTGGTGCCGGCATCCATATACTGCGGGTGGCAAGGAAGTTGGGCCACGCCGAGTCGTTTCAGGCGATGCATCTTTCCCGGCTCATGCAGTTGCTGCATGGCGGAATCCCATTGCTTCCGCGCTTCCTGGCGAACCTCACTAATTTTTCGCGATGCGGCACCCTTGGCTTCAGCGGCTGCTCCGGTATTCTCCTTGGCATTCGCGGGGATGAACTGCAAGACCCCCTGGGACGCGGGAGAGACAACCGTCTGCAAAGGCAGATGGCGTCCATCGGCCAGCACCAATTCGTCAAACTCGACGTGCACTTGCCGGTAAGGAGAGAAATTCGCATTCATCGCAGCCATGGTGCGCTTCATTTTGGGAACGCCGTCGATGCTGGCGATTTTGCCGGTAACCTCGCTCCCCGCCGGGACAACGATCTTGTCGAAGGAATAAACCGGCTCGACAACTCTTCCGTGAACCGGCTGTCCCACCTTCTGAATGCGCACTTCCTGATCCAGCGCCACTTTGAGTGGAGTACCCGCGGGCACCGTCAAAGGAATGGAGTTGGACACTTCTGGTGAGCTTGGGTCCGGCGAAGGAATTGTTTCAATCGATGGCGTATGAGGCTGTGCTGGTCGCGCAGAAAGAGTTTGACCCCAGATCGAGCCGCTGCAGATGGAGGTCAGGAGGACAACGCACAAATTACGATGCATAGCTTTCCCTATTCAGGCGTGCGCTTCAAGGTATGTGTGGCAGCTGCTTTCAATAGATAATACAGCAAACGCGGGCGAAGGAAGCCGCAATTACAGCGACGGGATCCGGGAAGAACCGTAACGGAACAGCCTTGACAGTCGCCGGGACAGCAGGCGGGGAGCGAAGACAGAGGGTTTTTGTTTGGCACGAAAGGTGACAGCTACTGAGACTTCTCCTTGCATCCGAATCGGATGAAGCGATGGGATTCGTGCGCGACCTTTCCGGCGGCGCGGCGCTGCAAATCTTCAGCGCGGGAAATGATAATAGACGTCCTGCTTTGAGGGAATCGGAACACCATTCTTGGACGCCGGGGCAAACTGCCATTTCTCCAGCGCCGCGAGCACCCTGTTGTCGACGGCGGGGCCGAGGCTGTGAAGCACGACCTTTTGCACAATGGTTCCCTGCTCGTCGATCGTGACTTCGACAATGACGTCGCCCTCGATGCTGGCTGAGTCTGACCCGAATACCGGATCGGGAGACACAATCGGCAGGGCCGGCCTGATTTCTGGGCCAGTGAACGTCCCGTATGAAAGAGATCCGTAGGGAGATCCAGCCGCGGGACCGCCGGGTCGGGCCGATGCGGTTTCATTACCTAACTCCAGCTTTGCAGTAGGTGGCTCCAGGCGATGCGCATTTGCGTTTTTCGCTGGACGATGCCAGGTGAGCTGCGGCTTCGGATTCTCCTCCGAAACGCCGGAGTTGCCCCCGAAATAAATACGGGTCACGGCGTCACCCGATTTGCCTCTTACGACCGAAGAAGGAGCCACGAAGATTGGGGCCGGGCTGTGCAGAAGCCATCCCAGAAATGCAAAATGCAGCGCCAACGAAACGCTCAACCACGTGGCCTGGCGTTTCGGAACAGCGGGATACAGCGGCGTAAACATAGGGCTAGGTTATCCTGTATTTTACCTGTTTCCGGCTAATATATAGACTCCGTGTCGCTTGGAACGGTTCTAACTTATCCGACCGTTCCGGCGACACGCACTACAATGGTTTGCATCTATAAGGCAGCAGCCTGAATCAACATCGTTTATTGTTGGGCTGCTTATGCCCGTGTTTATCATTTATGAGCGACCTGAGCTCGAGGAACCAGCTACGGCAAAAGAGGTTATCTTTTGCTCGTCTCGCGGTTCCATGCGTTCTTGCTAACTTTCTGCTGCCTTGTCGGCCCGCGTTGGGTCAGGCTCCGACCGCAGCTTCAAGCACACAATCCGGCTCGTCTTCCTACAGCAGCAGCGGATCCGGCAGCCCCAGTCAGTCCAGCAATCCTGGCGCAGTCCTTGACCAGAGCCCGTTTTCAGGCAGCGTTCCCGAAGGCAAAGCGACTTCGGAAGTTTTGCAGCTTTCCTTCAAAGACGCGCTCGACCGCGGACTTAGAAATAACCTCGGCATCTTGCTACAGAGTGATAGCACTCTGACTGCCCGGGGAGAAAGGTGGAAGGAACTCAGCGCACTCCTTCCGAATGTCAATGCAGCAGTGTCCGAGACTGCCGAACAAATCGACCTGGCGGCTTTGGGGTTGCGCATCAACTTTCCCGGAGTACCCGCGGTCATCGGTCCGATCGGGGTTTTCCAGGCTGGCGGGTATGTGACCCAGTCGCTTTTTGATTATCATGCCATCGAGCGCAAACGTGGCGCTTCTTACAATGAGAAGGCCGCGCAGAGCTCGTTGAAAAATGCGCGTGAGCTGGTGGTGCTCGCGGTGGGGAATGCATATCTGGTGACGCTCGCCGGCGCGGCCAGAGTAGCCACGGCACAAGCCGACGTGCAAACCGCGCAGGCCCTGTACGACAAAGCGGCCGACCAGCAGAAGGCCGGAGTGAGCCCCGCGATCGATACCCTCAGGGCTCACGTGGAGCTGCAGACCCGGCAACAACTGCTGATTGTTGCCCGCAACGATTTTGCGAAGCAGAAACTGGCGCTGGCACGCGTCATTGGACTACCGCCAGGGCAGGAATTTAACCTGACCACCGAAGCCCCGTACGAGCCGTTAGCGACCTTGCCGCTGGAGGAGGATTTGCAGCGTGCCTACGCGTCACGGCCGGACTACCTGGCGGCGGCGCAAGAGGTGCGGTCCGCGGAACTGTTCCACAGAGCTGCGACCGCAGAGTATTATCCGACGCTCGATATGGCGGGGGATTACGGAGTGGCCGGTATCCGTCCCGGCGACTCCCGTGGGGTGTTTCAAGCGGCAGCGACATTAAATATCCCCATCTTTGCCGGGGGAAAAACCCATGCAGACGTTTTGGAGGCGGAAGCCTCGCTGCGCCAAAGCCGCCAGCAACTGGAGAACCTGCGCGGGCAAATTGACTACGAAGTCCGCAGCGCCCGTCTGGACCTCACCGCCGCCGCGGATCAGGTCGAAGTTGCTCGCAGCTCGGTTGACCTTGCCACCCAAACGCTCGAGCAAGCTCGGGATCGCTTTACCGCAGGTGTTACCGACAACCTGGAGGTCGTTCAGGCGCAAGACAGTCTGGCATCGGCCAACGAAAGCTATATTTCCAGTCTCTACTCCCACAATTTGGCGAAAATATCTCTGGCAAAGGCTGTGGGCGTTGCTGAAGAAGGTGTGAAGCAATACCTGCAGCGTAAGTAGAGCTGGCTCAAGGTAAGCGAATCATGGCAGAAAATACAGACACCATCGTGCGGGACAATCAGCCTCAAGCCCAGCGGCCTGCGAATCAGCCGGCTCCCCTGCCCGCTTCGGATAGAGATCTGCGCTGGAAGAGCTTTCGAGCGGGCAATCCAAGATTCCGCGTGTTTCTTATTGTCGGAATCGTTGTCCTGGTGGTCGTCGGTTTTTTCCTTTGGCGATACTTTGCCAGTTATGAGGAGACAGACGACGCCCAGATCGACGGCCACCTCAACTCGATCAGCGCCCGCGTTTCGGGTCATGTTTTGAAGCTTCTGGTAGAAGACAACCAATACGTGGCGGCGGGGACTCCACTGATTCAGATTGATCCCAGGGATTATCAGGTAGCACTGGATCAAGCGAAGGCGGACTACGCCGACGCTGTGGCCCTGGCGGAAGCTGCGCGGGTAAATGTTCCGATCACTTCAGTCAACACGGTCAGTCAAACCTCCAGTGCGCAAGCCGACGTGGAGAACGCAAACGCCGGCATCGCGGCCGCTCGCCAGCAATACGCGGCGGCCAATGCACAATTGGTGGAGGCGCAAGCCAACAACGTGAAGGCGCAGAGCGATCTGGTGCGCTACAAGCAACTAGTGGATAAGCAGGAAATTTCGCAGCAGCAATATGAACAAGCTGTGGCTGCAGCCAACGCCGACGCGGCGGCGGTAGACGCGGCCCGGGCTTCGGCGTCAGCCGCCGAGCACCAAGTGCGCCAGGCTCAAAGCAGGCTGGCGCAGGCACAGGCCAACCTTCGTGCCGCAGCTACAGGTCCGCAGCAAGTCGCGACCATTCGATCGCGCGCGCAATCGGCCGAGGCGCAAGCCCAACAAAAAAAAGCCGCATTGGAGCAGGCGCAATTGAATCTGCAGTACACAACCATCCTGTCTCCCGTCAACGGAGCTGTGACCAATCGCACGGCGGAAGTCGGACAAAACGTTTCGATCGGCCAGGAGTTGATGAGAATAATCAACCTCGACGACATCTGGGTGACCGCGGATTTCAAGGAAACCCAGCTCAAGTTCATGCGAGTGGGCCAGAAGGTAACGATTCACGTCGACACCAATGGCAAAGATTACAACGGGCACGTGCAAAGCATTGCCGGAGCGAGCGGAGCGATCACCAGCTTACTGCCTCCGGAAAATGCGACGGGGAATTACGTCAAGGTAGTTCAAAGAATTCCAGTGAAGATAACGTTCGATCCCGGAGAAACCAAGGAGCACGTCTTGCGTCCCGGAATGTCGGTCGAGCCCAAAGTCTGGATAAAATAAGAACTGATGTATCGCATCATCACTATCGAACGTGAATACGGAAGCGGAGGCGGTGAGATCGCCTGCGAGCTTGCCAAGCGGTTGGGCTGGAAGCTCTGGGACCGCGCCTTGACGGAAGAGATTGCCAAGGCGGCCAATGTGGGCTGTGAGACTGTCGAACGTTGCGAGGAACGCGCCGACGGCACCTTCCAACGTCTGGTCAAAGTGTTTTTGCGCGGCAGCTACGAACGAAGCATCCCTTTACCCGACGCCGAACCCTTCGACACCGACCGCTTTGTGGCCGTAGGCGAGCAGGTTATGGAAAAAATTGCGCAGGCCGGCAACGGTGTGATCGTTGGCCGCGGCGCGCCATATTTCCTGCGTCGACGCGCCGACGCCTTCCATGTGTTTCTCTATGCTCCTCATGCGGAAAAGCTCAAGCGATTGCTGAAAATCGGCAAGAGCGAGAAAGAAGCGCGAGAATTACTCGATACCATAGACCGCGATCGAAGCACATTTGTGAAACGCTGTTTCAACGCCGACTGGCCTACCCGATGCCTGTATCACCTTATGATCAATACGGCTGTCGGGAATGAAAATGTCATCTCGACCATTCTAAATACCAAGCACGCATTGGAAATGCCCGTCTCCGAACTCGTCTGAGTCGAGGCCAATTGGATAGCCGTCGAGCGGGCGCCTTTCTTCCGTTATTGGAACTTTCGTAACTCTCGCCACTGCACCTTTTTTGCTGCAATTTAACATTCCTGCAATATTCTGCAACTATCATGGGAAAGTCAGTATCTTCGATTGAGGAGTGGAAGGTGGCTTTACCCAGACCGTCGCGACTTGCCCTGCCGCTGCAAGTGGCTGCGGTTTGCTACCGGCGGCAAGGGCAATCGATTGAATTCCTCCTGGTCAATACCAACGGCGGCGGCAAGTGGACATTTCCAAAGGGTGATCCTGAGCCATCGATGTCGCACAGCCGGGCTGCGGAACGCGAAGCGTGGGAAGAAGCTGGGGTTCGCGGTCACATCGAGCCACGGCACTTTCATCTCTATTTACATTCCAAGGGCGTCTTCTGGAAACCTCCGGGGGTGCGCGAATTTGTGATCAAGGCTTTCTTGATGGAAGTTGAACTCATCGACGGGTCCCACGAACCGGAGCGTAACCCTACCTGGTTTAGCCCAGACGACGCCAGAAAAATCCTGGCGAAAGGCCGCGAAGTGAAGTACGCGAGAGAGATGCAGGCGGTGGTCGACCGGGCTATCGAACATCTTGGCGCAAAGGAACTTGCTACGCGTTAAGTGGCATCGGCCGTGCATCTGTTGCCACTCGATTCTCTCGTGTCGCGCTCATTCTCTCGAGCATTCCGCCTCGCCAGGAGGTACTTCCTTCCAATGGTCCATCAGCGTTGTAAAGCGGTGCCAGATAGATACCGTGGTGTGCGGCGATTTTGTCGATCTCCGCGACCCGCTCCGGACTGATGAACCCTCTTCCCTGAGAGAACGGTTCGAAGCGGCCCTCCAGAGCAAGAGCCATGCCTTCGAGTAGACATCCATGGACCACATCGGGGAATGGATGCCGATTCAGAATTCCATGAAAATCCGGAGCGAACCTCAACCCACCCCTGATCTGCCCCAGACCTCCGAAGAAGATTTTGGCGCCAGGCGTCTGCGCGTTTGGGGACAAGTTCTTCGGGTAGCCCGCATCGCAAACTATGGCGTCGCGGGCCACACGGCCCAACAGAAGCGAAGGCGACGCCAGACTCGCCGCACAAATCACAACGTCGGCCTCGGCGGAGAATCGCTGCAGGTCGTTTTCCGGAAGATCAGTCGCGATCTCCACCTGAACTCCATGGGATTGCAGCTCGGTTGCAAGCTTGCGTAATCGCTCTGCGTTGCGTGCGCTGAGCAGCACGCGCTTCACGATAGGCGCCAAGCAACGGGCGCAGCCAGAACCGACATCTCCCGTTGCTCCAACGATGAGCAGCGTGGATCGGCGGAGGTTCCGCCCTTCCATCTCGCACATTCTCTTGATGCCCTGAACAATGAAACCAACGGTCAACGTATTGCCAGTGGTGAAAACCGTATTGTGTCTTTCTGGAAGCAGATCGAAGTTGCCTTCAATCAGAATGGAGCTGAATCCGCCGAGACTCACGATCTTCGCTCCGGCGTTGATCGCGCAGGCCGCCGCCGCTCGAACGCGGGCGATATTCTCGTGCACGTAGGCAGCTTCGAGTCGATCAGGAGGAATAAACGAATCGATGTAAAGGCCGCGCGCTCTCATGTCCTCAATAGATCCGACCTCGACATGGCAAACTGCTCTGGCCGGAATCCAGGGAAGGATGTCCCGGATCTCATCGTCGGGCAGAGGCGTACGCTCCGGCCCCCGCAGGACAGCGAGTACGTCCACAGCCGCTCTCCAACTCTCTTGATGTCCGATCAAAGCAAAATCGACGTCCATGGTCCCCTCGCCCAGTTAAACTGGCAACTGAGCCACCCACGTAAGAGTTACTTCGCCAGGTATCCCCAGCATGTCGAGCGCCTTCAGATACTGTTGCAGCGAAGCCCCGCGAAGCTCGGCTGCACTCAAGCTGACATCGAACAGCGATGGCTTCACACAGGTCGCGTGACACACTTCGCAATGTCCGTCCTTGCATTCTTTCGCCAGCATCTTCGCGAGCGTGGTCATCACGTCGAGATGCAATCGATATACCTTCTCGTCGAAGCGTTGCGCGTCCAAGGCCCGCTCCGCTCGAAGAATCGCCATGGCGTGATCGACGTGCTCTTCTTCCTCGGCTGCGATGGAGGCAAAGGTCTTGCCAAGACTTCCCGGGGCCACCTTCCCGACGCGTGCATAGCTGGCGACGGCGAATGATTCCAGCATGATCTCCTGGACGATCAGGCAGGCAATAAAGTCGCGCTCTGCGATGCAGCGCAGGAATGCGTCGCGGAGCCGCTTCCAATGCAGTGCGTCGACGTTACTGGGGACGGCAACGCCAATCTTCCGGCCCTCGGCTGCAAACCGAGCGGCGTGACCTCGTTCGATCTGCGCATGCTCCAATGCATCGGCTACTTCTTGGGGATCACCACATATCTCCGATAAGGAGGTGTAGTTCATCGCGGCGATTAGTTCGCCGGTTATCGCCTGTGCAAGCACGTCCTGCCAAATCGGTGCAGTGGGTGAGAGTGAAGCACATTCAACCGTTGAGCCGTTTAAACCAACAAGCGTTTCCATGTGTCCTCCTTAAAATCGAATCACTACTGTTTGAAGAGAGGCTTCTATTCACCGGCTCAAGTCATAGAAGAGAGCCGTCACAGCGATATAACAGGCAATCGCGATGAGGTCGACTACCAACCTGCCGGGAATGAGTAGGACCACTCCTCCCGTCAGTATGGCGACTAAGTAAAGAAGACCCGCTACACTGGCCTTAGAACGCGGTAACGCTTCTACAATCCGTTCCTTCAATACTGCTGGGCTCATACTCTTTACCTCCTTACGCGAGTAATTGAATCAGCTTGCACGCCTATCAGATTGGTTCCTGAGACGCTCGTCGTAGCACGAATCCGGGGGCTTTAAGTTTCTGAAGCATCTTGACTGCGCCGCTGTTCCTTGGGTTCAGCTGGAGAGAACGTTGATAGTTGGCGATAGCCAGCGGCTTATTGCCATCATCCATGTAAGCCTCTCCCAGGCTGTCGTAGACGTTGCTCGATTGGGGATAAGCTTCGACGTTCAGCTGGAAAATTCGGATGGCTTCCTTGAGCTTATTGGCGCGAATGAGTTGGTAACCCAAAGCGTTGAGTTCGCCCTCATCGAAGTTGTAGATATTGGGTTGCGACGCCTTCAACTCGTGGTATTGCTTAGCAGCCTGGTGAATCCCGCTGGACGCGATGGTGACAGAAAGGGTCTCAGCGATGGATTTGCGCGGGTCGAAGGCTGCTTTGACCTGAGGCACCCATATGGCCATCGCAACCGCAAAACTTCCCGTGCCCATCGCGAGGGTGAGTACCACAAGAATGCCCGCCGTCGCCATCCGACGGAGCGCGCCGGGGCGATCCTGCGCGCGCAGATAGATTTCCAGAATGGCCAGAGGAAACAGGTACTGGGCGAAAGACATGACGGTGGGGAACGGGCCAGTAAAAGTCGTCGTATCGAAACCGATCGGGCCTTTGAATACGAGCAGCGTCAAGAAAAATGCTAAGCGATAGAACCACGACGCGCTCACCACCATGAACAGACGAAGGGCCCATCGACGATGGGTTTTGAAATCGCGGACCAGCGCGTAGCGCAGAGCCATGGCGGCGCAGAGCCAGATCAGTATGGCGTTTACGGCGCTGCCGATGTGTTGCGGAAGATCACCAACGCTTCCCCGGATCCATTGCATGTAAAGACCGGCCAGGCTGAGCGCGACCGCGGTCAGCATGTAGATTCGTCCGTTCCAGCGGTGAAAGATTGGAAAGCGGTTGCGAACCTGCGGAACCAATTGAACCGCCCCGGCAACCATTACGATTACGGCCGACACAAGATGCATGGCAACGGCGAGATTGCCTTTGGTCACTCCGGGGATGTAACCATTGGTGATCTTCCAACCGTGGTAATCCCCTCGAAGCGCGGTAAGACCATAGAACGACGCCACGGCAAACGCGAATACCAATTGGCTGATGACGGCCACCACAAACCAAAATCGCGCGGCGGCTTTCAGCGCAGTGTCCGCAACCGAACTGAGTTCCAAACGGTTAGTTATTACAGCCGTGCTCATGATCTCCTCCTTATGCACGTCGTCGAATCCAGAGTTCATGTGAATCAAATCGGCTCCCGATAGCGGCGCAACCGGACCGCTGCGGCAAAGAATGCAACTGCGAATATGAGTCCGACCCACAGACTCGGGCTGCTCAGGAATTTCCCCGGAGCGAGTTGTGTGAGCGGAATAAAATGAGCATCGATCGGAACACCATTCTTGTCCTTGAGATCGAAGGCGATCTCGTCGAATCCCAACAGCCGGCTATGCAGCAAGGAGCCGAGATGCGACGTGTGGAAGGCAATGTACTCGACGGCGGCCAGCGCCAGCGGCGGTAATACGGCCCAGAGAAAGGTTGCGCGCCGCGGCCAGCCTGAGACCAGCAGCATCCACATGTAGATCGGGGCATGCCAGAGCGTCAACACGATCACTTCGTAGAGCAGCACCAATTGCATCTCGAGCAATGGGGGGTGCGACGGCGTCGCACTGCTCGCACCGCTCAGCAACAGGACCGCACCGCTCTCAAGACGCATGACAAATTGCAGGAGCACAGTGCTCACGAAGACGAGCACGGGCAGAATCGCCAGAGGAACACTTGCCTTCGCCAGCACGGTCGAGAGATCCGAAACCGGCAGCGATTTCCAGAACAGGATGCTGCGATCGCGGCGTTCGCCGTGCAGCGCGTCGAGCGAGTAAAAGATGCCGACCAGGAACGCGGTCAACGCGAGCAGCATCCCAGCGTGGGCGTACGGCATGGCCAGGACGATGAGCTGAGGCTCCGAGTGGGACGCCTCCATTGCTCGCATGCTGCTCGGCACCCAAAACAGGCTGATCGAATAACCAATCAAATAGACGGCGGCAGCGGCCAATGGCGCGATATAGATCGAACGGTTCTCCCACAATTCGCGTCGCACCGACCAGTACAGGGGCCGAGTGGCCGTCAAGACGGCGGGCGCCATATTCTGGTCGAGAGGTTCTGGCACGGCTTTCGATTCAGTACTCATCTCACTACTCCCCTTGTGCGGGCATGTGACCACTGCAAGCGAACTCAGATCGGTCCCTGACATCGGCGCAGCCGCACTGCTGCGGCAAGGAAAGCGGCAGTGATTACCAGTCCGATCCACAGACCTGGGCTGGCCAGGAATCTCGCCGGCATAAAGTGCGTCATCGGATCGAGGAAGTTATCTGATCCTGCGGCTTCCGGGCCACCGCCTGCCAAGCGGTAACGCAGCAAGTCGTAGAAATACGAAGTGTGAAATGCAAGCTTCTCAACTCCGCCGATTGCGAGCGGCGGCAAGGCGGCCCATAGAAACGCCGCGCGCCGCGCCCAGGCTGAGACCAGCAGCAACCAGCCGTAGAACGGCGCATACCAGAGCACGTGCACTGTGATTAAGTGGTAGAGCAACATGAGTCCCATCTGGAACAATGCGGGTTTCCACACCGTCGCCACACCTACGCCGCTCCCCAGCAGCACGAGGGTTGTCAGCAGCAGCATGATGGATACAGTGGCCACGACGATCACGAAGGAGAGCAGTGGCAGAACAACGAAGGGAATGCTGGCCTTCGAAAGTACTGTGGTGAGATCGGAAACCGGCAGCGACTTCCAGAACAGGATGCTGCGATCGCGACGCTCGCTGTGCAGCGCCTCAAGCGAGTAAAAGATCGAGACCACAAAAGCCGCCCCCATGATCAACGCGGTAGCGAAGCTGTAAGGCTCTTCTAGTGCCGCACGCCGCTGCGCCAGGTTGGTCGTCGACATGGTATACCCCATAGTGGCGATCAAGTATCCGAACAGGGTGACGACGGCGACGGCCAACGGCGCGATGTAGATGGAACGGTTCTCCCACAACTCGCGTCGTATCGACCAGTACATTGGTCGCGTTGATGACAATGCCGCGGGCGCGATTCCCCGCGCGTCCAAGGACTCGCGGATGGCCTTTGACTGAGTATTCATCGGGCGGCTCCTTGTACCTGTCCTGCGTGATCTCCTATTACCGCAATGAACAAGTCGGCGATGCCCGGCGTGCGCACGTCGCCCAGCGAGGCGAGTTGACGGCGATCGACACGATCAAACAGCAGGACGCTCCGCCCGAGCACCTGACGCTCGTGAATCGGCTTGAGCGCCCGCGCTGCGCCGATATGCTCCGGGCGTGCCATCAATTCCACGTAACGAGACTCGAAATCCTCCATGCTGCATTCGAGAACAATGCGACCACGGTTGATGAAGATCAGATCAGTCAGGACGCGCTGCACGTCTTCCACCTGATGTGTGGTCACAATTATTGTGCGGGTGCGGTCGAAGTAGTCGTTGAGCAGCGAGTCGTAGAACTGCTTGCGATAGAGGATGTCGAGGCCCAGCGTTGGCTCGTCCAGCACCAGTAATCTCGCGTCAATGGCCATAACCAGGGCGAGGTGCAGCTGAGCCACCATCCCTTTCGATAATTCGCGGACCTTGCTGGCGTGACGGATGTCGGTTTTGGCGAGAAAACTTTCCGCCTTCGCTCGATCGAATCGCGGATGCACTCCGGCGACATAGTCGAGCGCCTGCGAAACCCTTATCCAGCGCGGCAGGACGGCGACGTCGGCGATGAAGCAGACATCGCGCATCAGCTGATCGCGCTCGGTCCAGGGATCGCGCCCGAGCACTCTCAGTTCTCCCTGATAAGGAGTGAGCCCGAGAATGGCGTTGAGCGCGGTGGTCTTGCCTGCGCCGTTGGGACCGATGACTCCGAGGATGCGGCCTTCTTCAACCCGCAGATTGATGCCGTCCAGCGCGATGGTTGTACCGAACACCTTTCGAAGACCGCGTGCTTCTATAACTGTCATGGTTTGCGCTCCTCCCCGGAGGGTTTCGACTCGGCGGATTTCGACTGCGCGTCATCCGAAGACGGGCGGTGGTTTGCGCCGTCCAGTAGTTCTTCCGCCGTCAGCCCGAGCCGTTGAATGGTTGCGTACACCCGGGGCCATTCTTCGCCAAGAAATTTCTGACGTTCGCCCTGCAACAACAGACTGCGTGCGCCGGTATTGATGAACATGCCACGGCCTCGTCTGGTTTCGACTAGTCCCTCGTCCACCAGTTGCTGATACCCCTTCAAAACCGTGAGCGGATTGACCCGATATTCGGCCGCGACATTGCGCACGGAGGGCAGCGGGTCGCCTTCCTTGAGCACGCCGTCGAGTATCATCGCGACGACCTTGTCGCGAAGCTGGCGGTAAATCGGCTGACTGTCGTTCCACTCACGATCCATGATTTTTCCCAGATAGAGCTGAAAACTCGATTCGCCGCACCTTGCGGCGTCGCTCAAAAAACAGGTTCTACTTTCCTGGATTTGTAAAAATAATTAACAAGCACGTATCCCCACGGGACCGCAACCATGGGCAATATCACCCACAAGAACGACGAGGTGATGCCTTCCGCTGGTGATCCCGCCAACGAGCCCTTTGACCAGAGTGGGTACGCCACAAGAATGAGCCACAGCACTTTGTAAAATATCTCCAGCAGAACGATCGGCAGCATTTTCACGGGACGGATGATTCCTATGCCCGCAAGAGTTGCAAACGCCGTCCAGACGCACCACACCACGGCATTTGTCGGATCCCATGGCCCTTGATGGGTGAGGATGTGGGTCCAGGTCTCTTTGCCCAGCACGAAGAACATCAATACGTACAGCAGCCGCAAGAGGTAGATATTGATCCTGCGGACACCTTCGTACCGGTCGTTCCGTTGAAAAATGGCTTTCAAGCTCATAGTCATGGGAATATCCTCGAAATCATTCGTTGCGCGCAATTTCTCTGAGCGCAATCATGGATCGATTGCGGCGTCATTTTGTCCGCTGCAAGTCGAAGTGCGCATGCATCGGCTTGTCCTTCATCATGAACGTCCAATCCTCGGTGTGATGGTTAGCGTCTATGGTGGTGAACACCGAATGGTGCATGTGGTACTCCTGATTCCCGCTGATGTCCTTGAACTCGAACTCGATCGTCTTGCCGTCGGGCGACATCTTGCCGGTCATGCGTGGGCGGTTTCCCGCGTCGCAATAGTGAATCAGCGTGAGTTGGTCTCCGTCCACGTAAAGCATCGTGACTGGATGGTCGTACTTGGTCGCATCCAACGGCGTTCCTGCTTCCTGAAACTCGTGCACCAGGGCGTTGCCCCTCGAGGTGACGCGCAGCGAGAGGTGCATTTTGGCTCCTGACATCTCCGGCGCGTCGGCGACGGTGACGGGACCTTCCCACTCGCCCGCCAGACTCTTCAGGGTGGTGAAAGACTTTTGCGCGTCCGATTGGGTCGCGGCGGCGTCCGCTGCGAAGGCAGTCGCGGCGATCAGAAGGAATACAACGGAAAGTGCGATGCGTGATTTCATTTCGGTTTCTCCTTTTCCTTTTCGTCAACTTCAGCGAATTTTTTTGTCTCCCCGGACCCCAACCAAGAGCTGTTAAGGCGGCCAGGTTCGTTTGCACCCGATTCAAAAGCTCATGTACAAAATCTACTGTTATAGTTAACTATAACACTAGATCAACAATGTCAAGCACTTTTTGAGATTTTTCCCATCGGTATATTATTGCCTTTATTTCATCCATTGAATCATAGATTTGGGGGGAATTGGATGGGTTAGGGGGCTTGACCAGATTTTCGGATTTTCGGCAATCGGCGGCTTTTTCGCTTCGTGCTTCCACCGTCGAGCCTTCAGGCCCTCAGGGGCTGAAGCCTGGGTTCATGGGGAGCTTGTCGGCCCGGCTTAAAGCCGGACACATGTTTAACGACTTAGCGGGCCGGCTGAAGTCAGGCCCTTGCGAAAACCTGCGTGAATCGTGGTTCCCCCCAGCTTGTGAAGCCGTGCCCTTCCCAAAATCATTTTATGAGATGGCTTCCAAGAACTGACTATCCGCCCTGTTTTAGTTCGAGGAGCACTTGCCGGGCGATTTCTTTCAGGGTTTCGAAGACGCCGTTGCCCTGGAAGGCGATGGCTTCCATCACGGGCTCGTCCTTGCGGCGCAACTCTTTGGCCAAAGCATCGACCGGCAGGATATTGGGCAGGTCGCGCTTATTCAATTGCAGGACGTAGGGAATTTTCTTGAAGTCGTAGCCATGTTCTTTGAGGTTGTCCATCAGGTTGTCGAGGGCTTCGACGTTGGCGTCCATACGCTCTTGCTGGGAATCGGCGACGAAGACAATGCCGTCGACGCCGCGCAGGATCAACTTGCGGCTGGCGTCGTAGAACACCTGTCCGGGAACCGTGTACAGGTGGATGCGCGTCTTGAAACCGCGGACTGAGCCCAGGTCCAGAGGCAGGAAGTCGAAAAACAGGGTTCGATCCGTCTCCGTAGCCAGCGAGATCATCTTCCCCTTCTGCTGTTCGGCAGTTTTCTGGAAGATGTACTGGAGATTGGTGGTTTTGCCGCCCAGCCCGGCGCCATAGTAGACGATCTTGCAATTAATCTCTCGGGCTGCAAAGTTGATGAAACTCAAAGACTTTCCTCAAGCCGTGCGGCAGACACTCAAGCCACGAGGGCCGCCGTGTTTAGTTTTGGATTGGTACTGCTGGTTTTATACCACAGGCGAGGGCATCACAGGCAGGTTACCCTGGTTACTAGGGGGCTGCAGGATTGCGAATCGATCTCACCGGCTCATCGGCAGCGGATAGTAGCCCGCCTTGGCGTATACCAGAACGCAGGGACGGAGATCCGAGCTCTTACAGCCGGGACGCCCGACCCTGACTTCGATTTCGCGATAGGTGCTGCTGGGGGTGGCGGCAGTGGCGTAGCCGAGAGTGTATTGGTTGCGGGCGTCGCCGATCGCGCGCTGGTACGCGCCTTCAATCGCGGCCTTTGAGTACTCGCTTAGAATTTCGCCTCCTGTGGCATTGGCGTATCTGGGCAAGATATCGCTATATCCCTGCCCCGGAAGGTGCAACCTCTCGATCTGTTTATAACCCGGAATAGCCGAGCCTCCCACACCGATGCCGTACACGAGAATTCCATTCGAAAGCAGTACCTTCAGCACGTCGCTGTAGCTGGCGTTGCTCCGAAGCTCGCGGCCGTCGCTGATGACGAATATGATTTTGCGACGGCTTCTTTCGCGCTGGCCCAGATCCAGGGCAGCGGCCAAAATGGCATCATTGAGCACGCGCGCTCCCTTCGCCGGCGAAATCGGCGAGGGGATACTGCGGTCGACGGGAATGTTATTGATCATTGGACCTTGAGGGCCTAAGGGCCCGCTCATTACGGGAACCCCATTGTTCTCGCCGTGGTCATTCTTGAGCTGGTTCAGGGCCGCATCCAGTCTCTTGCCCACCGATCCGAAATCGGCCATTCTCCCGACGGTAGTGCTGTAGGTGTAAATCGCGACTTCGTCGAACTGGCTGAACGCCCCCTCCAGTGCAGGGAAGGTCTGATTCACCTTCTGCACATTGATATCGGGCATACCGAGATCGAGTACTACTGCCGCCGAAATGGCCAGCGGATCACTGGTAAAGAAGTTCAAAGTTCGCTTCCTGCCATCCTCAAGCACGGAGAAGTCCTTGGGCAACAATCCGTTGACCAGCCGTCCGGAGTCGTCGGTCACCCTGACCGGCACGATGACCTGGTTGACATTGCGAGTGATCTTGAACAGCTCATCTTGCGAACTGCTTCCCGGATCGGGAGTAGCGCCGCCTTCCGGAACAGTTTTAACGTCGAGCGGATGCGGAGGTGGCGTCGTGCTGTCTTCGGCAGGGGGTGGGACCGGCTTCGAGTACGAGGGGGGCGCTTCATTTCCCGAAGGTGGCGGCTCGGTCGTCGGCGCTTCCGCGGTGGGCGGCTCCTGAGGCTCGACCGGCGGAGATGTGGGAAACGGCTGCGGAGGCCGGCTGGCCGAAGGGGCGTCGGGAATGTCCTGCTTTTGATTGGTCGGTTGTTGGGTCTGCGGTTTGGCCGCTCCCGTCTCTAAGGTGATAAAAAACAACAGGATTGCGATGCCCGCCGCTGTCGATTTCCTACCGGTCATTCGAAGCACTGGAAAACCCTCTCCGCCATCACGACAAATCGCTCTCAACTCGGATGCTAGGAATCACGATTTGGTGCATCTAACGCTTAGGGACTAGACTAACAAAAATACTGAGAGAATACTTTCATGCCCAAAGCCTGCACTCGTTCGGTCTTGCGCGCCCTTATGCTGCTCCTGTTCGCAGGACTTTCGGCGGCCCAGCAATCTGCTCCTTCCCCCGACCAGAACCGTCAGGACCAGGATCAGGACCAATCGGCTGCGACCTTGAAGGTCAATGTGAACGTGGTCCAGCTCTTTTTCAATGTTAAGGACAAAAAGGGCGCACTGATTCCCAACCTCGCCAAGAACGATTTTCAGATACTGGAAGACGGTAAGCCGCAGACGATTAAATATTTTGCCGCCGAGTCGAATCTGCCTCTCACACTTGGCATTTTGATTGACTCCAGCGGCAGCCAGGCCCGCGTGCTCGACATGGAGAAGCAGGTGGGTGGCGACTTCCTCAGTCAAATCCTGCGCGAGAAGGACTTAGCGTTTGTCATCGATTTCGATGTGAACGTCGAATTGCTACAGGATTTCACCAGCTCCGTACGCCTGCTGAAGACAGCTTTGAACAGCGCCCGCATCAACACCGCCGGCGGAAGTGGCACGGGCATACCGGGTCTGGGCGGAGGAACAGTTCCCACCGTCGGCGCTCCGCGGGGTACGTTGCTTTATGACGCCGTGTATCTCGCCTCGCACGACGAATTAGCCCAACAAGTCGGACGCAAGGCCATGATCCTGCTTACCGACGGCCAGGACGAAGGCAGCCAACTCAAGATCAAGGACGCAATCGAAGCCGCCCAGAAGTCGGACAGCATCGTCTACGTATTGCTTTGCGCAGACCGTGGTTTTTACGGCGGCTTCGTTGGCGGCTACTCCGGTGAGGGCGAAATGAAGAAGTTGACGCAGGAAACCGGAGGCCGAGTCATTGAAGTCGGAAATAAGTACGAAAAGCTGAAAGAGGGCTTCGACCAGATCGCCAACGAGTTGCGCAGCCAGTACAACATCGGCTACAACCCCACCAACCCAGCTCTCGACGGCAGTTTCCGCAAGATCGAGATCCACGCCAGCAATAAGGACTACAAGATTCAAGCCCGCTCGGGATACTACGCTGTTCCCAAACGCGATTAAGGAACTCAGATCTCAATACTTGTCATCGTCAGGATGACCGCGTTTAGATCAAACGGTTTACCTCCGCTTGTCCCGATCCTTCACCCGGATCACGAACTTCAGTCCCGACCAAATTTCATTGACGGCGCACACTTTCACGTCTACCAACCCCACTTCCAACCCAATCCGTCGCACTTCATTCTCGTTCAGGTCAGAAGCCAAACCGGACGCCTTCTTCGGCCAACTCACCCACAGCATTCCCGCCGGCGCCAGTTGTTTTGCGAAACGGGGAAACTGTTGCTTCAATTCGGCCGCAGATTTCACGAACATCATCGCAAAATCAACCGGGCCATCTTTCACCGCTTTGCAGCCGGCTAGCGTACTCTTCAGCTCGGCCTTTACGTCCTGCGGCATACCGAGCAGAACAAAGCGAAACTCTTCTTTGATGCCGAGTTTCTTGGGCAAAGGAGTTCCAGAGTATCCGGCCATGCGATGACCTACGGGGAAGGGGCGTAATAACCGTGGCGACAGCGCACCCGCAAACCCTTCTGGCCCAGGGCCAGGATTTCGACGCTGCGATACCGGCCGTTCGATATGAAGTCCGCAGGCTTGTACGAGATGGCGTACTGGCTGCGCAATTCTTCCTGAATAGCCGCGAATGAATTGGCGACTTCCGTAATTTGAAACGGAACGTATGCGCGCCCGCCGGTGGCGTCGGCAATCCGTTCCAGCACTTTATCTCCGTGATGGCCTGCGCCGCTGAGGTTGGTGCTGATGGTGTACACGATCACTTCAGCGCGCTGCGCCATCTCAATCGCTTCTTCCCGCGTGACGTGGCTCTGGTTGTCATCACCGTCGCTGAGCAGAATGATCGCCCGGCGCACCGGCCCGGCGTGCTTCGCCTTCATCAGTTTGTCGCGACAGGCAAAGTACAGCGCGTCGTACATCGCGGTACCTCCGCCGGGACGCAGCGAGCGCACTCCGACAGAAAGCTGTTCCGTGTTGTCGGTAAAATCCTGAGTGACTTCTGGCGTGACATCGAAGCCCACGACAAAAGCCTGGTCATACTTCGGGCGTATGGTTTGATTCAGAAACTCTGTGGCGGCCTGCTGCTCGAACTTGAAACGGTCACGCACCGAATTGCTGGCGTCGACCAGCAGTCCCACTTCCAGAGGCAGATTCGCCTCGGCGTGAAAGCTGCGGATTTCCGCCGCCGGCTTGCTGTCGTCCACCACCTTGAAATTCTCTTTCCTCAAATCCTTGACGTAGTGGCCGTGCTTATCGGTGACCGTGAAAACCACGTTCACCTCGTTTACGGTACTGCGGATTGTGGTGAGCGAGTCATCGTCCGCCGGAGGCGGCGGAAGCGAACTGGACGTTGAGCCTGTCCCCGCTTTTGGCGCCGGATCCTGTGCGGCATCACTTGAGGGCGCGTTGGCAACGGGCTTGCTTGGATCGGCTGGAACTGCTGTTTGCTGGGCGCTTTCCGGCTGAGCGGCTGCGGGCGGCTGCGAAGCCGGGGGGGAAGCTTTCTGCGAATGGCTCTGCTGTCGGGCTGCGGAAGGCGCCGAAGGCAATTCTGCCCGCCCCGCATCCTGGGCCTCCAGCACCAGCAGACCGAAGCTGGCCGGAAGCAAAATGCCCAGAAAGAAAATGACTATCCGGAACTTCATGAGTTTTCTAATTATAGCCGTAAAGCCGCGATGCAGACGTAGCCCCGTCCGGGAGCCGAGCGCAGCAAGGCCTCGGGTCAATAACTCTACTTAACGCCAAGCTTTCCTCGAATAACCACCACTGAGGCCGCCGGCAAATCGTACAACGTATCTTTTCCCCCAGTTGGTCGAGAGTGCAGGACGGGCCCGTCCGGTTCCGCTGTACCTTTGGTGATCGCGACCACGGGTTGTTCCCCGGGATGTTCCGAGTGCGCCAAAAACTGGGTCTCCGCCGGATGCCATTGATATTGGTTCTTTCCAAACGTTGAGGTCTCAACCGTGCCGGAAAAGAAGTTCGGGGATTGTCGGGTCTGATCGTTAAATGAAATTCGAACGCGATGTGCATTCAGCTGATCCCGATTAACAACCATGAGAGACCACTGCCCATCTGGACGCTTCACCGCATACGCTGTCACCAACGCGTGACCCGCACCATCATCGACGTCACTCTTCGCAGGAAATACAAGATGCTCCCCAGTTCCGGGCTGCACCCATTCCAGATTAATCAGCTGTGAGACGAAGAATTGAGACAGCGGCTGCTGAATCTGATAGTTGGCATCGACCGTGAACATGCCGAAGGTGCCCGGAGAATCATTGCACCCATGTTCCATCTGCAGCGGCAAATAATGGAAGTAGTAAACCCCATTCCCGCCCGCATTCAAGAATGATCCGATGTAATCGGCCAGCCAGACTCCCGCGAACATGTCCATATACGTTTCACTCGCCGCGGAAGAAAGATTCGACTCGGTGATGAACATGGGAAGATTCGGAGGCACCCCATCTTCGCGCCACACCTGCATAATGTGGCTCACTAAGTCGGGCTCGTCATAAAGGGTGCCCCACGGCGTCTTGCAGCCGTCATACGGATAGTGTTCGAAGGAAAAGAACGCGAGATCGTTCAACCGGCCGTGTTGTTTCAAATAATCCAGAAAGCGCCCCAGCCAAGAGACTTTGCCGTTGGCGTCCGGCCACACTTCAATATCTTTGTTCACACCCTGGAATGACGGCCCACCCAGCTTCAAAGCGGGGTCGATACCATGAAGCACCGCTGCCCACTGAAGGTACAAGGCACCGTAGTCTTCCGGCAGCATGAACTGGCCGTCTGATTCTTCGCCCATTTCGACGTAAGAAATTGGGTAGTTGCGCTGCTTTAAATATTCAATCTCAGCGGCGGCATTTTCCGGCGTGTCATAAAGCAGCGCCACCGGCATCATCGCCGGCAATCCGCGTGTGACACCACTACCGTAAAAGAGATCGAATCCAACTTGTGCCTGCTTCGTGGATAACAGATCAGAAGGCTCATGCCACGGATCCACGGAGGAGCAGTAAGTTGCGGTTTGCTCCTGGTCCCGAGTGTGCCGGAGAATGTCATGGAACGCCCTGTCTGGCGTCGTCGTTCCAAGATAGAGTTCGCTGATCGCGTAGCCAACGCAGTTTCTCGGATCAGCCAGTTTCGCATCCGCTGGCTGGTGAGAATCACACGTGTTTGACGATTCCGTCATCAGGATGCGCACGAATCGAATGGGCGCTGGATTTTCAGAGAGTCGGATGGTTTCAACTCCGCCTTTCCCACCCGTAACCGCACCGTGTGGAAACGTCTGCCAGACCCCCTTCGTTTGGGACTTGATCGGATCTTCCCCGGTCCAATACTGCACCACGTAGCGAGTCGCATACGGGTTCGCCCACGCGATGCGAATGCTGTCTACCAACTGATTCACCGTAAGGTCCAGAATCACCCACTGCGGATGAAGCGCATCGCTTTCCCCAGTGAACCGCTGCGTGAGGTAAGGGCTGCTCTTCCAATAAGTGTTCAGGTCGCCGTCGGTAAGACGCGAGAACCCGGCGTTGCCCGTTCCATCGTTGCGGGTCGTCCCGCGATGCGGCAAAGCGTATCCGTAGGAGTAACGAATGGCCTCGGTCGGTGTGGCCGAACCCGTAAAATAACCCTTGCCACTTGGATCGCTCCACGTTCCCTGCGGATTCCAGTGCCACGCCTCCATCAAGAGCTCGGTATTCTGGCGATAGCTCACAGGTTGCCAGCCCGCAGCAAACACCTGCTGCAAGGAAGGCTGTACCAGATCCTTGTCGATCGCTGCAGCCGGGATTCGATCAATTCCCGCCCCCAGCGTCTCGTTCGGCACGAACTGATTTGTAGAGTGCGCAGGCGTTATGTCGACTTGGATGGTCTGTGCTGCACACGAAACCAGCAGAAGAAAGGACTCCATTAGCAAGGCAACAGCGGCCGTCCGATTCGTCAAAACTCGCTCCCTGAAACGATTTAGTAAAGACTACGGCTGCTGATTGTAAACGAAACTTGCACAACACGCGTTGGACTGCGGTCGGAGTCGCCGAATGGCTTGGCAGGACTTCATCTCGAGCCAATCTTCTCGAAAAACGCTTGCAACTCTCCGGGCAGTGCCCGCGCAAACGACAACGCCTCGCCACTTCGAGGATGTTGCAGCTGCAGCGCAGCCGCATGCAGAAAATTTCTTGGCAGAGAAATCACACCTTCGTTCTTCGCACTCATCTCACGCGGCGCCCCATACAGCGTATCGCCGACCACGGGATGCCGGAGCGAAGCCAGATGCACCCGGATTTGGTGAGTTCGACCGGTATCGATACGCAGTTCGAGCAGCGAGAACTTTCCGTATTTCGACTCAATCCGTTGTTGCACGGTGTAGTGCGTGATCGCTTCGCGCCCGTCGGAATTTTTGGTCGTCATCCGGGTCCGCCGCACCCGATCGCGGCTGATGTTGCTGCTGATCGTCCCGCGATCCTGCTTTACCCAGCCGTGCACCAACGCGATATAAGTTTTCTTTACCACGCGGCGGGCGAACTGAGCTGCCAGCTTTCGATGAGCCTCGTCGTTCTTCGCCACCACGATCAGGCCGCTGGTGGCTTTGTCTAACCGGTGAACTATCCCGGGCCGTAACCCGCCGCCCACTCCCGAGAGTTGCCCGAACCGATGCAACAGCGCGTTCACCAGCGTACCGCGATTGCGTTCCTCCTCAGTCGCACCCGCACCCGCATGCACCATCATTCCCGCAGCCTTGTTGATTATCGCCAGATCGTCGTCCTCGTAGACGATGTCCAGCGGAATTTCCTCAGCCATTGCCCGCAGAGGTGGCGATTTCACATCTCCCAAGATCGCGACCCGCTCGCCGCCCCGCAACCGCAGCGAGGCCTTCGCCGCATCGTCGTTCACCAGCACTTTTTCCTCATCGATCAATTGCTGCACGCGAGCCCGGCTGGTGTCCGGAATCTGGCTAACCAGGAATTGATCCAGCCGTTTGCCGGCATCGTCGAGCGTCGCTATGAAATGTTTGGGAAATGTGTTCACGTGCGGCGAAACGAATGCACGCTCAGAATACCGCGACCACCGTCAAACACAAGACTAAAGAACAGAGCCTTCTCTGTGTCCGTGACTCTGTGGTGAAAGAAAGTCTACCGGGCAGCCTGAACCGGCAAGGCTTTTAACCCCGGCCGCAGCCACCAGATGACCCCACCCAGCACGACCAATCCAATCGAGATCAGCTGCGTCCCGCTCATGATTCCGCCGAACACCGAACCCCGTCCCGGATCGTCGCGCAGGAATTCAATGAAATAGCGTGCTACACCATAAAGGAAGAAATAAGTCGCAACCACTTGCCCATCGAATCTTTTTCGCTTTAGCAACCACATCAAAATGAAAAAATTCGCCAGCTCGACAGCCGACTCGAAAAGCTGCGTTGGCTCGAGCGGCACTCCCAGCGGCGTACCCACCCAGGCTTGGGCAATTGGATTGGTAAAAGTTACGCCCCAGAAATGATTCGTCGGCTTGCCATAGCAGCAGCCTGCGGCAAAACAACCCACTCGCCCCAGCGCATGACCCAATGCCAATCCAGGAGCGAAGGCGTCACAAGTAGCCAGTGCGGGCATGCGATGCCTCCGGACATACCAAGCCGCCGCCAAGAATCCCGCTATCAACCCTCCCGAGAAAACTCCGCCCGCCTGCAAAGTACCAAAACTGAAAATTTCTCTGGGGTTAGCAGCGTAAGTGCTCCAGTCGTACGCGATGTAGAGAATCTTGGCGCCTACAATTCCACTTAGCACGACCAGGATTCCTAAATTCCACGCATCGTCCCCGTTGATCCCCTGCTTCTCCGAATTGCGCACACTGATCCACAATCCGATCAGCACGCCCAGCGAGACCAGAAGCCCGTAGGTGGGCAAACTGAAGTTGCCAAGATGAAAGAGTCGAGGAAGCACTGTTAATTAGATGCAGAGCACAGCGATTTAGTAACCGCCAGTGTAGCAGGGTTGGATAGCACCACGCGGAAGAATCAAGCCGACCCACCGAGCCGTGTGTTGGGCCGAGAATGAACCCGTCGGTAGACGATGGGAACCTGCCGCGACCCTTTAGGCATCTCCGCATGGCGGAGCATCGCACACCGGATCTACTTGTACGAGTCAGGCCCCCGTTCATTCGGTGTTGGTTCAAAAATCGGTTACCACCATCACCAACTTCGCAGGTCGGCTTTCATTCCGAATCCTAGGGAAATCCAGTCCGCTTGGCAAGAGGCACTGCACAAATAGTTGGCACTCGGGTTGCCAGCGACTTTCGTAAGGGGACAAAAGTTAGGTTAGAAAAGATTAGGGAGACAGCGATTCGGCGCGGTCTACAGCAACTCCAGAGATCGGCCGGATTGCGAGCTATCCCGCTCGACGCTTCTCCTCTAAGACTTCATCCAAGGCGTCCGAAAGATGATGCGCTCGCTTCAAGTACTCCACCGCTCCGCCATCCTGATTCCGCTTCAGCAGATGATATTCGTCGGCAATATTGAGCGCGGCCAGCACTGCCAGGCGTACCGTGTCCACCGTTTGGGTCTGCTTGGCGACTGCTCGCATCTTCGCATCCACATACTCGGCCAACTTGAGTATGTACTCGGCATCCGACCCGCGAAGATTGTATGCCTGATCGAAGATTTCCACTCGCACGCTGCTATCCTCGGCGGTCTTGGTTGCAGGTTGCTTGTTGGCGTTGGCCATAACTTCTTTCGCTCCTCTTGACTACCGCATGGAACCTGAAGCAAGCGCGGCTTAGCTCGCGGCCTGCTCTTCTGCCAGTGTGTCGATCTGCTGCAGCATCTTCTCGACACGACCGCGAATCTCCTCGCGTTCCCGGCGCAGTTGCACCATTTCGCGGCGAAGGCTTTCGACTTCCTCCTCGCGCTCCTCCAGTTGCTCACGCAGTCGCTGCGTATCGCGTTCCGCCGCCGAGCGCGCCTCCCGCGCGGCTTTATACATCTCAATTGTGCGATAGACCTTCTGTTCGAGCGCCTGAAAATCGTCGGAAGGAACCTGCGTCGATACTTCTTCAGCCATTCTCACCACCATGATTACACTTCTTCCCCAGAAATTTTCGATCTTCAGCGCAGTATACCGCACAACCCTGTGGACGAAATCACATTGATGAACCTATGACTGTGTGGGGGGACAGCTGCCCCGTCTGTCGGGAGCAAGGCTCGGCAAGTGTCCCAGCACTATCGGCTCCGAAGCTTTTTCAACCTGTTTCCGGCCTCATCCAAGGTCGCGTCCTTTTTGCAGAATGCAAACCGCACCTGTTTCGCACCATCCCGAGGATCACCGTAGAAACTCGATCCCGGAACCGCCGCAACACCAATTTCTTTCACCAGATATTTCGTGAACGCCACATCGTCGGCGAATCCAAACGCGCTGATGTCGGTCATCACGTAGTAAGCCCCACGCGGCCGAAAACAGCGGAATCCTGCTTCCGTCAGAGCCGGCATCAGCCGGTCACGCCGGGTTCTGTATTCGTTGGCGAGATTCGTATAATAAGTTCGCGGCAGTCCCAGAGCCGCCGCACCTGCTTCCTGCAAAGGAGCGGGAGCGCCTACCGTGAGAAAATCATGAACTTTGCGGATCGCATTCGTGATTGCAGGCGGCGCCACCGCCCAACCCACGCGCCATCCCGTGACGCTGTAACTCTTCGATAAGCCGTTGATTGTGACTGTCCGCTCGCTCATACCTTCCAGCCGCGCCATCGAAACGTGCTGCGCGCCGTCGTAAAGAATGTGCTCGTAAATCTCATCTGTTATGGCTAGAACGTTGAACTCCACACACAATTCGCGAATCAGTTCCAGTTCGCGGCGTGTGAAAACCTTGCCAGTTGGATTGTTGGGGGTGTTGAGAATTATCGCCTTGGTCTGATGATGAAAAGCCGCACGCAACTCGCGCTCATCAAACGCCCATTCACCGTCGGCTGTAACAGGCGGACGCAGCTTCACGAATACCGGCTTCGCGCCGGACAGCACCGAGTCCGGCCCGTAATTCTCGTAAAACGGTTCGAAAATCACCACTTCGTCGCCGTTGTTGCAAACCGCTAGTAGCGTCGAAATCATGGCCTCGGTCGAGCCACAGCACACGGTGATCTGTGTCTCCGGATCAACCGCGATCCCTTGCCATTCATGCATCTGCCGGGCAATCGCATTCCGCAGACTCTTCGCGCCCCACGTAATCGCGTATTGATTGACGTCCGCGGCAACTGCTTCCTGCGCCGCCCGCTTGATCTCCGCTGGAGCAGGAAAGTCGGGAAAGCCCTGTGCCAGGTTCACCGCTCCATGCAGCATCGCCTGCCGCGTCATCTCGCGAATGACAGACTCGGTAAAGTGCTCAACTTTGTCGCTGAGAAAATGCTTTGGTTGGATGACCACGTCAGCCATAGTCGGCTCAGACTAGCACAGTAAGCAGCATGATACGTAGCGAGCTACATCTCTACAGATTGTAGAGACACTGCTTGCAACGTCTACCATCGCGCCAGCGGCTGCCGCCTTCCCCCAGAGTTCCAATAGTGACTACGACGCCCGCAGCGTCCCGCCCAGACTCTCTAGCGCCTTGACAATCTGCCCCGACCACCGCGCCACTTCATCCTCGCGCAGAGTCCGCTCGCCCGATTGAAATGTAGCTCGAAGCAACAAAGAATACTTGCCAGCTGAAATTGAACCTCCCCGGAAAATCTCGACCGGGACGAAGCTGCGCAGTTCGCCCAAACCCACTCCCGCAACGACCTTTTCCATCTTGGCAAACTCAACTGAATCGTCGAAGATAAAGGAGAAGTCGCGCTCCACCGCCGGATAGCGTGGCAGCGCCTGATACCGCACCGCACGCAAACCGCGCTTGTACAGCCGGTCCACGTAAACCTCCGCAACAGAAATATCCTGCTTGAGCTTGCGCGCCGCCGCAATCTCCGGATGGATCTGTCCGAACTGAGCTACGACTTCGCCGTCCAGCACTGCGCGCGCCGACCGCCCGGGGTGGTAATAGTCGGCGGCATCCGCCCTGTATTCGATCCTGGCATTTTGGAAAGCCGTCAACAAGGTTTCAACATCACCCTTCAGATCAAAGAACGAGATCGGCGCCGCCTGCTGTACACCCGTTGGCAAAGCACTGCCCGTCGCACCCATGCAGATGCGCTTGAATTCCGCGGTCTTCTCGCCCGCAGCCTCGAACACATTCCCCGCTTCGAACAAGCGAACATTGCTGCTGCCCCGGTTCAGGTTGTACGCCAGCATATTCAACATGCCCGGCACCATCGAGCTGCGCATCACCGAAGCTTCCTCGCTCAGTGGATTCGCCAACTCGATCACCGGCATCGACGAAAAGGTTTCCGCGTCCTGATGCGAGATAAAGCTCAGCGAAATCGCTTCGTTGTAACCCAGCGCCAACAATGATGTCCGCAGCTCTCTATCCTTCTCGGTATCGGGGAGTTCGACAACCGCGCCAACGAATGCGGGCAGCGTGTTCGCAAACTTGTCGTACCCGTGAAGCCGGGCTATCTCTTCGATGACATCGATCTCGCGCTCCACGTCCAGCCGCCAACTCGGAACCTGCACGGTGAACTCGGGTTCGTCCCCGGGCTCAGGGATCAACTCGAAACCCAGCCGCCGCAGAATGCGCAGGGTCTCGCCGGCCTCCAGCCGCTCGCCGAGAATGCGATGCACTTCGTAAAGATGCAACGCCACGGGAGCCTGATCGAGCCGTCGTGCGATCACATCAACTACATCACCAACCAGTTTGCCACCACCCGACTGCAAAATCAGTTCAGCCACTCGATTACAAGAAAGAACCGTGGCCTCATAATCCGCACCGCGCTCGAAGCGATGCGAAGCATCCGTATGAAGACCGTGCCGCCGCGACATTCTGCGAACCGTCACCGGATCCCACCACGCCGATTCAATCAGGATGTTGCGCGTCTTCTCGGTAATCATCGTGTCGAAGCCGCCCATCGTTCCCGCCAGTCCAACCGGTTTCTTCGCGTCCGCAACCACGAGATCCTCGGAAGTCAACTTGCGCTCAACTCCATCCAGAGTTTTGAGGACTTCGCCATCCCGCGCCCGCCGCACCACGATCTTGCCGCCCTCGAGCAAATCCAAATCGAACACGTGCGTCGGCTTCCCCATCTCCCACAGCGTGTAGTTGGTCGCATCGACGGCGTTGTTAATCGGCCGCTGATCCAGCAGGCCAAGCCGCTGCACGATCTTCTCGGGCGAAGGCTTGATGGTCACATTTCGAATGATCCTGGCAGTGAACCGCGCACAACCTTGCTCATCCTGAATCTCGATGGGGAAGGGCACGACATCAGTCGTGCCCTTGAGGGCTCCAGAAGAACCGGCTTTAGCCGATGAGGCCTCCGGCAACTGAGGCTCGATCGGTTTCACTGGCAGATCGTAGATCGCCGAACATTCCCTCGCCACCCCGTAATGGTTCATGGCGTCGGGTCGATTGGTCGTGATGTCCATCTCAAAGATGGTGTCATCACCCTCGCCGCTAACCGACTCGACCGCGATTCCAGCCAGGGTCAGGTCGTCCGCAAGCTGGTGGTAGTTGACGTTGAGGTCAACGAAATCGCGCAACCATCGAGGAGAGATTTTCATGACTGGCTGTTGGCTCCTAGCCTCCAGCTTCTGGGCTCTTACCACAGAGTCACAGACACCGAAAGAAAAGAGTTTCTCTGTGTATCTGTGACTCTGTGGTGATAGGTTTTACGCAAACTGTTCCAAGAATCTTACATCCCCGTTGAAGAACAACTGAATGTCGTCCACGCCATATTTCAATATTGCGATGCGCTCCACGCCCATGCCAAACGCAAACCCGCTAACTTTCTTCGGATCGTAATCCACGAACCCATAAACATTGGGATCCACCATGCCGCATCCCAGCAGCTCAATCCACCCGCTCGCCTTGCAGTTCCGGCACGAACCGCCATCGCGATATCCGCGGCCTCCGCAAAAAATACAGCTGATCTGTACATCCGCGCTGGGCTCGGTGAAGGGGAAAAATGACGGATAGAACCGCGTCTTCACGCTCGATCCAAACATAGCCTTCATGGCATGATCGAGCGTGCCCTTCAAATCGCAAAACGTAATGTTCGTATCCACCGCCAGTCCCTCGATCTGATGGAATATCGGAGAGTGCGTAGCGTCCGGCGCATCGTTGCGGTGCACTTTACCAGGACACACGACGCGTAGAGGCGGCTTCATCTTTTCCATAGTGCGGATCTGCACCGGTGATGTGTGGGTGCGCAACAGCAACCGATCGCGCAGCGGCTTCGACTCCTGATTGGCGACGAAGAGCGTGTCCTGTGTATCCCGCGCCGGGTGATTGGGAGGAAAATTCAACGCCTCGAAGTTGTAATAATCCGTCTCAATCTCCGGCCCTTCTTCCACGGAGTACCCAAGATTGCGAAACACTTGGACCATCTCATTCATGGTCTTAATAATCGGATGCTCAGCACCGAGAGGACGGCGAATACCGGGGAGGGTGATGTCGACGTGCTCGGCGTCAACACGTGGTGTCGATGCTGCACTCTGCGCGTTCGTAAGAGCCGCCCCAATCGTCTCCTCGACGCGTTTCTTCAGGTCGTTAACACGCTGGCCGACGTCGCGCTTTGCGTCCTTCGGCGCAGCTTTCAGCCACAGATCATTGACTTGCGTCATGAGACCATTGGTGCGGGCCATCCAACGATCCCGAAAAACCTTCTGTTCCGCCTCACTTTTGACGGCTTGGGACTCCTCTTCGAGCGCAGCGAGCAGACTCCCAACGGCCTGGTCCAGGGCAACCGCCGAGAAGTCCTTCAACTTGGAAACGCTATACGCCGATTTTTTCTTCGGACTCATAATCAAGATTTCGCGATCGAGGGCCGCGCCCCCCATCTTTCAAGCGGTCATCCTGAGCGAAATTGCCGTCGCGAAGCGGCAGCAACGCAGTCGAAGGACCCCAATAATCAGTCCTGCCCGCAACGATTCAAGGAGTTCTCCCCAGTCCGGGCCGCGGCATGGTGCGAATACCTTCCCGCAGCTTTGGCCGCTCCCGCATTCTCTGGGTCCTTCGACTCCGTGACCGCTGAGCTTCGCGCCGCAGCCACTGCGCTCAGGATGACCGGCTTTCTGATTGTTTGCCTAATTGCTGAATGCTGGTTTAAGCGACTACGCCGCCTCGCCGAGAGCGCCCTTCGCCTGCTCGGCGAGGCTCTTAAACGCGGCGGCGTCTCTCACCGCCAAATCCGCCAGGATTTTGCGATCCAGTTCCACGCCAGCCTTCTTGAGGCCGTGGATGAACTGGTTGTAGCTCATCCCATTCAGCTTGGCGGCGGCGCCGATACGCACGATCCACAGCGATCGGAATTGCCGCTTGCGCTGCTTGCGTCCGGAATACGCGAACTTGAGCCCGCGCTCGACGGCCTCTTTGGCCGACCGGTACAGCTTGGATTTTGTGAGGAAATAACCGCTGGCGCGGTCTAATATTTTCTTGCGCTTGGCGCGCCGTTTGGTTCCACGTTTTACACGAGGCATCGATTGCTCCTTTTTTATTTCGATTTACGGCGGCTGGAGGTAGGAGACTGAAGCAGTCTTTCTCACCTCTTCACACGCCGGGAGCCGCAGAATCACAAAAGATTCGCAGCCCGCAAAACGCGGGCGAGGGCGCCCGCGCCACACAAACCCGCTCAGACAAACTTCATTCTAATACGGAATCATCCGCTTGATTTTGGGGGTATCGGCGTCGCTGACCAATACGGCATGTCCCAGCTTCTTCTTGCGCTTGTGAGATTTGGAGGTCAGCATATGGCGCAGGTGCGAATGCCCGCGCTTTACCTTCCCGCTTGCAGTTTTCTTGAAGCGCTTGGCCGCGCCTTTATGTGTTTTCAACTTTGGCATAAGTCCTCAAATTCAGCAATCAGCATGGAAAGGCCCGAAGTCTGAGTGCTATGTGTTTTGAACTCGCCTACGCCTTCGCAGCGCGATCTTGTGATGGCGGAGGAGCGGCATGCGGCTTTTGTCCCGTTTCTTTCTTCGGCGCCAGGATGGCGTGCAGCGTGTTTCCTTCCTGGCGGGGACGGAACTCTACGATACTTTTATCTTGCACGTCCTTGATCAGACGCTCCAGAATCTGGCGTCCCAGGCCAGTGCGGGTCATTTCGCGTCCGCGGAAAAAAATTGTGGCTTTGACCTTATCACCTTCGTCCAGGAAGCGCAGCACATGGTTCTTCTTGGTTTCGTAGTCGTGGTCGTCCACGTTGATGCGAAACTTGACTTCCTTGACTGTGATGGTCTTCTGGTGCTTTTTGGCCTCGCGTTCCTTCTTCTCCTGTTGGTAGAGAAATTTCCCGTAATCCATAATGCGGCATACGGGAGGAACTGCGGTGGGCGAAATCTCAACCAGATCCAGGTTCTTTTCGCGGGCCATCTTGAGCGCTTCGTAGGGAGGCATAACGCCGATCTGTTCCCCTTCGTCGCCGATCACTCGGATTTCACGCGCTCGAATACGGTCGTTCGTGCGGATAAAGCGTTTATCGATACAATCCTCCGTCAGCTGGAGCAGCAACTTAGATGCAAATTATAGCATGCCGGGTACGCGGTGGCTGCTGACCTAGTGGCGGAAGGCTGGTCCACTTGTACATCGCCCTCCGTACTGTAGGAAGCGTGCATCGCCGTGGCGCAGAATAGAACCTCAAAGCTCAGGCAACCGGTGCGCGACTCTCCCTCCCAATTGCCAGCCTGCGACCGTCCTTATGGCCGAAAGCGATTCACAAATTCGAGAAGAACCAGTCTGCAGTCTCTGGCAGAGGATGCTGGAAGGTGTGCTGGCAGTCTGCTTGCTGCTTGGCATGACATTGTTGGTCCGCTATTACCCCTCGGCGAAACCGCCCGATCCCCAGAAATCTGACCTTCAAAGAAATGAACTGCAACGACAGGTGCTGCAGCTCGGACACGAAGTGCAGCAGCTACAGCAAGAGCAAGCCATGCCCGCGCTGGTTCTGCACCGCTACCGCAATTCTATTTGCTACATCTTCGGTGTCTACCAGGTTGGATTCCGGGGCCGCCAGCCTGAGTTTCGCGCGCGCATTTCTGGCACCGGCTTCGTTGTCGCGGATGGGCTGCTCGCGACTAATCGTCATGTCGCCGAACCCTGGTATGAAGATCCGCAATCTACTTTGTTGATCGGGAAAGGCGCGACCCCGCAGCTGGAAAAGCTGTTAGCTTTCTTCCCGGGCCTGCCCACGCCGGTCATCATCACCCCTGCGGTTGTTTCAGCCCAGGGAGACTTGGCCATTCTGCGCATTGAGGACACCGACGCCGTGCACCAGCTTCGGCCTCTGCCCTTGGCTGCCGAAATTCCGAATCCCGGAGAGCTCGTTGCCGTAGTCGGATATCCTATGGGCGTGCTGGGCATGGTAGCGAAATCACCACCCGCGGTATACGACCGGCTGGCCTTCCGCCGCGACGATCAGGGCGCCGCCAATGAACTGGCCGCGCTGTCTTTAATCCGGCCATCCTCGACCTGTGGACACTTGGGCGATGTGGTCGGCGACAAACTCATTTACGACGCGCCCACCGCCCACGGCGGCAGCGGCGGCCCCGTATTCAATTCGCAAGGGGAAGTGATCGGCGTGAACGCAGCCTATATTGATGGCTTCTCCGGCGGCACACTGGGAGTTTCCGTACGCGCGCTAAAACCGCTGATCACCGCCGCAAAGGGTGCAAGAAAGACCACAGACACGACCCCAATCGAAACCTCTGCTTCCAACTAGAACCGTTTGATCCAGCCAGGCTCCCTGACGTGCTCTTCGTGCAGACGACGCAAACGAGCAGCCATGATCCCGGGTCTGCCGAGATAACCAACCACTCTTCCAGCATCCTTGCGGTCCACGACCGGCAGACGACCGATGTTATGGCGCAGCATCTTGGCCGAAGCGTCGTGCAAGATCTCGTCCGGGTAGGTGACCACAACATCGCGGGTGCTGGCATCGAGGACGGTCGAAGCCCCGCTCGGATCGGCGTCGAGAGCCCGCATCACGTCCCCTCGCGTGATCACCCCGGCCAGTTTGCCGTCGGAGTTCAGAATAAACATTCCCTGGTGTCGATTGACCGACGGGTCGCGCCGTGCGATCCGGTCCGACACCTCGCTGACCAGCATGTCGGCGGGAAGCTCGGGTATGTCTCGATCCATGGTTTCGGAAACGCGCACTTGCTGAAGCACGTCGGCCTCATACTCTTGATGAATGTGCAGCCCACGCCGCGCCAGTTTCTCGGTCATGATCGAGGCTCTCGGCATGAGCCACATCGCAATGCCGTCGGCAATCACGCTGACCAGCATCAGCGGCAATACAGAGTTGTAGTCGCGTGTGATTTCGAAAGCAAAGATGATAAATGAGAACGTGGCTCGGGACGCCGCACCGAAAACCGCGCCCATCGCGACTAAGGCGAAAGCTCCTGCCGAAAGATTCGCCGTGGGAAAAATGCGATTCACGCCCATGGCGAACACTCCACCCATAGCCGCGCTCGACATAAACATCGGCGCCAGCAGTCCGCCCGACGTCCCCGATCCCAGCGAGATGACGAGCGCTGCCGCTTTCGCAACCATCACCACCAGCAGCAACTTCCAGGCCAGATTCGCGTTTAAGATGTCACCGATGGTGTCATAGCCGACGCCCAGAACCCGGGGGACGAAGTAACCGATGATGCCAAGCCCTAGAGCCCCGATCGCCGGCCACCAGAGTTCATCGACCGGCAGTTTTTCGAACTGATCTTCTGTCCAGTAGAGCAACTTGCTGAATCCTACCGCGGCGAATCCGCAGACTAATCCCAGCAACAGATAAAACGGTAAAGCGTGCGGAATGCTAAAGTCCATAGCCGTGACCTTGAACATAGGCCCCGTCCCCAGCAGTTGCATGTGGACAGCGGTAGCAAGGGTGCTGGCAACGACTAGAGGAATAAACGATCGGGCTTTGAATTCAAACAACAGGAGTTCGATGGCGAGGATCACGCCCGCGATGGGCGTGTTGAAAGTGGCCGACATCCCTGCCGCAGCGCCGCACGCGAGCAGCACTTTGCGCTCCGAAGCCGTAGTGTGAAATGCCTGCCCGACCAGGGAGCCTACGGCGCCGCCGGTTTGAATAATCGGTCCTTCCGCGCCAAAGGGGCCGCCGGTACCAATTGCGATGGCCGCGGAAATAGGTTTTAGAATCGCGACTCGCGGCTCAATGCGGCTGCGATTCACCATGACCGCTTCCATGGCCTCTGGAATGCCATGGCCCTTAATCTTCGGCGTTCCATATTTCGCCATGAAGCCAACGATAACTCCACCAATGACGGGGATCGGAATTACCCACAGCCCAAGCTGGTTGTGTTGCGCGCTGAGGAACTCGGCAACGAAGCGGTGATAAAAGAAAACGTTGGTGAAAAGGCCGATCAGTTTGTACAGCGCGAACGCAATCAGGCCCGCGAACAAACCGATCCCGGCCGCGAGAAAAGACATCAGTACCATGCGGAACTGCGCTGGTTCGGCGATGGTCACGTCTCCGACTTGTTCTCCGGTTGCGGCAATGGCGGCTCGAGGCAACGCTGCTTTATCCGGTCTGCTTTCTGTCATTCCTGATTGTTTCTCCTGACGGTTGACGAGACTTTGGCCGGAATCCGCCTCGAGCCTTTTCCGGTTTGCATCGCCTGTTTGAGAGCGGTTACCAGCGCGGGCCCGCGCATGCGAAGCTCGGCTTTGTGATGCAGCGAGAGGTCGCGCAATATCTTTTCACCTTTTGGAGTCAGAGACAGCAGCACTTCGCGGCGGTCCTGGCCTCCGCGATGCCGCCGGACGTAGCCGCCGCCAGCCAGCCGGTTCGTCAGTTCGACCGCACTGTGATGCTGAATCTGCAAACGCTTCGCCAGTTCCCCAATTCTGGGACGCGTTCCTGCGGGCAAGCCCTTCAAAGTCAGCATCAATTGATGCTGGCGAGGTTCCAAGCCGGCTTCCCGGGCGGCTTGCTCGCTGAAGTAAAGAAAGCGGCGAATCTGATAGCGCAGTTCGGCCAAGGCGTTGTAATCGGCCAGTGTCAGTGACTTTTCCATAAGAAGATCAAATCGTATTAATAGATCGTATCACGATACATAAGGTGAGAAAAGAATCAAGACGCCAAACTTGTACGGCCCTTTCGTCTTTTTCCTCGGTGGACTGGCCATCGCCTTCCCCACCGTTTAGAATCCTTAGTCCTTCTATTTTAGACAAACGATGGAGCCCAGGCGCCGCGCCGGGCGGGTCGGGCGAGAGCCCGTCTCCATTGAAACTCATGAGGTGAGCTTCGTGATCCCACGCTATACCCGCCATGACATGGGCCGCATCTGGAGCGACGAAAACCGGTTTCGGACCTGGCTGACCGTGGAAGTGGCGGCTACCGAGACCCTGGCCGACGCCGGCATGGTCCCCAAGGATGCAGCCAAAGCCATCCGCAAGCGCGCCGACTTCGACCTGCAGCGCATCCACGAAATCGAAGCCGAGGTGCGTCACGACGTGATCGCCTTTACCACGGCTGTCGCTGAAATCGTTGGCCCTGAAGCCCGCTGGTTTCACTACGGCCTGACCTCGAACGACGTGGTTGACACCGCGCAAGCCCTGCTCATCGGCCAGGCGTCTTCTATCATTGTTGCCGACCTTACACGCCTTTCCGAGGTACTGGAGCGCCGAGCCTGGGAGTTCAAGGACACGCCCATGGTCGGCCGGACCCACGGCATTCACGCCGAGCCAATCACCTTCGGATTCAAGCTGGCCAACTGGTATTCGGAGACGCAGCGGAATATCGAGCGCTTCCGGCGCGCTTCTGAGGACATGCGCGTCGGCAAGTTTTCGGGCGCCGTCGGTACCTTGGCCCACCTCAGCCCCGAATTGGAGGAAAAAATCTGCGTGCGTCTGGGATTGAAGGCCGCCGCAGTTTCCTCCCAGGTGATCCAGCGCGATCGGCACGCGTATTACCTGGCTACGCTGGCGGTCATCGCCTCAACTCTGGACAAAATCGCGACCGAGATCCGCCACTTGCAGCGCACCGAAGTCCGCGAAGCCGAGGAATTTTTCAGTGACAAGCAGAAGGGCTCGTCGGCCATGCCACACAAGCGAAACCCCGTAACCGCCGAGCAGATCAGCGGCCTGGCGCGGGTGGTGCGCTCCAATGCGCAAGCTGGATTTGAGAACGTCGCACTCTGGCACGAACGCGACATCTCCCACTCCTCCGTCGAGCGTGTCATTATTCCTGACTCCACCACGCTGGTGGATTACATGCTGCAGAAGACATCCAACCTGATTGACACAATGTTCGTCTATCCCCAGCGCATGTTGCGCAACCTGGAGAGCACCGGCGGTCTGGTTTTCAGCGGACAACTTCTGCTCGACTTGGTGGAGCACGGAGTTTCGCGGGAGGACGCTTATCGAATGGTTCAGGGCCACGCCATGCGGGCATGGAAAAACGACCTTAATTTCCGTGATCTGGTTTTAAAAGATAGGGAAATTACGCGCCTGGTTCCGCGGCAGAAGATCGAGCATGCCTTCGATCTACAACGCCAGTTGCGTAATGTTGACAAGATCTTTGCACGAGTCTTCAAGAAGAGCCGTGCGCCCGCAAGACCGGGCCGAAAGCGGAATCACTGAGCGCTTTGCGAAGGCCCTTTCGGTATTCTGCACTTTTCGCCGGAAGCGACTGACAAAATAGTCGTGGAGAGCGGAAAATCTTGTCCGCTGCCGTTGACACGGTTCTCAAAGTCGACGAGTCAAGCCGATCAAAATCAAAACAAAAGCAGCGGACAAGAGTGTCCGCCCTACACGAGTAGGAATCAAGCTGTCTTTTCGCGCACATTCCACTGTACCGCATGCTGTACCAGCTCTCGCGCACTTCGCAGTGAGAGTTTCTCCTTGATATGCGCCTGGTAGGATTCGACGGTTTTCACGCTGAGGTGCAGACCTTTCGCAATCTGACGCGTTCCCTGCCCTTCGCCAATTAATCGGAAGACCTCAAGTTCACGATCGGTAAGCTCGGAGATCGATGAATGCTCCGAAGGGTTAACACCGCGTACGTAGTGTCGCAGCATGCTGTTCGCGATCCGGTCACTGACGTATATTTCGCCGTTCAGGATGCGGCGCAGCGCCACCAGAACCTTGTCAGTCGCCTCTTGTTTCATGATGTAGCCGTTAGCGCCGGCACGCAACGCCCGTTCCGCATAGATGGATTCATCGTGCATGGAAAGGATAAGGACCGGCAGGCGCGGGGCGGTTAAGCGAATGTTCTTGAGCAATTCCAACCCATCTGGGCCATTGAGCGAAATGTCCACAATAAGTATGTCCGGTCTAACGACCTGAATTGCCGACAACGCCGAGTGCATCTCCTCGGCTTCACCACACACCGCCAGATCGGATTCCTGATTGATGAGCAGCGCCAGCCCTTGCCGGACAATAGGATGATCGTCAACCACGAAAACCGTTTTCTTTCCTGCCGCGACGTTGCTGTTGACCTGTTTAGCGATCATGGGCAACCTCTCTCATCCCTTGCTTCCCCTTGGCCAACGGAAATTGACATGTGACAGTAATCCCGCGAGCTTTGCTGCTCTCGACTTTTAGCGATCCACCGATCATTCGGGCGCGATAATTCATGATTTGTATCCCCATGCCCGAGCCATTCGTAGAAGACCCGGGCAGGCCTAAACCGTTATTTTCGATGCTCAGTACGCCGTATCCGTGACTGGCAGAAAGGCTGATTCTGATGTTCTTGGCTTGCCCGTGTTTGATGGCATTGTTCACCGCTTCTTGAGCAATCCGATAAAAAAGATGAGTGGACATATTGGTGTCGTGAATCAGCACAGGCTCCTCAACTCGCAGACAACAAGAAATCTTGAACAGATCTTCCACCTCGCCCGCCCATCGCTTCAAAGCCGACATAAGACCGTGGGCATCCGAAATAACCGGGAGAAGGCCGTGCGCCAGTTCTCTGGTTTTATTGATGGCCTCATTGACTAGCTTGACGATCCTGGCTGCTTCGGCGGCTTCCGCAAGTCCTTTCTCGGCAAGTTTCTGTTCCTGCACCTTGCTCATGAACGCAATTCCAGTAAGGTGCTGCCCTAAGCCGTCATGCAGATCTTGCCCAATGCGACGTTGTTCTTCCGCGCTAATCTCGAGAATTGCCTTTTCCAATTGCTTGCGCTCGGTGATGTCGATACCGGTTGCGATAATGTATGCAGGCGTTCCATCCTCTCGGGGGAGGATCGTGCTTGACCACGCAATGAGCCGCCGCGACCCATCGCGCGCAACCCAGGAAGTTTCATAGTCTTTTGAACTCCTCTTGGTCAACGATGACCTTGAAGCGCTCGGCCTCCTCCGGAACCACGCACAAATTCCAGAAATATCTATCCTTGACCTCGGCGAAAGAATAGCCAGAAACCGGCTCGCAAGCGCGATTGAAGCGCACGATCCGGCCTTGCGGATCAAGAACCACCACCAAAGCCGCAGTGTCAGCCACTCGATTTCTGCTCCGACGGACCGAGATCGGGGATTGGTCAGTTCACTGAGATCCGTTTCGACTGCGTATTCTACAGAATTCCTCTCCATAGCAGGTTAATTTCAGAGTGGATCGAGGCGGAAATGGCAATCTGTCAGCCCACGCGGATATGCCTTCCAGCCATAGCCCACCCCCACAAAGGGTCAGCGGGGCTAGCTACGGTCAAACAATTTCACAACAATCACATAGAGCTGATCTTGAAGTACCGCGCAGAATCCTTAAGCGATACAAGAAATACATATCCCCGCCAGGATCAACCCCGCGGTACCAATATGTTTCTAGCTACTTCAAGTGCGCCCATGGTGACCTCCATAAAGCAGGACCGGCGACTAGCTTTGATGCAGCCAGTCCCGAAGCTGTTGGTCTTGAAATTAGGAGGAGATAATGAACTTGTTACCCGAAGCTGGGCCTTGGGCCAATGACTAATGACTAACGAAGCACAGCCCGAATGAATTAGAATAAAGCCATACCTCTTATGGCCGACCGAACTTTTACCCTTGAAGAAGCCCAGTCTCTCCTGCCAGTCCTGGAGTCGTTGCTGCGCACCGCAATTGATGGCAAGAAACTGATCGAAGCGGTGGACGCTGAACTGCAGGAACTCGCCCACCGCGTCTTTTTGCAAGGCGGCCTGTTGGTCAATGTCGTACACATGGCTCGCCGCAAGGCGGAGCGCGAAAGGGCCATCCCGCGCGTGAAAGACGCCCTGGCAGAGATCGATGCCACCGGAGTGCAGGTGAAAGACCTCGATATCGGACTGCTCGACTTTCCCTGCAAAGTTGACGGACACGTGGTGCTTCTCTGCTGGAAGTTGGGAGAGCAGGGGATTACGTACTGGCACGACACCGCCGAGGGCTTCGCCGGCCGAAAACCGATCGACGAAAAAATCAGCAAGTCGAAAAAGACAAACTAATCGTTGGTCACTAGTCGTTGGTCAGAACCTCTTGACCCACAGTTTGACTAACGACCAAGGACCAACGACTAACGACCCTTCTAAGGCCTTTCCCCCTCATTCCACTTAGGCCGGAAGTCGGAATTCACCAGCCATTCCAGCGGCGCCAATAGAAAACCAATTGCCGCGTTCATGTGCTTGAAATCCAAATGGGCCAGATCGTCGCTAGGCTCGTGGTAATCCTGGTGCAAACCGTAGCTTGATATGGTTTGCGCTACGACGCCTTTTTTCGCGAGCACAAAATTATCGGAGCGCGAAAAAAAGTCCTCTCTTAGATGGGGATCACCCACGAGCCGCGCTCCGTGGGCCGCGAGTGCCGAACCGAGGTTTGACCGCTCCCATCCAGTCAGCCAAAGAGTATCGTCTTCCACCGCTGGATCGGGCATGCCGATCATTTCAAATTCCAGGTTCGCGACAATTTCTTTCAAAGGCACCGGGGGATGCTGGCTGAAATAGGTTGCCCCTAACTCGCCGGCCTCTTCACTCCCAAACAAGGCAAAGGTCACCGTGCGTCGCGGGCGCGGTCCTTGGCTCAGAGCGCGTGCGATTTCCAATACAGCTGTCGTGCCCGAGGCGTCATCGTCTGCCCCGTTGTAAATGTTGTCGCCGTTCACCGGTGCCCCAATGCCAAGATGGTCCAGGTGAGCTGAAAACAAAATCGCGTCGTGTTGTAGCGATGGATCGCTGCCGCGCAGTATTCCGATTGCATTCCACGTGGAGCCTTTCTCGTCCGACGACGGCGCTTCGAAGTCGACCTTCGCGCCGTCGGGCATCCGCTCCAGGGCACGGAAAGCACCTCGGTTCAGCGCCAGTACATTGCCGCTCCGATCCTCCGCGGAGTCTTTCTCCAAACGGTCAGGCAGATTGGGAAGTTGCTTACCAGCGTCCTCGAAGTTCTTTAGGTCGTTGTCCCGCGCGAGTACGAGGGTCGCAGTAGCACCTTTCGAAGCTAGTGACAAGGCTATTTTCTTGGCTTTGGCGTGATCTGAACCTGTGACAAGCACGACCACGCCTTTTTCGATTTTCAGACCCTTCCCATCACCAAGGTTGTCTGCATCGACTTTCTCTAATGGCCCGGAAAATGTTGCTTGCGTTAAATCCACCACGAGGAACTCCTTGCCGTAGTCCCAGGTAATCGAGTCGGCGGAATAGGTTCCTCCGGGTGGCGTGATCCTTAGTTGAGGTGGAGAAGTGATCTTGCGGCGAAGGGTAGGCGCAACCTGAATGTAGGTGCCGTTATCGCCGCCCGGTGCAATGCCGTACTGGCGCAACTCCGAAGCCACGTAGGTCGCGGCGATCAGTTCGTCGTGTGTGCCGCTGCCCCGTCCCTGCATCGCGTCGGAAGCCAGGAATTCTTCATGGGCACGAATGCATCGCTCACACACCCTAGGCGCAATGACAGACTTTGGCCGGGTTTTGGCTGAGGGCTTTGCGGCAACCTGCCCAACACCATTCGGCGCCAATGATGCGAAGAGAACGATCGGCAAGAGCCGCAAAACGATTTTTTTTCTCATTGAAAACGGATTTTCTCAGTTTAAAGAATTCTTGAAGAAAACTTTCGAGTTTACAAGGTTTTACCTTCCTTTACGGATTCTTTACCCGGGACCAGCGTTGCAATCGCTACCATATATGGAAGTGAAACTTCCTTGAATCGATTGTTAGTGCTGTTCTGGGGGATCGTCCTCTTACTAAGCCCGGTTGCACTGCTGGCCCAGCGCGGAGGCCACGGCGCGGGTGGTGGGCGGCCTTCAACTGGAACCTCCAACCCCGCGCCGAGCAACAACGACATAAATGATTTCGAGCGCGCGATCGCGCTTCAGGCCACTCCGGAGCAGATCATGAAGTTTCAAGAGTTGACGAAGAGCACGGAAGCCGCCAGACAACAGACGCAGACGGTTCTCCAGCCTGCCGCAATCGCAAGCAAACCTGATTCATCCCGCGGCTTAAACGACATAGTAGAGGAGGCACAGCAAAACAACCTGAACTTTGTGAAGAGCCTTTCTGCTTCGCAACAGTAGGGACTAAAGCCTCTCATCAAGAAACTCAGTAAGCGGACGTGGCTGTTTCCAAACAGAACAAGGCCCTTAATCAAGAACTGCGGCGGTCAAAGGTAGAGGACCAGAAACTTGCCAGCGTCGCCGAAAACCTGGACAAGGCGCTCGCTGACTTTCAGAACAAGCAATTCGATCTTGGAAAAGAGATGGGAATTCAGCCGCAAGGAAATTCACGATGATCAGCATCCAGACCATGAGACCGCGAGTCCGCCTAAGCCTTGCGGCCGTCTCCCTGATCTTGCTGAATCTGCCACTGCATAGCCAGGACGAACATGTTCAATCGGTCAGCACCATGTCGGTTGACGTCAAAGTGGTCACGCTTCCGGTCACGGTGAGGGACAAGAAAGGCCAGATCGTCCGCAACCTGACCAAGGACGATTTCGTTCTTCGAGAAGACGGACGTTCGCAATCGATCAAGTATTTCACCCAGGATGCCAACCTTCCTCTTACCCTCGGCCTGCTCGTGGATACGAGCTTGAGTCAGCGAAACGTTCTGGACCAGGAGCGCAATGCCAGCAAGGTCTTTCTCGACCAGATGCTCACCAACGCAAAGGACAGGGCATTCCTGATTCATTTTGACCGTGAGGTTGAACTGCTTCAGGATCTGACCTCCTCTCATGACAAATTACAGGCGGGACTTGAGTTACTGCGGACGCCACAGCCTGATCGCGATACCGGCAGCAATGACCCTGGATCCTCCGATCCCCAATCTTCGCCGGGTTCGGGAAATGGCCAGCCACGGAAGCACAGAGGAGGCGGCACTCTGCTTTACGATGCAATCTATCTGGCTTCTGACGAACTGATGAAAAAGCAGCAAGGCCGCAAAGCGCTCATCGTTCTTTCCGACGGAGATGATCATGGGAGCAAGGAGTCGCTGCAAAGCACCACCGAGACGGCCCAACGCGCTGACACCGTCATCTATTCCATCCTGCTTGCCGACAAGAACCAAGACGGCAATGGCTTTGGCCACCAAGGCGGAGGCGGAATGGGCCGGCACGGTGGTTGGCCAGGTGGAGGTTTTCCGGGAGGCGGCCGCGGTGGCGGCCGAAATCCGCAGGAACCTCACGTGGATGGCAAGAAGATTCTGGATCAGATTTCCAAAGAAACCGGTGGCCGCCTCTATGAAGTCTCTAAAAAGCAGGCCATGGATCAAATCTACGACAGCATCGCCGAGGAATTGCGGACGCAGTACAACCTGGGCTACACGCCCGACAAGAGCAACGCTGACGCCGGCTATCACACGATCAGCCTGACAGCAAAACAGAAGGATTTGATTGTGCAAACCCGAGCGGGATACTATGCGGAACGCTGACCAGCAAGAGCACTTAGCACTGAGCCCGCGAAGATTCTTGCCGATACTGGCGAGTCCAGTACAGGCTGAGTGCTCAAAATTTAGTCCGCAATCTGGGCGGGCATCCGCGTTCTCTGCTTTGGCGCTACGTGACAGGACAGGTACCACCGTGCACGAAGGTATAGGTATGGGTGCGCGAACCGGGAATCTTCTCTGCTACAATTTATGGGTGCCGCTTAGGAGTTCCGCGATCATGGTCTCCTCGGGGGCTTTTCTAACATGCTGAGCCGCAAGAAGAAACTTCAACTCGTATCGGCGTTTGCAACGCTCCTTTTATTCGCCTTGGGACTGGGTTGCAACGGATTTTTCGTTGATCCAACCCTGACCGGAATAACGGTGGGCCCCACTGCAACGATTCAAACGCAAGGAACAGTGCAGATGAGCGCTGTAGCCACATATAACGACGGAACCACGAAAACACTTGGCACTGGCGTCCAGTGGAACAGTGGCACGCCAAGCGTGGCTACCGTCAGCTCCGCCGGGCTCGTAACCGGCGTGGCTACGGGTACCTCGTCGATCACCGGCTCTTTTCAGACGCAGAGCAATTCGGCAACCGTTACCGTTCAGCTGGCAAACATTCTGAAGATAACGGTGACTCCGATGAACGATACCATTACGCAGAGCAGCGGTACGCTGCAATTCGATGCTATGGCTACGACCTCTGGCGGAAACCAGGACATCACCAACTCGGCGAACTGGAGCTCCTCTAATAGCGCGGCGGGCAGCATTGACCCCGCGAGCGGTTTGTTCACAGCTGCTACTGGTCTGACCTCGAATCAGACGACGGTGATAAGTGCTTCTGAGGGCGGCGTCACTGGTCAGACGAATCTGACCGTAACAACACAATAAGCTCTCCGACAATGTCTGACATCCGCCGTATCGGCATTTGCACCGGAGGCGGTGATGCTCCGGGTCTGAATGCGGTCATCCGCGCGGTGGTTAAGTCCGCGATCCTCAAGTACCGCTGGCAGGTGATCGGCATTCCTGACGGCTTCGATGGGCTGATCTGGCCAGAGAAATCGCGCCCGCTCACGCTGAAGGACGTCAGCGGAATTCTCCCTCGTGGTGGCACGATCCTCGGCACCACCAATCGCGGCAATCCCTTTCACTACTGCACCATCGAAAACGGCGTGGAAGTCGTCCGCGATATTTCCGACGAAGTTATTGCCAACTCGCACCAACTGGGAATCGATGCCGTGATAAGCATTGGCGGAGATGGGTCGCAGAAGATCGCGCTGGAGCTTTTCAAGAAGGGCATGAACATCGTGGGTGTGCCCAAAACCATTGACAACGACCTTTCGGCCACCGAGGTGACCTTCGGTTTCGATACTGCGCTAGCCACCGCGACCGACGCCGTCGATAAGATTCACACCACGGCCGAATCGCACCATCGCATCATGGTAGTGGAAGTTATGGGGAGGGACGCTGGTTGGATCGCGCTCCAAGCCGGGATCGCTGGCGGCGCCCACATCATCCTGATCCCCGAGATCCCGTTTACCGTAGAAAAAATCTGCGAGCGCGTAGCCTTGCGAGAATCCTTCGGAAAACGATTTACCATCATCGTAGTCGCAGAAGGCATCAAGCTTCCCAAGGAATGGAAAGAGAATCGTCGTACTGGCTCTGTTGGCAATCGCATTGGCGATTCTGTCGCCGCGGGTACCAAGAAAGACGTGAGAGTGAGCGTGTTGGGGCACATCCAGCGTGGCGGTTCGCCGACCCCGTTCGATCGCATCCTCGCCACTCGCTTCGGCGTGGCAGCTGTCGATCTGATCGCCCAGGAAGGTTTTGGCAAGATGGTTTGCTTGCGCAATGAACGGATCGAAGCAGTAAGCATCGCGGATGCGGTTGGTCAATTGAAGACCGTGGATCCTCATGGACAAATCGTCAATACCGCTCGCGCGATTGGGATCTGCTTTGGCGATTGAGGTCAGTTTTCTAGATTTTAACGTAGCCTCGGACGCGTCGTCCGGGACTCCAACCAGCTCACCAGGTCCAACTCAACTCGTTTATCGCGTCGCCGGACGAGGCGTCCAGGGTTACGTCAGACACTCCCGTTAAGATTTTGATCTTACCCCTGCGCTATAGTGTTTGTACCCTGTGAAAACTGCATTGAAATCATGGTGGCTGGTGGTCCCACTCGCGCTGGTGTTGCCGCTCTTCAGTTGCAACCGCGGACGAGGCCGGGCGCAGGAGATCGCCTACGTCTCGACACCCCAGGCTATCCTTCGCGACCATGTCTCCGCGGTCTTCAACAAGACTGGCGTAGTAAAAAATGGTGACCGCGTCCAGATACTCGAGCGTGAACGGCGATTTGCCCGAGTGCGCACTGCCAGCGGCGCGGAAGGCTGGATAGAGCAGCGCTCTCTGGTACCGCAGTCGGTTTACGACGGATTTCAGAAGTTGGCCCAGCAGCAGCAAAACGTTCCGGTCCAAGCCACTGGCACGACGCGCAACGACACCAACATCCACCTCGACCCCGGTCGCGAGACCGAACATCTTTATCAACTGAATCAGGCATCCAAAGTTTCCATCCTCAAACGAGCCACCGCCGAGAAAACGGTGCCAGGTGGGATGGCCAAGCCCACGAGCGCAAGCAAGCACGAATCCTCCAAGCCAGTTGCTCTGCTGGAAGACTGGTGGCTTATCCGCGATCCTGAGGGACGCGTTGGATGGGTTCTGTCGCGCATGGTGGATCTGGATGTGCCGCTTGAAATCGCACAGTATGCCGAAGGCCAGCGAACCGTGGCGTTCTTTGTCCTGAATCAAGTGGCCGACGGAGACAAGAAAGTTCCCCAGTATCTCGTCGTGCTCTCCGAGCCCAAAGATGGCTTACCCTTTGACTACGATCAAGTCCGGGTCTTCACTTGGAATGTGAAACGGCATCGCTATGAAACCGCCTATCGCGAACACAAGTTGAATGGAGTCCTGCCCGTCACGGTTTCGCAGGAAGACTTCGGCAAAGAAGGAACGCTGCCTATATTCGCGTTGCGCGTGAAAGACGACGAAGGCAATGTGAGCGAGCGAAAATACAAGATGAACACTCCGATTGTGCGCCGTGTCCTGGCGCCAGGAGAGGTAAAAGAAACCTTTGCGCCGAGGAAGAAGGCACGGCGCCAGTAGGACCTACGAGTAGAACTCCCCAATGCTCTCGACCACGCATTTCTGCTCGGCTTCTGTCAGTTCCGGAAACATTGGAAGCGCGAGCACTTCCAGCGCCGCACGTTCGGACTCTGGCAAATCTCCCGGACTGTAGCCTAAGTAGGCAAAACACGGTTGCAAGTGCAGCGGGATGGGATAGTAAACCTCCGTGCCGATTTTTCTTTCGCCGAGAAACTTACGCAGTTCTTCGCGGCGGCGAACCCGGATCACGTATTGATGAAAAACGTGAAATGCGTGCGGAGAGGTTTGTAGCGGCTGGACAGGCGAATTACTCTTCTTCGACATCAATCCCGCTTCGGCCAAGAAGCGATCGTAGGTTGCCGCGCGTTTCCGGCGCTGTTGATTCCAGGTTTCGACATGCAGCAGCTTTACGCGGAGAATGGCAGCCTGGATTGCATCCATGCGGCAGTTCCAACCAATTTCTTCGTGATGGTAGCGGCGCGGGCTGCCGTGATTGCGCAGATTCCGCATATGGTCAGCCAAATTCAAATCACTCGTGGTGACCATTCCGGCGTCGCCATAAGCGCTCAGGTTCTTTGTGGGATAAAAACTGAACGCCGCAACTTCACCCATTGATCCAGCACTCCGGCCTCGCCATTTCGCTCCAATAGCCTGCGCCGCATCTTCGATGATCGACAAGTGGAATTCGTCAGCGATTCTCTGCAATTCGTCCATGTCGGCACACTGCCCATAAAGATGTACCGGCAACAGAGCCCGGATCTTGTACGTTCCTCCGGCGCGGAGCCTCGCGTTCACGAGCTCGGGATCGAGATTTAGTGTTTCAGGATTGACATCTACCAGCACCGGCCGCGACCCGGCGCGCACGATGGCGCTTGCCGAGGCAAAAAAACTAAAGGCAGTAGTAATGACCGCGTCGCCGGGTTGAACGCCGGCGGCCAGCAATGCCAGCCAGAGCGCGTCGGTGCCCGAGGCGCATCCCACGGCTCCGCCGGCGCCGGTGAAGGTTGCAACTTCGCGTTCCAGGGCCTCGACATCGGCGCCCAAGACAAATTGTTGCGACGCGCAGACCCGCTCCAGCGCAGCCAGAACCTCTTCGCGGATCTGCCGGTATTGCCGGTGCAGATCCAGCAGCGGGATGGGATCGTATTTCTTCGCCGGAGATTGAGCCGCTCGCCGTTTTGCCGTAGAGGACTGGGTCACAGGAAAGACGATTCTAACACCCGTTTCCAGAGCTTTCGTGGATGCGCGGCAATGGTGGAAGTGGAGAGTTATTGTCGAGAGCGTCGCGCCATTGGCCGAGTGATTGAAGCAATGCCGCCAATTGGATTCTCCCAAAGTTCCCCGAAGGCTCAGCAAGATTTCTGATAGCGCGCTCCAGCACCGACCGCATACCTATCCTGTTTCCTGTGGAGTAATGGTGAAAGGCCACGGCAACTTGCACCAGTCCTTGAAGAAACTTCTTGTTTTCGGGCGGCACCGCGCGCCAGACATCTTCGAGCGCTTCATGGGCGTCGAAAAATTCGGCGCTGTTGAATAGGCTAATGCCGTGAAGGTATTGGTCGGAATCCACCCTTCATTTTGGCACAGTATGGTGAGAAACGTAGCAAGCTACGTTTCTACGGGTCTGCTTCATCTAGCGGCCGAAAATCACGTAGTGGTAACTGGTGGCCATGAAAAACAGCAGGGGCACCGACAGAAAGAAATTCGTTCGTGACGCCAAGAACGCCTGACGGGCCAGAACAGCAGCATTGGCCGGAGGCGTCCCAGCCAGAGTCCCACGAATAATCTTCTTCTGGTTGGGCCAGATGACCCCCCAAACGTTGAACAACATGATAATCCCGAGGCCGCCCCCGACGCCGATAGCGAGCACGTGATTGTCGTCCTGACCGACGGGCGTGTAGTTCACGAACACCCAGCCCGCTAGGATAACGACAACCGCGACAATCGCGCCAAGAACATACCCGCTGGGGGCATTCTTGATGACTGCAAACTGGATGCCCCAAGCCCCAATCCACACCAGAAGGAAAAGTCCGTTCGTGCTCAAGGAACTGACACCCATGCGAGCCGCGTCGGGTCCAACGTACATCTGTCCCCAGTACCAATAACCGAGGAAGACTGTGAGCAGCGCGCTCCAGCGAAACCAGTTCAGAGCTGGCAGCGTCAGGTACTGGAACACCTTGGGCTTCATCGCTGCGTCGACCTGTTTCATGAAGGGAACATTCACCAGATTGAAAAAGTACAGTAATCCAACCCAGGTGATACCGGCAATGATGTGAAACCAGCGCAGGATGAGTGAAAAGGCTTCCGTGCCAGTGTGCGCGGGCATTACACATAAAGCTGCGAAAGCAATCGGAGCTTGCATCGTTTTTCCTCTCGTGCCAGCTTGAATTGCGAGGCTCATGAGCCTCAATCTCTTCCGGTTTATTTGCGGCGCACGAATAGTTGCATTTTGTTGTGTCTATGTCAACCGGCAAGGCACGACAGGTAGATGCGAATCGCCTGCTTGAAAAGTAGGGGGCGAGGCCGTATTGTACGGAGTGTTGCTTTGGGTGCGCCGGCGGAGCGGATGGACGCTCGCGCATCTTGAGCTTTCCCCCCTGCTCCTCAGTGCCGCGTTGGCTGCGGTCCGAGGGGCTGAACCTGTGCAAGTTCACAAAGCTTTCGCGGTTGAGAAAGCTAAGGAGATCGGCATGGAAAACAAGCCGGCGCAGAACATTCAGGATACCTTCCTCAACACCGCCCGCAAAGAACGATTGAATATCACCATCTACCTCTTGAGCGGCGTCAAGCTGACCGGGCGCATCCGTTCGTTTGACAAGTACTCGGTCGTGCTCGAGACCAACAATCAGGAGCAACTGATCTTCAAACATGCTATTTCGACGGTCGCAATGGGGAGGGTGGCTCATGGCCATGGCGACAAGCCGGCCATGGTGCCACCTCCAACCCCAGCTACAGAGTCGGGTCCATCCAGCGCGTCCGGTACGGACGGATAAGGCAGTTCAGCTTTGAGTAGTTCAGAGTCGAGAGTATCAGGCAAGACAAAGCGATCGCGGCGTGCCGCGATTTCGACGGCGGCTGATCGGAGTCCGACGGAACGAGCCTTTCTGGTCGGGATTGATTACCGCGCGCGAGCGCGAACAGGTTCGGCCGCCAAGACCGCCAAAGGTTCTCTGACCGCTGGAGCACAGGCGGCGCGAGACAGCGCCAGCAGTGTGCCCGGAGCGTCGAAAGCGCCTCGGGTTCCCGAGTTCAGCGCGGAAGAATCGCTAGACGAATTGCGCTCCCTGGCCACCAGCGCCGGGGCACAAATTGCCGGCGAGTTCCTGCAACACCGTGACAAGCCCGATCCGGCTACGCTTATCGGCAAGGGCAAACTGGAAGAAATCGCAGGCGCCGCCGCGTCGGTCTCCGCGGATCTGATTTTGTTTGATCACGATCTCACCGCATCCCAGCAGCGCAACATCGAAAAAGTTGTCAACACGCGGGTAATTGATCGTACCCAACTCATCCTCGATATTTTTGCCAAGCACGCCCGCACTCGCGAAGGCCAGTTGCAGGTGGAGTTGGCACAGCTCGAGTACATGCTACCGCGACTAGGAGGCCGCGGAATTGAGATGTCGCAACTGGGCGGCGGCATTGGCACACGCGGTCCGGGTGAAACCCAACTCGAGACGGACCGCCGGAAGATTTATCGGCGAATCCGGCATGTCAAGGAGCAAATTGAAAGCGTGCGGCGCATTCGCACCCAACAGCGCCAGCGCCGCGAATCAGTGCCCGTGGCCCTGATAGCTCTCGTGGGCTACACCAACGCGGGAAAGTCCACGCTGTTCAATGCGCTTACCCATGCCGCCGTGCTCGAATCGCCAAAAATGTTCGCGACTTTGGATCCGACGATTCGAGGCGTTACATTGCCTTCGCGTCGCGATGTGTTGCTTTCTGACACCGTAGGATTTATTCGTAACCTGCCGCATACGCTGGTTTCCGCTTTTCGAGCAACGCTGGAAGAAGTACAGCGCGCAGAACTCATTTTGCAAGTTTCCGATGCCAGCAGTCCGCTCTCCGTCGAGCAGGACGCGCAGGTAGAAAAAGTTTTGAAGGAGTTGGAAGCCGAAGGAAAGCCGCGCCTGCGAGTGATGAACAAGATTGACCTATTGCCTCCCCGGCAGCGCGACAGTCTCCGCGATGACGCCAAAACTGTTCACGTCTCGGGCGCGAAGGGCATCGGAATGAGCACGCTTCTGGACCGGATTGACCAGATGCTTCAGGGAGACGCGCTGAGTCGCATCCGTCTGAGGGTTCCGCAGAAGGAAGGAAAGACGCTGGCGATGCTGGAAGCGCGGGCGCGGATTTATTCACGTAAGTACAAAGATGGTTTGGTCGACCTGGAAGTTGAGGCGCCAGAGTCGGTGGTGAGACGAATACGGGAGTTCGTGGTGGCCTAGAACTGGCGCGGGTGAACGCCTGTCTGCAGAAATTTAAATGGGCCGGCAACCAAGAAGCGGTGACAGTCCTTGGCTATCGGCCCACTCGATCCTGAATTGGATCGGAGGTGATACTGCTATGCTAGACCCGCTATCCCAGAAGTCAAGCCTTCTTTGCTGAATTCCACCAAAGGCCTTGACAATTATCCTAAAGTACGCTTTTTCCTGGAGCCTTGCCTCTTTTTGGAATGCGGCCTGCGTTGACACTAAGCCTTGCAGGATGTTAGGTTTGATGGTTTCTTAAAGCCCTCTTAATCGCTTGAGAGCTTATCAAGCACAAGATTTTTATCAAACTCAAGACATGGACGAAACGCTCAGGCAAGTAGGGGAATTACTGCTCGGATCCATACCGACCATTGTCTTCATGGTTCTGCTGTATGGCATTTACACCGTGCTTGTCCACAAGCCATTGGTGAAGGTTCTTGCCGAGCGGCACGCGAAGACCGATGGGGCGATCGAGAAGGCAAGCGCCGATATTGCCGCCGCCGAGGCGCGAACGGCCGAATATGAGCAGCGTCTGCGCGAAGCTCGCATGATGGTTTTCAAGCATCAAGAAGCCCTTCGTCAGCAGGCGTTGCAGGCGCGCGCCTCGGCCTTGGCCGACGCGCGGAACAAAGCGCAGGCTCAGGTAGAAGAGGCCAGGGCAGCCATCGAGAAGGATAAAGCGGCGGCGCGAACAGTGCTGGAGGCAGAAAGCGGAAAGCTGGCCGCGGAAGTCATCCGGATTGTTTTGCAGCCAGCGAAAACGCAGGCACCAGCCGGTGGTGGCCGGTGAGACAAGCGCAGATTCAAAAAATAAGGACCGGCGGGAGTAGGTTGGCATTCCCGTCCTTGGTTGCGTCTGCAACATTCCTGCTTCTGATTTGGTTCGCGGTTGCGGGACGGGCGTCAGCACAGGATCCTTCCTCCTCGCCGGCGTCCCCACAGCAGTCGAGCAAGCACTCTGGACAGCATTCGTTGAGTCAGGAACTGGTGCAACAAACGCGGGAAGCCGCTGGCGAGGACGATCAATCCCAGTTCAAGCATTCTCCTTCAGTCGTGTGGGTGGCTAAAGTTACTGGAATGGATTTGGAGCATGCGTACCTGCTGTGCGTCCTCTTGAATTTTGTGGTAATTGCCATTGCGATCTTTTGGCTCTCAAAGAAAAATCTTCCGCGACTGTTCCGTAATCGCACAGCTTCTATTCAGAAGGCGATGGAAGAGGCACGAAAAGCCAGCGAAGATGCCAACCGGCGCCTCGCGGAAATTGAAGCCAGGCTCTCAAAGCTCGATGCGGAGATCAGTGGAATGCGCGCTGCGGCGGATAAAGAAGCCGCAGCCGAAGAGCAGAGGATTAAAGCCGCAGCGGAGGAAGATGCACGGAAAATCGTGGACTCAGCACAACAGGAAATCGCAGCAGCGGCCAAGGCGGCGCGGCGCGAACTAACGGCCTACGCCGCGGATCTCGCGGTGTCGCTGGCAAAAAAACAGATCCGTGTGGATACCGCTACCGACCAGGCTCTATTGCGCAGCTTTGCTCAACAATTGGGCAACGGCGGGGATACGCGAAAGGGTGGGCAATAGAGCATGGCTTCAGTAACCAACGTCTACGCCCGCGCCTTCGCCGACGCTGTCTTCGACGGCCGTCATGATCCCGACAAAACCTTGCGCGAAGCGCAGGCAGTGACTGATTTAGTTGCGGCGAGCAAGGAACTGCGGGCGGTTTGGGAGGCTCCATCAATCACTCCCGGGCAGAAGCGGGCGGTGCTGGATGCTATTGTCGCTCGTCAGAGAATCTCCCGCATTGTGCGGAATTTCGTTGCCGTCCTGATCGACCATCGGCGTATGAATTTTCTGGGTCCGGTCGTGAAACAGTTCGAACTGGAATTGAATCAGCGCATGGGATTCACCGAGGCGGAAATCACCAGCGCGCGTGAGCTAAATCAAGCCGACCGGAGCGTGCTCGAATCCCGTATGGAAAACTTGACCGGCAAGAAAGTGCGCGCACGCTACGGCCTCGATGACTCTATACTCGGCGGCGCCGTCGTCAGGATCGGCAGCACGATCTATGACGGGTCGGTGAGGGGACAGTTAGAAAGGTTAAAGCAAGCTATTAGCTCTTAGCCTTTAGCGTTTGGCTTACCTCTGTAGAAGCAGAGTTTAGGTCGCGAGCTGCAGAAAGCCTCTGATCGCAGAGGCCCCAGAGAACGCGCAGAAAGGCAAGCTAGAAGCTGACCATATATGGCACAAATTAAAGCAGACGAGATCACACAACTGATCCGGCAACAAATCGAGAATTACGAATCGAAAATTGCCGTGGACGAAGTCGGCACAGTCATTAGCTTGGGCGACGGGATTGCCCGCGTCTACGGCCTCGACAAGGTTATGGCGGGAGAGTTGCTCGCCTTCCCGCATGACGTGGCTGGCATCGCCATGAACCTGGAAGAAGACCAGGTCGGCGTCGTGCTCCTCGGCGAGTACACCGAAATCAAAGAAGGCGATGAGGTCAAGCGAACGGGGCGCATCATGAGCGTGCCCGTGGGCGATGCCTTGATCGGCCGAGTGGTGAATTCGCTGGGACAGCCCATCGACGACAAAGGTCCCATCGCCACCGATAAGTTCATCGCGTTGGAACGCCTGGCGCCGGGAGTCATTGACCGGCAACCGGTTCGCGAGCCGATGGCTACTGGGTTGAAAGCCATCGACAGCATGATTCCGATTGGCCGAGGTCAGCGCGAGTTGATCATCGGTGACCGTCAGACCGGCAAGACTGCCGTGGCGCTCGATACCATCATCAACAACAAAGGCAACAATCTCGTTTGTATTTACAACGCCGTCGGACAGAAGAGGTCTTCAATCGCGCAGGTGGTGAAGATTCTTACCGATTACGGCGCGATGGATTACACCATCGTCGTAGCGGCATCCGCATCAGAGCCCGCTCCAATGCAGTACATCTCGCCTTATGCGGCGTGCGCGATGGGCGAGTATTTCCGCGATAACGGAAAGCATGCATTGGTGATTTATGACGACCTCTCCAAGCACGCGGCGTCGTATCGCGAAATCTCGCTGCTTTTGCGGCGTCCACCAGGCCGAGAAGCTTACCCTGGCGACGTGTTCTATCTGCACTCGCGGCTGCTGGAGCGTGCGTCGAAGATGAGCGACAAGAAAGGTGGAGGCTCGCTGACAGCATTGCCGATTATTGAAACCCAGGCGGGCGACGTTTCGGCGTACATCCCGACCAATGTCATTTCGATTACTGACGGCCAGATCTTCCTGGAAACCGATCTGTTCAACAGTGGCGTGCGCCCGGCCGTCAACGTGGGCATCTCAGTAAGCCGCGTAGGTGGCAGCGCGCAGATCAAGGCCATGCGCCAGGTGGCTGGGAGCATGAAGCTCGAACTCGCACAGTATCGCGAACTCGCGGCCTTCGCGCAGTTTGGCAGCGATCTCGACAAGGCCACGCAAAACCAACTCAACCGCGGGCAACGTCTGGTTGAACTCCTCAAGCAAAAACAGTTTTCGCCGCTGCCGTTCTCCAAACAGATTTTGATCATCTATGCGGGCACAAGCGGGTTTCTCGATGACCTCCCGGTAGACCAGGTGCGGGACTTTGAAGCCGAGCTATACGAATATGTGGACGCAACCAACCCCGGTCTTCTACGGACGATCATGGAGAAGAAAATTCTCGACGATAACTTGAAAGCTGAGCTGAGTAAGACCATCAAAGCGTGCAAAGAGACCTTCGTGACAGAAAGACAGGCAGTAGCAAAGTAGCTAATCGCTGCCGGCTTCTATCTAGAAGCTGGCAGCCAGAAGCGACCGACGAACGACCAACGACGAACAATGGCCAACATTCTCGATATCCGGCGCCGTATCCGCAGCGTGACCAACACGCGGCAGATCACCAAGGCCATGAAAATGGTATCCGCGGCCAAACTGCGTCGCGCCCAGGACCGCGCTCTGGCCGCACGCCCCTACGCGCAGATGCTGACCAATGTGTTGAAGTCGCTGGTCTCGCGAGCCGAAATCTATGATCCAGATACCGGCGAGCCGAAGCATCCTCTGTTAGCACAGCGACCAGAAAACAACATACTGCTGTTTGTGGTCACGGGCGACAAAGGTCTCGCTGGCGCGTTCAACACGAATATTCTAAAAGCGGCGTCGCGTTTCCTCGAATCAAAGGCGGGCAAAAACGTTGAAATCGAAGCCATTGGACGAAAAGGCCGCGACTTCCTGCGCCGCCGATATGCCGTTGCCTCTCCCAGAACGGCCGAGTCCCAGGAGTCGCCTTGGACCACGCTCGTGGGCGAGCACGTAGGGGTGCTCGGCAAAGTTGACTATGCGATGGTCTCCGAGATGGCGGAACGCGCGGTCGATCGGTACTCCAAGGAAGAAATTGATTCGGTTTACGTAGTCTTCAATGAATTCAAATCCGTGATTTCCCAGCGGCTGATCGTGGAACGGATCCTGCCAGTTGAACGGGTCGGCGAAGTCAGCGTAGCCCAGGCCGAGGAGATGAGCCAGAAGGAAAAAGAGCGGGCCCTTGAAGCGGCGAAAGAAGCGGGCGTCGGCATTCGACGGCCCGATACCCGAGAAATAGATGCGGCAGCTGCAAAGTTTGCCACGGCTTCCGTGGACTATATCTACGAGCAGACTCCCGAAGAATTGTTTCGGTCGTTGTTGCCGAAATATGTCGTCATCCAGGTATTTCGTGCGTTGCTGGAGTCGGTGGCAGCGGAACACGCAGCCCGTATGACCGCGATGGACGCGGCCACAAGCAACGCAACCGACATGATCGATTCGCTGACGTTGGCCATGAACCGCGCTCGTCAAGCGAAGATCACGAAGGAGATTATCGAGATCGTAAGCGGAGCCGCAGCTGCAGGATAGTTGTAGAAACGAGCAAGCTACGTTTCTACGGAAGAAAGAAACGAAACTTATGCCAGAGAACATTGGACATGTGATTCAAGTCGCCGGTCCCGCCGTCGACGTGCAATTTGCCGAAGCCGCCATCCCGCCGATTTATGAAGCCCTTCGCATTGTGAGCGACGGCTTCACCGTCCCCTTTCCGATCAATGTAGTTGTCGAGGTGCAGCAGCATCTGGGCGAAGGCCGCGTCCGCTGCGTTGCTATGGAAGCAACCGAAGGCATGGTGCGCGGTATGAAGGCCATCGACCAGGGCGGACCGATTTCCGTGCCCGTGGGGCGCGGCACGCTGGGTCGCGTCATGAACGTGATCGGCGAACCCGTCGATCAACTCGGCCCTATCCCTTACACTCAGAAGATGCCGATCCATCGCCCCGCACCTTTGTTCGACGAACAAGCGACAACGGCCGAGATGTTCGAGACCGGCGTAAAGGTGATCGATCTTATTCAGCCATTTTTGAAAGGTGGCAAGATCGGGTTGTTTGGGGGCGCGGGCGTGGGCAAAACCGTCGTCATTATGGAGCTCATCAACAATGTCGCCAAGCAGCATGGCGGATTCTCCGTGTTTGGGGGAGTCGGTGAGCGAACGCGCGAAGGCAACGATTTGTGGTTGGAAATGACCGAGTCAGGGGTTATCAAGCCCGGCGACCCCGAGCACTCTAAAGCTGCGCTCATCTATGGCCAGATGACGGAGCCGCCTGGGGCCCGTCTGCGCGTAGCGCTGACGGCACTCACGGTCGCCGAATATTTCCGCGACGTCGAAGGCGCCGACACGTTGTTATTCATCGACAACATTTTCCGCTTTACGCAAGCGGGGTCGGAGGTGTCGGCTTTGCTGGGCCGTATGCCAAGCGCAGTAGGC
>Ga0210406_10000398_pt1 | contig 60245 bp, 54 predicted proteins | sample IncBWC30MmetaG_FD_155454 | JGI IMG/M metagenome (GOLD analysis project Ga0210406, IMG submission 155454) | Forest soil microbial communities from Barre Woods Harvard Forest LTER site, Petersham, Massachusetts, United States - Inc-BW-C-30-M | ecosystem: Environmental > Terrestrial > Soil >...
CGAAAAACATGACTCCGCTGGGCAGCCGCGAAAGTACCGCCGCGCTGATGTTCTCGGAGGTCTTGGCCCGCCGCCGTTCCGCCCGCTGCTCCGTCGCTAAGTCATGTTTCTGCTGCTTCAGTTGCTGGATCACCGCATTGTAGGCGTGCATCGGAAACTGCTCCGGCTCCGGCCGCGCGTCATCGAGCGACTCCGCTCCCGTAAACATGCGGCGCAAGCGGCGTATCAGCACCACTCCCACCACGCAGACGAAACCTGAGACGAACAGCGCAAATACCACCCGCATCACCATGGGGTTGCTCAACACTTTCACAGCAACCTCCAGTACCAGCGCAGAAACTGGTTGCCGAAAAAGAGCGCGATCATCGCCACTCCGCCCAGAAAGACCCCGAATGGCATCGGGAAATGGCGCAAAGCAACGTTTGCCGAACCCCAGGCCCGCCGCCGCGCTTCGCGTCCTGATTCATGGTTCCGTGTCATCCGCCGATGAGTGCGCTTGAACCAGACCGCGGTCAGCGTCCACACTCCAAACAGCGAGCCTGCAATCGACCCCGCGAAAATGGTGAAGATGGTCAGCCGCACTCCCAGAAAGGCTCCCACCATCGCCATTAGCTTCACGTCGCCGAAACCCATCCCTTCCACTCCGCGCGCCCGCAGGTAGATAGCCCCGGCTCCATAGATGAACGAAGCTCCAACCACTGCTCCTGTTACCCCATCCAGCAGAGAGAGCCAGCGCCAGGACGTGCTGAAGGCAGGCAGGGAAATCATTCCCGGCAAAAGCTGCGAAACCAGATCGTTCACCGGAACCACCAAGCTGAACACTAATCCCATGACCAGCCCGGTTAGCGTCATCTTGTCGGGCAAGAGTTGTGTTTCCGCGTCGGTAAAAATCAACCCCAGCAGCAGAAAACCCAAAGTGCAATATTTAACTGTCGCCCACGCATACCCAAAATGTAGATAGCAGGCAAGAAACAGCAATCCTGTGAGCAGCTCGACAACCAGATATCGCGGCGAGATCCAGTTCCGGCAATTTCGGCAGCGGCCTCGCAAAATCAGCCAGCTCAGAATGGGCACGTTATCGTAAAACCGAATGGGTTCTTTGCATTGCGGGCAGGCCGAGCCTGGACTGATCGTCGATATCCCCCGTGGCAGCCGGTAGATACACACATTCAAAAAGCTGCCAAATGCCAGCCCTAGTGCGAACATCGCCAATGCCAACGCCGGATCCAAGGTTTCCTTGTTCTAGAACGCAGATTTTTGCTGATTTTGCTTGATTATACGGGGACTCTCGTCCGGCGAAGCAGGGTACGAAAGGCGGTGTACAGAAGGTCAATGGGCAAGTCACGGGAATCGGCCGCAGTTTGTCCCTGTCGAAGCAAGTTCTGAGTGACTGTTAGTTGTTTGGCCCCAGTTTCTGCCGTCCTGAGTCGGGTCCCTGGTTGGTCGCAACCACGGTCACCGGAGCCTGTAGTGTGAAATTCAATACGGTCTCTGAAGGCAGCTTGATCTGCTGGCCTTTGGTTGCAGCCTGAACGCCCCCACCTATGCCGCCCCCCGCCGCCGCCCCAATGGCGGCTCCCTTTCCACCCCCGGCTAGCGCGCCGATGATGGCTCCAATGCCGGCGCCAGCGCCCACTTTCTCAGCCGTGTTCTTGCCGCGCGAACTGCCCTCGCGCGTGTATTGATCGCTCTGCACGTTGTAGGTCTGACCGCCCAATGAAACGCTGTCCAGCTGCAAGACCACGACCGATTTACCCGCAAACTTGCCAGCGCTTTTCACATCCACCAGATGGCCTTGCACGTCGCTGCCCGCAGGGATCACGATCGCTCCGTCCTGTGCAATAGGAGCATTCAGAGTCGCATGGAAAACATCTCCGAGCTGGTTTCTCTCGCTGTCAATCTCATCGACCAGACGCACCGACAAAACCGTGCCATACGGGACCGTCACCTTCTGCGGTGGTGGAGGTGGGGGCGGCGATGCTGGTTGCGCTGTAGGGGGTGGAATCACGACCGTCGATACCGGAGCAGGCGTGGGTGGGGGTACTGCGGCAGCTACTTCGGATGGGCGGTCGGTGTTCGCCGGGCCCGCGTCATCCTCCGCTTTGCGTGGTTGGCGATGCTTTGTGGCTGACGGTTTGCGCTTCCCTGGAACGGCCTGAGCTTGTGCAGTCTGCACCGGCGTTGGCGGGGTGACTTGCAGATTGTTGACGACTTGTTTCACCCCCGTCTCGGAAGCTGCATACCGAGAGGCCGCTTCGCGTTGTGAATCGTTATCCACGGTGCCGGATAGCGTCACCGTGCCGTTTGCGGCCTGCACTCCCAGTTGCTTTCCTTGAAGGCCAGAATCGGCACTTAGCTTGGCCTGAATGTCACTCGCCATCTGAGCATCGCTCGGCGCCGTGGAACATCCCACACTTGCGAGCACAAGAATCAGGATCGCGTACAGGCAAAACGAAGCTCTAGCCCTCATCGAAAAGCTCCTGTGTGAGTGTTCCTCGGTATCTAGTTTAGATGCAAGCCGGGATTTACTGGCGAGGAATTTTGCTTTTCGAGATTGTCGGCTGGCAGGGTAACAAGTTGAGCCTAACCAATGGGTTGTTGGCTCAGTCTGAAGGTTTCTCTTCCGGCGCTGGGTTGCGCGGATGCACGAACTTGTAGTCGAGGATACTGGCCGCGAGACTGGTATTCTCTACGCCGTCTTTTGTTTCTTGCGTCTCTTTGGTGCGGATGATTCGCCCCTGGCAAAGCACCGTGCTGTTTTTCTGCCCGGAGATTTCTTCCGGCATTTCGAACACCATCTCCACCAGAGTGTTCTCAGGAAAGCGTTGTGGACCCCGGAATAGTACCCCCGACTGGCTCAGGTTCAGGATGACGCCTTCGTGCCAGCTTCCCAGGTTCTTTACCCGGTAGCGGGCCGGGGTATCCAGCTTGAGCCGGCGGGCCCGCGGGACCCACGTGGGCTTGCGAGAGTGGCTGGTGCGGCGTCGCGTAGCCGATTCGGAAGTGCTCTCGGCCGAAGCTCGCTCCACGCGTTCGGTACGGCGCATGGTCTTCCAGTCGTATTTGTACTCCACGGCACAGACCAGGCAGACCTGGTAGAAATCCCCGTCATTCCCCCGCCGTGGCCAGGAGAATTCATGGGAGCAACGCCCTAACATAAGAACGTCCAATAACTTCTGAGGCATGTTCGTCTTTCTCCGGGAGTGCCGGAAAGGCCATCATCTTACGGCTGGCAGAGTTTGGGAAGGTTACTAACGTGCTTTGCCAATAGCGGACCGGCAACCGCCTCAGTGCAAAGGTCTAAACCTCTGCGTCGTCGTGCGCATCTGCTTCTAATCTCGTCCCTTCTCTGTCCGGAAAGGGCAGGTTGACCCCCTGATTTCCTCGGACTACGATGTGTGCTGTCACGAATGAGCAATGACGGATTTGACCGCATTCGCCCTGGCGGGCGGCAAGAGCACTCGCATGGGCCGCGACAAAGCCTTCCTCCCCTGGGCAGACGGCACGCTTCTCTCTCATTCCCTGAAGTTGCTCGCTGCTGTCACGCCAAACATACGCATTGTGGGTGATCCTGGGAAATTCGCCAGCTTTGGCCCCGTCGTGGAAGACATCTTCCCGGACCATGGTCCCTTGGGTGGGATACATGCCGCACTCACCCACACCACCACCGCTTTGAACCTGATGTTGGCTGTCGATTTGCCGCTCATTGAACCTCGATTCCTCCAGTTCATGTGCGGGCTGGCACGAGATACGCGAGCACTTATTACCGTGCCGCGCGTCGACGGCGTCTCGCAGCCCTTGTGTGCAGTCTACCGGCGTGAATTCGTGCAAATAGCGCAGCCTGCACTCGAGGCGGGAAGGAACAAAATCGATGCGTTGTTCGCGAACGTCGAAGTGAGAATGATCGAACATGACCAACTGACGAGCGCCGGCTTCTCCGCAGCCATGTTCCGGAACCTGAACACTCCCGAAGAGTGGCAAGAGGAACTGCGCAGAGCCAATTCCGCCATCTAGCCCCCCGAGCCGCATTCATTTATCATCGACTTTATGGGTGAGAGCGAATCACAACTCGGCCCCTACATCGAATTTAAAGAAGTTTCCAAGTCCTTCGGCAGCAAGCGCATTCTGGACAAGGTCAGCTTCAGCGTCATGCCCGGAGAGACGGTCTGCATTCTGGGTCGCAGCGGCGTTGGCAAATCGGTCTCACTCCACAACATCATGGGATTCCTCAAGCCCGATTCCGGTCGCCTCATCGTCGCCTATCAGGACGTCACCGATTACACCGACGAACAGATGGACGAAATCCGCAAGAAAGTCACCATGGTGTTTCAGAACGGGGCCCTTTTCGATTCCCTCACGGTCGGCGAAAACGTGGCGTTCCCCCTGCGCGAGCATCGTGAACTCAGTGAACAGCAGATCTTTCAGGTCGTCGATGGTCTGCTCGATATGGTTGGAGTCAAGGAAATGCGCGATCTCCTGCCTTCCGACCTCTCCACCGGCATGAAGCGATCGGTGGCCATTGCCCGTGCTCTGGCAGCGCGGCCCGATTGCGTGCTCTTCGACGAACCCACTACCATGGTTGACCCGCTCATGGCGCAGTTGCTGGGAGACTTGATCAAGAAACTCAAGGCGCAATTGCACCTCACCAGCGTGGTCGTGACCCACGATATGCGCCTCGCGAAGAAACTGGCGGACCGCATCGTCTTCCTGCACGAAGCGAAAGCGCTATTCTTTGGCACCTACCCCGAAATGGAAAAATGCGAGGAGCCAATCGTGCAGGAGTTCCTGACGCTCGATGAACTGACCCTGGAACCGGCGTGAACACGTGGGTTGCAGAAGCTAGAAACCTTCTTTCACCAGCTTTTCCAATGTAATCGAGCCGCCGCTCCTTTCCGCCATCATCTTTTCAACATATTTTGCAATCACGTCAACTTCAAGGTTCACCACATCCCCGGGCTCAAGTGATTTCAGGTTGGTGGCTGTGACCGTGTGAGGAATAATCGCTGCCGTCACCCGCGTGCCCTCGATCTTCGCCACCGTCAGGCTGATGCCTTCAATCGCGAGCGACCCCTTGGAAATGATGTAATTCGACAGTTCCGACGGAATCTCGATGCGCAGCCAGTAGTCGTCACCCTTCTCGACCCGATCAAGCGCAAGAAACTTGCCCGTGCCGTCCACGTGACCCTGGACAATATGTCCGCCGAACCGTCCGTCAGGCCGCATCGGCAACTCGAGGTTCACCAGAGCCCCTGCCTTGATGCGGGAAAATGAAGTCCGCTTCCAGGTCTCTTCCGCCAAATCGAATCCTACCGATTCCGGTCTGATCTCAACCGCCGTGAGACAAACGCCGCTCACGGCAATGCTGTCGCCCTTACGCAGTTCTTTCGCCAGTCGCGAGCATGACACTGTGAGCCCATGCGTTTCGCTCCTCTGGGTGACGCGCACTACCCGTCCAACTTCTTCGATAATGCCGGTGAACATTGGGACTATCCTAGCATTCAACATTCAGCATTCAGCCAGTCAATGTTGTCCGAGCGGGCTTGGACAGTGGCGGATATCTCCTTGGCTGAATGCTGATGGCTGAGTGCTGAATGCTTCACACGTACGGATCCCTCAAATACCCCTCCACAGCAAAATCTTCGCCGAAACGGTGCAGCCGTATGGACCTGACCTGGGCTGCTTCACCCATATGTGTAAATCCCACGCCCGTTGAAAAGGGAACTGCGCCGGTTCCCGCCAGGATCCTCGGAGCATAGTAAAAGAAAACCTTATCCACAATCCCCGACGACAATGCTGCCCAATTCACCATTGCGCCGCCTTCGATCATCAGGCTGGTAATCGCCCGCTCGCCCAGATGTTTCACAACCCCCGTCAGGTCGGGATGTCCCTCGCTCGTGGGTTGCGGAATTTGCTCCACCCACACCCCAAGTTTTTGCAGCTGCTTTCTTTTTTTCTCCTCCGCAAATGAGCACAGCACTAGCACATCCTCCTGCGCTGTCTTCACCACCCGCGATTCCAAAGGCAGTCGCAGCCGCGAATCGAGGATTACGCGCAACAGCGGCCGTCGCCGCGGGCGTCCACTGCGGTCAGTGAGCAGAGGATCATCCGCGATGACTGTGCCTACTCCCACAAGAATCGCGTCATGCTGATGGCGAAGTTCCTGTACGTGCGCGCGCGCCACTTCGCTGGTGATGTACCCGCGCACCGCTGTTCCGGCGCCGAGCGCGCTGGGATTGTGCGACTCACCCGGAGAAGGCGCAATCTTGCCATCCAGAGTCATGGCCGCTTTCAGCGTCACTAGCGGCACCTGCTTACGGATATAACGGGCAAATGCGTCGTTAAGCGGTTTGCCTTCCTCTTCCAAAATCCCCGATGAAACCGCCACGCCAGCCGCCCGCAGGCGTTCAAACCCCTGCCCGCTCACCAGCGGGTTGGGATCGGACATGCACGCTACCACGCGCGCGATACCGGCAGCAATTACCGCATCGGCACAGGGCGGCGTACGTCCCTGATGCGAACATGGCTCCAGATTGATGTAGAGCGTCGCGCCCCGGGCATGTTGACCAGCCTGTTCGATGGCCAAGATCTCGGCGTGCTTAACGCCAGCGTAGGTGTGGCTTCCGCTTCCGACGATGACCCCGTTGGCGTCCACCAGAATTGCGCCCACATTCGGATTGGGCGAGGTCAGGCCAACGCCCGCCCGTGCGAGGTCGAGCGCTTGGTGTAGGAATCGTTCATCGGATTCGTGGGAGACGGTCACGCAATGACATTATTTCACTAGAGGGACCGTGACGCACGAACCGCGAGCCGAAGAGAAACCTATCGTTCGCGAGGAGGAAAGGATCGGTAGGATTCTTCTTCCGGTTCGGCCACAGCCGCGCCGCTCCGACCCTTGGGCCCACGTCGGACGGGAACTAGCCGGTCGGCATAGGGATCAGCGGGTGGTTGTGGGTTTCGGCGGAGACGGCGCAATAGATCCTTCAAAACTTGCAGGAGAGAACGGCGGGTTCTTGGTTTGTTCATAAAGAGGCCCTCCTTACCTCGACTCTCCGTGGCGAAAGCCTACGCGAACAGCGAATCCACAAAGTCCTTCGAGTCGAAAGGCAGCAGGTCCCCGGCTTTTTCGCCCACGCCCACATAGCGCACCGGCAAGCCCAGTTCCCGGCAAATGGCAACCACCACGCCGCCCTTTGCGGTTCCGTCCAGCTTCGTCAGCACGATACCTGTCACGCCTGCCGAGTCGGTAAACTGCCGTGCCTGCTGCAATCCGTTTTGTCCTGTAGTCGCGTCCATCACAAGAAGCGTCTCGTGGGGGGCTCCGGGGATGATCCGCTGCGCCGTCCGCCGCATCTTCTCCAACTCCGCCATCAGGTTGGACTTGTTGTGCAGTCGTCCCGCCGTATCTACGATCACAAAATCCGTGTGCCGTGCCGTGGCCGCCTGTAGCGCGTCATATAACACCGCCGCCGGATCGCCCCCGGCCTTGGTCCGAATCACTTCCGTCCCGGTCCGCTCACCCCAGATTTCCAGTTGCTCGATGGCCGCCGCGCGAAAAGTATCAGCCGCGCACATGAGAACCGTCTTGCCCTGCGAACGAAACACCTGCGCTAACTTGCCGATGGTCGTGGTCTTTCCCGTCCCGTTTACCCCCACCACCAGAATCACTTCCGGCGTTCCGTCGACCTTTTGCACCGGACGCGTATTGGCTGTGTTTAGAATCGCCAGCAGTTCTTCCTTCAGTAAACGCTTTAACTCGTCCACGCTCTTGATCTGCTTGCGGTCGGCTTTGTCCCGCAACCTGCCAAGCACCTCATGGGTGGTCGTGCTCCCGAGGTCGGCGCCGATCAGCGTGGCTTCCAGTTCGTCCAGCGTGTGGCGGTCGATCTCCTTGCTGAACGAAACCGCTTCCTCAATGCGCTCGCTGAGGCTCTCGCGCGTGCGCGTTACTGCCTCTTTCATGCGCTCCAGGAAGCTGGGTTTCTGTTGTTCGTCGAGGCTGCCAAATAGGGTCTGAATCATGAGTTGATTGGCCGTGGAAGGCGCAACCACTCATTATAGCGAGGGGTAGGAATGCAAGCGTGGATCTGCGACAGAAACGCGTTAAACTCGGCTCGCTTGCACGATGCTCGCCGGGTCCGATGGAAGTTCAGCGTCAATGGGCGCCGCGACCGTCGCGGCTGGCGTCGCAGCCACGGCCGCTGCTGCCGCCATCGGCGTTGCCAGCCCTGCCGGCCGCTGCACCCTGATCTCGCCCCGTTCGTAGATCGCCGTCAACGCCGCAACTGCGGTCGGATCAAGCCGCTTGCCGGAAAGCGAATGAATGATGCGCAACGCCTCCTCAGGAGTGTGCGCGTGCTGGTAAGGGCGATTGGTCGTGAGCGCGTCAAATGTATCCGCCACGGCGATGATTCGCGGCAGCAGCGGAATGTCGTCACCCTTCAACCCATGCGGATAGCCGCGCCCATCCAGCGATTCGTGGTGCAGCTCGATGCCCGGAATCATGTCCTTCAATTGTGCCACCGGCCGCAGAATGTTCGCACCCTTGGTGGTGTGCGTCTTCATGATGTCGAACTCTTCCGGTGTGAGCGCTCCCGGCTTTTTCAGAATCCGATCTTCAATACCGATTTTGCCCACGTCATGTAGTTGGGCGGAAATTCGCACCGTCTCAATGAAATCTTCGTAAATGCCCATCTCCCGTGCAATCAGCACCGAGTAGCGGGTCACGCGGTCAGAGTGGCCGCGCGTGTAAGGGTCCTTTTCGTCGACCGCGCCTGCCAGCATCTGAATCGATCCCATGAACAGCTCGCGGTTCTCCGTGGCCGCGCGCTTCAGGTCGTGAACAAAATGTTCCAACTCCTGGGACATTATGTTGAAAGTGTGTGCCAATTCACCGATTTCCGTGCGGCTATTCAAATGCACCCGCTGCGAAAAGTCTCCGCGTGCAATCGCACGGCTGGAAAGCGTCAGTACTTCCAGCGGACTGGTGATGCGCCGGGCGGCAAAGACGCTAATGGCAATGCTCAGGGCAATCGCCATGATCGCCAGAATGCGCCCCGTGCGCTGCATTTCATACACACCGCGGTAGGCTTCGGATCGCGGTTTTTGCACTACCACGGCCCAATCGAGATTGGTGACCGGACTGCACGTTCCCAGCATGGCAATCGTAGTTTTGCCGCGGGTGATGTTGAATTCTCGGGTTGCGGCCACCATCTGAGCCTTGCTGCCCAGTTCCACAAAACTACGCACGATATCCAGATCCCTCATGTCCTGCCCGGTGGCGTATTCGGGGCTGGCGCCGGCGACCAAGCGTCCCTCGCTGTCGACTACATAGGGAATCAGCCCGCCGTGACTAACCTCTTGCAGCCGCCGAATCAGAAATTGCAGGTCCACCACCGAACCAATCATTCCCACGAAACGTCCGCCCACCATGACCGGGGCGCTAACCAGCACCACTGTTCGCGACGACTTGCCATTTCCCACCGCGAGTGCCTGGCCGTTATAGATTCTGCCTTCTCGGGCGGCGGCGTAGCCACGTTCCAACTCCCGCTGCAAAAATGCGTCTGCCGCGATTCTGCCGGCTGAGATTCCCTTGCCCTCGGAGTTCAACAACGTGGCGTAGGCCAGATCGTCAGAGGACGAAACAAAATTCTCCAGCAGCGCCCGCAGTTCGGGCGCTTCCACGTGTTCTGAAGTGAAGTCTCCGCCACTGGCCACCTGCAATGCCGACGACAGATTTGCCAGCATCATGCGAAGCGATTCCTGGTGCTGGGAAATATCATCCGCCAGCGATCGAGTGACCGCGTTCTGCAACAGCCGCTCGTTGGTGATCAGCCGGTCCCGATTGATCGACTCCACCTGCGCCGAGTAAAAATACATCGGCACCACGCTGACTAGTACAAGGACACCTAGGATGACGTACAGAATGGGCAGGCGCGATGGTGTGGGCAGCTTCAACGACAAAGTGTCCCTACATGCCGGGAGGGGCGCGCGGCAAATGTCTCGGGGGCTCTTCTACAAGTCTACTTGGGAAGATGCGCTGCTCACCGTTACGAAAGTACCGTGGAAGGGGATGGATTTCAGGCGATTTGGCATGAAAAAGTGTGTCGGAAACACCCGGAACCCGCAATCTACGCGGTTTCACTCTTTCCACTCCGCGTCATCAGTTCGTGAATGGCTTCTTGCGGCGACTTCCCATGGTGCAGAATGGCGTCCATCTGTGCGGTGATCGGCATCTCCACCTTGTGGGCATGCGCCAGTTCGACGGCAGCGTGCGTGGTGAAAACACCTTCTGCCACCATGCCATGCATTCCCGCAATGATTTCGGTCAACTTACCACCTCGGCCAAGCTCCACGCCCACGCTGCGATTGCGCGACAACCCTCCTGTGCAGGTCAGTACCAGGTCGCCCAGTCCGGCCAGTCCAGCCATGGTTTCCGGTTGCCCCCCGCAGGCCACCACCAGCCGGGTCATTTCCGCCAATCCGCGGGTGATGAGCGCGGCTATTGAGTTGTGTCCCAGGCCCAGTCCATCGCAAACCCCGGCTGCGATCGCAATGGTGTTCTTCAATGCACCCCCGAGCTCCACACCGATCACGTCACTGTTCGTGTAAACCCGAAACTGCGGATCGCTGAATTCGCGCTGCACCGTTTCCGCCAGCCCATAGTCGGGCGAAGCGATGGCAACCGCCGTTGGATCTCCCCGCGCCACCTCTTTCGCAAATGATGGCCCGCTCAGCGCACCCACCCGCGGAGCGAATCCCCGCGCCGACTTGATCACCTGCACGATCACCTCAGACATGCGCAGGTGCGTCTTATTCTCTAAACCCTTGGTCGCACTGACAATCAGCATCTCCGGCGTCAGGTACACCCACATCTCTTCGAACACCCGGCGGCAGTGATGCGACGGCATCACACTGACTACGATCTCCGCTCCGCGCAGGGCTTCCTGATAATGGCCAGTCGCAGTTACCGATTCCGGGAGTTTGTGGCCGGGCAGAAAAAGATCATTGCTGTGACGCTGATTGATGGATTCGCGAACTTCTGACTCATGCGCCCAGAGCCGAACGCGGTGTGTTCCTTTGCGTCCCAGAGCAATGGCCAGCCCCGTACCCCACGCCCCCGCACCAATGATCGCAATTTCGCTCATCCCTTCCTCCACTGAAAGCGGGGCTCAGTGTGAATTATCAAGCGGCGAATATTCTCGTGATGCTTGATGATGATCAGCAGGGAACACCCGGCGGCGAAGCCAACCAGCGGCATGCGTTCAGCTGGTTCCAATCTCCACACTAGAAATGGGAATAGTCCAACCGTCAAGATCGAAGCCAGAGACACGTAACGAAAAACCAGAAAGACAGCCACGAAGATGCCAACCATCATCAAAATGGTTTTGGGAACCAGCAGGGCGAAACCTCCCAGGCCGGTGGCCACTCCCTTGCCGCCGTGAAACTTCAGCCAAAGCGGAAACATATGGCCAACGATGGCTAGGATTGCAGCCGTGCCCAGCAAGACGAGTTGGCCGGGAAATAACACGCGCGTCACCGCCACCGCTGCTAGTCCCTTGAGCCCGTCAAGAAGCAGAGTCAAAACTCCCAGAACCGGAGATGTACGGGACACGTTAGTCGCCCCAATGTTACCGCTGCCGGTTTGCCGTACGTCCTTTCCGTAGAAAATTCGTACCAGCAGGAATCCGAAAGGAATGGCTCCCAGCAGATAGCTGACGGCGGCAGTGATCAGCAGTGATTTCATATGTGGAGCTAGCTCAGTTCGAACCGCTCAATCTTGGTGTATCGCGCGCCTCCGCGCATAAGTTGGCTCTGATAAAGAAAAAACTCGCGGGCCGTCATGGTACCAAACTCGGGCGTCGGCATCGCCGCCAATTTCTCTTGCAGCTTCTGAAAGCTTCGGTTTGGGCGATCGCTCTTCCGCTCGCCGGGGGCGCCCGAGCGTCCGCCGCGTGCCAATGTCAGATGCGGACTGTAGGCATGATCTTCCGGCGGGATTCCCAGCGCCGTTGTTGCACGATCAACGGCCGATGCCAGGACGGCCAATTGTGGCCCGGCAGCAATGCCAACCCAGAACACCCGCGCCGATTTCAACGTAGGGAAGAACCCGAACCCGCGAAAGCTTATCTCAAACGATTCTCCCTTTATCGCCGCAATTGCATGCTTGATTTCTTCTGCCGCCTCCACCGGCTTCTCGCCAATGAATTTCAATGTCACGTGCATCGACTCCGGGCGTACCCACCGCGCCTCCGACGCGAATCCCGAGACGCCTTCCACGAACCGCTGGATACGCTGCCGAATACTGTCGTCAATGTCGAGAGCAATGAAGACCCGCATGTTAGCTGTTAGCCCTTGGCTTTGGCCTTTGGCACAGGCTCTTGAAGCCAGACTGATGCCGGGGTACACACCGCTTGAAGAGCAGAGGCTTCAGGCCAAGAGCTAACAGCCAAGAGCCAAAAGCTTCATTTCAACTTTCTCCTAACCATATCCAGCGCCTGCTGGCTGGCAAACCACCGGATGCGTTTGCGGTCTCCCGCGAACTTGCGTTCAATGATTTCTGTCCCGCTATCGCTCGCCAGCGCATGAAGCACCAGCCCTACCGGCTTTTCCGGCGTCCCCCCGTTCGGCCCGGCCACGCCCGTGACTCCGAGGCCAAGCGTCGCGCCGCAGCGGCTGCGAATTCCTTCCGCCAGCGCCGCTGCCACTTTTGAACTTACGGCGCCTTCTTTTTCGATCAGTCGGGTCGGCACTCCTGCCAGTTCCGTCTTCATCTGATTCGAGTACACTACCGCGCCGCCCAGAAAATAGCGTGAACTGCCGCTTACCGACGTGATGCGCTCGCCGATCAAGCCTCCAGTGCAGGATTCCGCCACCGCCAGCGTGGCATTGCGCATCTGCAAGTAGTAGCCGACAATCTGCTCCATCGAATCGCCGTTGTCGGAGAACACAAAATCGCCCAGTTCCTCCTCGATCAGTTCCGCCAATTCATCCACGCGTGCCTGCGCTTCATCGAGCGTGGCGGCGCGCGTTTTCAGGTGCAACTGGATCTCCCCCGCCCCCGCCAGAATCGTGGTCTGCACATCGGTGAAAGCCTTGTAGATCGGCGCGACCCGCGCGTCGCATTGCGATTCGCCCATGCCCGTGATCTTGAGTTCCCGCGTGACAATAAACTGCGCGGGCACTTTCGTCCGCAGTCGCGCGATGCATTGCTCCTCAAACAGCGCCTTCAGTTCGTGCGGAGGCCCGGGCAGAAGCATCGTAATCTTCGCGTGTCCGTCGTATTTCCCGCTGATCCACATGCCCGGTGCAGATCCGTTTGCGTTCGGAAGAGAAGTTGCTCCGGCGATGACATCCGCCTGCTTCAAATTGTTGGGCGCCATTTTCCAGCCGTGCGCCGCGAAGCGTTCCTCAAGCCCGGTGACGATCGCGGGATCACGCCGCAGTGGCAACCCCAACGCCGTCGCCACGGCCTCCCGCGTCAGATCATCTTCCGTAGGCCCCAATCCCCCCATGAAGATGATCACATCGGCACGCGAAAATGCGACCGTGGCCACCCGCACAAGATCCTCCAGATTGTCGCCCACCACTGTCTTGAAACTCACCTCTACTCCCATCTGGTTGAGCTTGTCGGTGAGGTAGAGCGAGTTGGTGTCCTGCCGGTAAGGCGTCAGCAGTTCCGAGCCGATGGCGATGATCTCGGCATTCATCTCTCAAAAGTGTAAATGAAAACAGGTTGGAGCCTAGCGGACTTGAAGAGATTCGATGGGGATGTTTGACGGTTGAAAGCTGGCAGCTGCGCTTACTCCACCAGCGGCAATCCCTGAATGTTCCAAGCCAAATGATGGGCGGCGTCTGTCGTGGTAAGAACTACCGACCGGCCCGGAGCAAATGCCAGACCCACCAATCCGGCGCCGGCAACCTCGATCGACGCCTGACCGTCGGGCGTGATCTTGACGATCCCGCGCTTGCCCGAGAGCGATGCGGCTACGTAGAGGTTGCCTTCAATGTCAAAAGCCAAACCTTGCGGCCGCCCCAACCCGCGAAAGAAATTAGTGACGTTGCCTTGTCCGTCAATCTTGTACACGCAATCGAAGCTCGAAGTCGTCGGACCGGTCACGAACAGGTCGCCGCGCGGGTTAAAAGCCAAGTGATAGGCGGAAACGCTAGGCTCAAGCGTGGCAAAAACAAAAATCTGCCGGTCGGGCGCAATCTTGAAAATCGTCCCGCTCCGGTCTCCCACATACAGGTTGCCGGCCCGGTCAAATGCAATCCCTGTTGCCACGCCCATGCCTTCCGCGTAGGAAGACATGGTCCCATTGGGAGCGACCCGGTACACAGTTCCGTCGTAGCGGGACGAAACATACATCTGACCAGCTTTGTCGAAAGCGATCGAGGTGGCATTCATCAGGTCCGCCACAAACGGCTTGACGTTGTAATTGGTATCGATCTTGAATAGCGCGACTTTCACTTTCTGTCCGCGGCTCCCCGAAAAACTTACGTAAATGTTGCCCTCGGCGTCGAGTGCCGGGTTGGTTACTGGATGCAGCCCCTCCGCAATCGTCACCGCCACTTTGATTTGATGAGCATTGCTGGAGTGGCCGTTGGTGGAAACCACGATGGGGCCCGAAGCAGCGCCCGGCGGCACTTTGGCCACCACAAACTCGTCAGAACTGATGACCACCGCGCCTTCCACTTCGCCAAAGCGAACCCGCGGCCGCCGCAACTCATGCGGGGACAAATCACTTCCGCTGATCCGTACTTCGCCCCCCGCCAGGGCAGCGCTCGGCTGCACCGCCAGAATGTGCGGCTTTCCGTTCACACTCTTCTTTCCCAGCAACCGGTCAGAAATTCCCATGGACTTCCAATTTCTCCGCGTCCCTACCTCGGCAAGACGCCGAAGTGCAGCACTACCTGCATCACCGCCAGCGCATACAGCCCTGCGCCTACGTCATCTATTACGATGCCAAAGCCTTCGGGAAGATGCTCAAGTTGACGCACCGGGGGAGGTTTTACAATATCGAAGCCTCGGAAGAGTATAAATCCCAGCAACAGAGATTTCCACGCTACCGGCGCCGCAATCAGCGTAATCAACTGGCCCGCGACTTCGTCAATCACCACGAACTGCGGATCTTTCAATCCACTGGCACGGCTGATTTGTGTCGCGGCCGGAATGCCTACCATGACTGCCACGGCAGCCAGCACGATCGCAGCCACAGGTTGCCATCCTGGAGTGATCCCGCGCGCCACCAGCCACCACAATACCACCGTTGCCGCCGACCCCCAGGTTCCCGGCCCGGGGCGCAGCAGCCCCACGCCGAAGAACGTCGCCACCAAGGTGGCCCAGCGCGGCGCGCGCGTCATGACGCGATTCACGTAGCGCCGCCGTCCGTGGCGGCTGTCGTGGGGGCATCCTGCTCCCACGCATCACGATTTCTCATCAACGTCATCGTCCGTATCCGTCACCGGCGACGAAATCACGTACTTCCCGCTTGCCCATTTTCCCAGATCAATCAAGCGGCAACGCTCGCTGCAAAAAGGGAAGTCAGCATCTTTGCTGGTCACTGTCTTCTTACAGGTGGGACAACTCAGCTTGAGCGCGCGGGCCATAGACTCTACACAATCTTCGCTACCAGATCGTAATCGTGCGCCTCGGTAATCTGGCATCGGTAGAATTCGCCTTCTTTGGGTTCCAGCCCCTCGCGCACGTCATTCACGAACACTTTGCCGTCGATCTCCGGAGCATGCATCGCCATGCGGCCTTCGAGTAAAAGATCGCTTTCCTCGGACATGCCCCCCATCAGCAGGTCGAACTCTCTGCCGACGAGAGCTTTCTTATTCTTCTTGCTGATGCGCTTCTGAATCTGCATCAGATGTTTGCGCCGCCGCTCAATCTCTCGTCCCGGCAGCTTGTCCTCGATCCCGAAAGCGCCCGCGCCTTCCTGATCCGAATAGCCGAACGCTCCCATCCAGTCGAACTTGGCCTCGCGCACAAATTCGCACAACTCTTCAAATTCTTTCTCGGTCTCCCCTGGGAAGCCGACTATGAAAGATGTTCTGAGAGTCACGTCAGGAATCGTGCGCCGCATCTTTTCAATCGACCGCAGAAAAACATCCGCTCCGCCCCCGCGTTTCATCCGCTTCAAAACCGTTGGCGACGCGTGTTGCAGCGGCACGTCCATGTATGAGCAAATCTTGTCGTGCCCGGCAATCGTGTCGAGCAACCGCCCCGTGATCTTGTTGGGATAGGCATACAGAAACCGAACCCAACGTAGCTCTTCGATGGCCGCGAGTTTCTGCAGCAGCAGAGCCAGACCGTCTTTCAGGCCGAAGTCTTCTCCGTAGCAGGTGGTGTCCTGGCCGATCAGCGTGACTTCGCGTACTCCACCGCGCGCCAGCCGCTCAACTTCGGCCACAACCGATTCAAACCGCCGCGAACGGAATTTCCCGCGCAGCTGGGGAATAATGCAGAAGCTGCAGGGATGATCGCAACCCTCGGCAATCTTCACGTACGCGGTGTACTTTGGCGTGGCCAGCACGCGGGGCGTGGCCTCGTCGTAAAGATAATTGGGCAGATCGGCGATGGCGCCATCCCACGACTCGCGTGAGAACCGGCCTTGAGCAGCCCGTGCATCGCCTTCCGGGCGTGAAGTTAGGATTTTGAAGGGAGAATCCGGCGTTGGCCCCGGCGCGATTCCTGCGGCTGCCAGAATGTTTTCCAGCTCTCCGGTGCCGACTACCGCGTCAACTTCAGGAATGTTTTTTTGAATGTCGCCGCGAAAGCGTTCCACCAGGCAGCCAGCGACGATCAGCTTGCGCGCTCGGCCGTCGTTCTTGTGCCGCGCCATTTCCAGAATCGCATTCACCGATTCCTGCTGCGCACTCTCGATGAACGAGCACGTGTTCACCACAATGACGTCGGCATCCTCAGCGCGGGCAATCAACTGCGCCCCGGCTTGCGCCAGCATGCCCATCATGACTTCGCTATCGACGAGGTTCTTGGGGCATCCCAGGCTGACAAAGCCGATTTTAGGCGGCGCGGAGGCCGCTTTTTCGGTCGTTTCGGCTTCGTTGTCGATTTCTACAGTGGGGTTCGGAGGCGGCATCAATCTAGCTATTTTAGCAGCTTGTGAGGGCTATCCGGGTCTCGAGAAGAAAGCCTGTCATCCCGACTGGCGTAACGAAACGGGAGGATTTGAGGGCTCGAGACCTCGGACTTCGGATCAACGCTGGACATGAAGTCTAATTCAAGGAGTGATCTCGAACACTACTCCTTCATTGTAGGCACCACCGCCTGTGGTAGCTCCGTAGAGGTTCCCGAGCCTGTCTTCAATGAGAGACCCCTCGGGTGATCCCCCGTCCGCGCATCCGTCGAGCGAACAGAAGCTATGCAGCACGCTTTCCTGAGAAGGCGGCACGATCTTGTAAATCACCCCGAGACTGGCAGCGCCGCCCATTGGCGTCGTGCCGTACAGGACAGCGCGACGTGCATCAATGAGTACGCCGCTGGTAGGGGTGTCTCCGTCTTCGCCGTTAAACGGAGTTGCTGTAACCCCACCGTGCGGCCCAATCCGGAATACGCCGCCAGCGCCGTCCGGGCGACCGCCCAAAAACGTGCTGAATAAGTTCCCCAGCCGGTCAAAGCTCACATCTGCGCGAGGGTACACGCCGCCATTCCCGAGCGGCGCATATAGAACGGTCTCATTCCATTCGTTGGAACCAGGTGAGAGTTCATAGACTGTTCCATATCCGTGACGAGGGAAAGAAGCACCACCGAACGCTGTCGTTCCATAAATATTCCCAGATTCATCGAAGGTGACGCCCGCCTCCGGCGCTGCGCCATCCGGACAATAATTCCCGGTCCCAAACGAGCAGAAGCTGTAAAGAACAGATTCCGTCCACCTGCCCCCAGACGGCGACAACTCAAATACAGTGCCACCGTCGAGATTGCCCTCACCACCGTGGCCCGCACCGCCGCGCCTTGTGGTGCCGTACAACTTCCCCGACGAGTCCAGCGCGAGTCGGCCGAGAGGATAATCTCCATCCTTGCAGACTCCACCTTGCTCGATGGCACAGAAGCGATACAGGACGCTGTATTTCCAAGCCGTGGCGTGGGAGGAAGGCGGAGATAATTCAAAGATCGTACCGCAACCTTCGGTATCGAGCGGGCAAGGTCGTCCGCCTCCCTTACTTGTCATCCCGTATAGATTTCCTGTGGCATCCAGGACAAGACCTGCTTGTGGAAACGATCCGTCCTGGCAATTGAGTTCCGAAAACTTGCTGCAAAAGCTGTAAATGACCTTTTCTGACCAGGTACCGTCGACGTTTGGAGACAGCTCAAATACCGTTCCACAGCCAAACTCTGCGCAGGCGGGAGAAGATGAGGTGCCGCCACCCGACGTCGTTCCGTAGAGATTGCCTACGCTATCAAAAACCAACGCGCCAATCGGATTAGCTCCGTCACTAGGTCCGCCAGCCAGGTTGTAGAGCACCTTGTACTGCGCTTGCCCGAGCGCGAACTCACAACCTAGAATCACCAGCAGCGCACACAGAAGCGTCGTCTTCATATCTTCTCCAGAGCAATCCAGGAGTCTTCAGCCAGATCAAACGTCGCAAGCATACAGTAACGGGTGCGCACGTGGTTAGGGTCTAACGCCCTACATCACCGTCGGCTAGCCTCGACCACTTGCTCGTAATCCTCCGGCAGCCGCGCCGCATCCACCGCCGAATCGCCAAAACGCGCTCGCTCATAATGCTCGGCAAATTGCGCCAGCGGCCCACTTACTCTGTCATCTTTCAAAGCAGCCACAAATTCCGCCGGCGTCTGTGCCGGCAGCTTCTGCCAGCCGCGCTTCGCTAGCATCCGCAACACGCGTTCATACCAGATCGTTGCCGCCACACGCGGAGACCGTTCCGGTCGCGCCGCTACTCGACGCTCGCGAACCATCCGCCACAATCGCCCGGAATATGCACCCAGAACCAGAAGACCTGCAACGGCAAGCGCCATTCCACCCCAACGCCAAGGCGCATCCGACGCTGCCTGTCCTGTTCGACGCGCGGCCTCCAGCCAGGCGTCGTACTGCATCCGTCCCCACTGCCGCGTTCGGCGAATCCATTCCGCTCCGCCCTGCGCTGCACGACGGCCCAAAATATACTGATGACTAACGTCATAACTGACCACCCACTCCCGCCAGAACGATGCCATCGCGTCAGCGTAAAGCGCCCAGCGGTTCCATCCCGTACGAACCTCGACTGGCGCGGCCGGCGTGGGATCAAAACTGACCCATCCATACCCCGGAAAATACGCTTCCACCCACGAATGCGCGTTGCTGGCGCGCACCAGGTATTGCGCAGTCACGTCGTTGAACTCACCGGTGCGGAAACCGTTCACCACCCGCGCCGGAATCTTCAACGTACGCAGCATCACGGCCATTGCGGAAGCGAAGTACTCGCAGTGTCCCTGCTTGCGCTCGAAAAGGAAATACGCCAGCGGATCGCGATGCGCCGATCGTCCCAGTTGCAACGTGTAGCCAAAGCGCGACCGTAAGTAGCGCTCGAGCGCCACGGCCTTGTCATAATTGTTGCTCTCGGCAACTGTGATCTGCGCCGCCAACGGCGCTACTCGTGGGTCCAGTCGCGGCAGTTGGAGATAGTTCAGCAGCACCGCCGGAGGATAATCCTCCGCAGCCCGGCGCAATTCCACCGGCCCAGGCTGGGCCATATTCGACACCGCATCGTAAGTCCCCACCGGATGCTCAAGGTCGGGGTCGAAGACCGCACCCGCTTCATCCCTCGCAACCAAGCGATAGTTGCCTCCCAGGCTGAGCGCTTCCGGGGCCAGGAAGAAGACATTGTTGGCAAGCGGCTCCATCAGCACCCGATAGTGGATGAGGTGGCCAGGGCGTGTATCACTCCCTGAAGACAGCACGAACTGTCCACCCGGCGATCGCGCGACCAGCCGATGCTCATACGGATTCGACCATGTGGTGCCATCAAAAAGGCTCAGCGCCACTCCCCGCCACTTCAAATCGAAAGCTCCATGCGTGTCGCCGTCGATCTGAACGTGCATCACCAGCGCGCCAGACTGCTGGATCTCCCCGATGCGTCCCAGTTGCACGCGATCACTGAACCCGGTGGCAATCTCGCCGGTCGGTGTGTAGGCGCTCAGGTATCCGGTCGAGACCCGAGGCAGCACAAAGAAGATAACCGCCGCTCCCACCGCGATTAACAAGACCAGAGCCGGCGTTGCCCTGGCTAACGAAACTCCCATTTCCCGTGAAGCCGATGCATCGTCGGCCGTCGACTGAAATACTGCGCTGGCCGAGGCCCGGCGCATTTCCATCAGGATGAACGTCACCACTGCCGTCAGCATGAATCCGACGAACGCCAGCAAGAACGTCGAATCCACTGTGAGCACCGCCGCCGCCAGCACCATCAGAAAGGCAATCACCGCCAGAAAGTAGTAATCACGATCGCGGCGCGCTGAGAACAATCGCACCACCGAAACGAAAAGCACCAGATGTACTGTCGAGCTGACGAAGGCGCGTGAGAGCACCACATAGTCGGCGAGGTAAAACGCGACGTAAGCGAGCGTCAGGATCGTGGTCCAGCGCTCTGGAAGCATCAGCGTGCGTCGCGTGGCCACGCAGTACCCGCGAAACAAAATCGCTCCACCCGCCAACAACATTGTCGCCAGATCCAGTCCGCCCGTGGATGCAAGCGTGACAAACCCCGTCAGCACAAGCACATAGAGTGCAATCTCAAAGTAACGCTCAATCGCGATTCGCAACAGTTGCGGGTTGTCGGATGTGGCCATCAGCTTTCCTATTGTTGGCGATTCCGTCTCAGAAGGGAAGAGTACCCAGGTTTAGGGACGAGGTTCGTGTGCGCCCCGGAGCATGCCTCAAAAGTCGACTGCTAGACTCTCTCTCGGGGAAATTGCAATTGCGTAACTCACGAAAGCCGACGTTACTCCTTGCCGGTTGCTTGTTAGCCGCTTCTGCCATACCCGTTTGCCTGGCCGCGCCAGCTGTTCAATCCAGAACCCTTCGCTGCGGCGACGCGCAATATCAGTACCTGCTCTTCTCGCCGGCGTCTAAGCAACCGCTTCCCGCCATCCTGCTGCTGCACGGCGCAGGCGATCATCCTCCAAACTTTATCGACGCGTGGAAGCGGTTTGCCGCGCAAAAGCATATCGTCCTGATTGCCCCAGAACTGCCGCGGACTTTCGCTTTTGAGGCAGCTGCTCCTGCAATGTTCAAGTGTGTAGTCGAGGACGCCAAGCTGCAAACCAGCATCGATCCTCGCCGCGTTTATGTATTTGGCCACTCAATGGGCGGCTACCTGGCTTATGACGCTGCTACGTTCGATTCAGAATACTTTGCCGCCGTCGCAGTCCACGCCATGGGAATCGCCGAAGAATATGCATCAATCGTCGACAAGGCCAAACGCAAAACGCCGATCGCGATCTACATAGGCGACCGCGACGAGTTGGTCCCGATTACGCGGGTTCAGCGTACGCGCGATCTGCTGCGCAAGGCCGGATTCCCCGTGCACTATGTCGAACTCAGAGATCACGATCACAACTACTACGATCTCGCCGGACAGATCAACGACGATGCCTGGAACTTTCTCAGCCAGTACCAACTCCCGAATCCGTAGAGTAGGTAGCGCAATCGCGCCCGCCGGCGCAGCCAAAGGCCAACAGCTAAGAGCTATGAGTCAAAGCCGTCAGCGCTCCAATGTTAGAATCGTGATGTCAGGCATCGGTCCCACGCGACGTCTTCCCGCCAACCCCGCCAGGTCCGGAAGGAAGCAACGGTAACGGGCTCTTGCGTGTGCAGTGGGTCGCCGGTGCCTGACTTTTTTCTTCGTCCGCGCCCGCATGGAAACCCAAAGTCATCTCACACTGCATTGGACACGGCCACTGGGCCTGCTGCACAATAGCGAGTTCACATTCCAACTGGAGATCCTCAGCGAGTGAGTCAACTTCTGCGCGCCAAGATCAGCGCTCTGGGAACGTATGTCCCACCCCGCGTGCTCACCAACGCCGATCTGGAGAAGATGGTCGACACCACCGACCAGTGGATCCTGGATCGAACCGGTATTCACGAACGCCACTTGGCGGACAAGGGCGTCGCCAGCAGTGACCTGGGACTGGAGGCTGCCAAGAAGGTGCTGGCCGATGCCGGCATCGGCCCCTCCGACCTGGACGCCATTATTGTCGCCACCGTTACCCCCGATATGCTGTTTCCTTGCACCGCCTGTCTGGTGCAGGACAAGCTCGGTGCCAACGGCGTTTGGGGATTCGACATGAATGCCGCGTGCTCTTCGTTCCTCTACGCGCTGCAAGTGGGATCGAGGTTTGTCGTCTCAGGAGATCACAAACGGGTTCTAATTATCGGCGTGGATATCATGTCCTCGATCATCGACTACACCGATCGTGCCACCTGTGTAATCTTCGGCGACGGCGCTGGCGCGGTCTTGGTGGAACCGGCGACCGAAGATTCTCTCGGCTTGATCGACTTCCTGCACGAAGTCGATGGCTCGGGCGGTTGCTCGCTGTTCATGCCGGCTGGTGGCAGCCTGAATCCAGCCACTCATGAGACGGTTGCGCATCGCATGCACTACGTTCATCAGGACGGCCAGGCAGTTTTCAAGTTTGCAGTCCGCAAGATGGCGGAAGTTTGCGAGCGCCTCCTGCAACGAAATGGCCTGACCGGCAAAGACATCGACGTGTTCATCCCCCATCAGGCGAACCGCCGCATCATCACCGCTACCGCCGACCGCCTGGGCATGCCGGCGGACCGAGTCATCATCAATATTGACCGCTTCGGCAATACCACCTCCGCTACCCTGCCTCTGGCCATGCAAACGGCGCGCGAGGAAGGGAAACTAAAGAAAGGCGACATGGTTCTATTGGCTGCGGTGGGAGCGGGATTTACCGTGGGAGCTTCGCTGCTGCGCTGGGCTTTCTAGAAACTAGAAGCTGTTACTTCGCCTTCTCCGGCTCAAACGCCTTCTGCAAATACTTTCGCGCTTCGTCCAGGGCGCCCTGGGTGTTGTCGTTGGTTTGGAGCGCTTGCCGGTATTCGCCAACTGCGCGTTCCCTCTGTCCGGTGACGTCAAAAATCTTGCCCAGCTGAATGTGGCTCCAGACCTCCGTCCAACGCGGCTCGTCGTCGCCGTTCAGGGAATCGCGGTAAGCATTGGCTGACGCCTGGTAATTCTTCTGTTGAAAGAAAATCTCGGCGATCCGGTAATGCGCCAGCGAACTGTTCTTGCTGACTCCCAGCGCTTTGTTGTACTCGGCCAGCGCTCCAGCCAGGTCCCCTTGTTGTACATAGGCCTGCCCGCGCTGAATGGACGCGCGCAGCTTTACGTCGCTCGAATTCTTCAGCACGTTGTTTCCCGGATCGATCGAAATTCGCCGTGGTTTTCCGAAGGTTTCAATCGTGAACGGCGAGTCGGTCCCTACCACCTCAATCCGCTTGTTTTCAGTCTTGCCGTCGGTGTCGATCTTCAAATCCACCGGCATGCGAAACAAATCCAGATCTTGAGTAATCTGGCCCACCACGCGGAAACCCTTGTTGTTTCCCAGCCGGTACACCGTGTACTTCGTCTTGAACTCGGGTGCTCCCGTGGAGTCAAGCCACTGCGAGAAGAACCAAGTCAGTTTATCGCCATAATCATGTTCGGCGATGGCGCGGAAGTCGTCCAGCGAAGCCGCCTTGCCCGCGTACTTCGTGGCGAAGGTTCGCATAGTGAGGTCATACTTCTGATCTCCTTCCACCCATCGCAGCATGTGCAGAATCATCGCGCCCTTATCGGTCGCCAGCGACTGGAATTCCGGAGAGAACATGTCCAGCTTACCCACCGTGGCCAGGGGCACGGTGTCATAGGCGAGCGCCCCCACCGACATGTCCTTGACCGCTTCCTCAAGCCCGGCAGGCCCGGCGGCATTCTCGATGTAACGCGCTTCGGAATAACGGGCAAAGCCATCCGACAGCCACCAGTCATCCACCGAAGCGGGACTGACTGACACTCCCCACCACTGGTGCGCAATCGTGTTGGCCAGCAGCCGGTAGTTGATCTTTTCAGTGACCGCGCGGCTGGCGATGGCGGCTATTTCCGGCGCCCAGGCGGAAGGCAAAGTGTCATCGGGAATCTCCACCACTCTGAGCCGGTTCGATGGCGGCACGCCGTACAAAGTCACAAAGTAGGTAAATTCTTTGACCGCAGTCGAGGCGTATTGCGGTCCCAGGTTCTGGTGGTTCGGTTTAAAGAAAACGTGGAGATCCACTCCCGCTTCGTCGCTTTTGAACTCCTGAAACGTTCCCGCAATGATGGTCCCGGGAAAACTTGGTTTGTCCCAGGTGAAAGTGTAAGTCTTGGCCGGCAATCCTGCGACCGCGCCCTTCTTGGCGGGAACAGGAACCCCCTCGCTCTGTTTTCCGCTGCCAATCACCACCATGTGCGCTGGAACCGTGATGTTCATCGTCGCGGTGAACCGGTTGATTCCATAACCGTTGACCGGAAACCAGCGTCCGGCGTAGAGCAGGTAGCTGGTGTCGTCGTTAATCGACGCTACTTTGAGCCCCTGCACCGGGCTCTCGTCGACGGAATCGAGTGTGCCGTCATATTCAAACGTCAAGCTGCTGGACTCATCCTTGTTCAGCGTCCGGGAGAGTTGCACGCGTACGCTGGAGTCCTGTACGCCGCGCTCGGCAGAGACTGGCTTCCCGGCCTCGTCGGTGACCCTGGTGACGCGTAATGCATTGTGTAATTCGAAAGTCGCGATGTTCAGGGTTTCGAGCGCGGTGAACTTTACTTTGGCGCGCGCTGCTAGCTTGTGGGTATGCGGAATCATTTCCGCGTCGATCTGATAGTCATCCACCCGCAGGCGAGTTTTTTCCGCCGCCCAGGAAGGAAAGCAGCAGAATAAAAGGAGAAAGGTAAAGCCGAGGGTTTGGGCGTGCCGCGTACGCCGGCCTGAACAGGGCATTTAGGACGAGTCTCCAGAAACCGTTAAGTATGATGTGAATTGTGGCCCAAAAGATGCTGTCGCCACAAGGGGCGGAGCTACCCCGCGCTGGGCACAGAAACCCGTTTTTCCGGTCGTTCCTTCTCCGTGCGCGTTAATATCGCCAGGATCGCATCGGCTGCCTGCTCCGCAGCTGGCGGCCTATCCGGCGCACCCCGCAGTGCAGCTCTCACTCCAGCCAGCCCCGTGATCATCCTTTCACGAGCGGGCCCGTCTGACAATATTTTGACAACTTCCCCAGCGACCTTTTCAGCCGTAAAGTCCTGCTGCACCAGTTCCGGTACCACTTCCTTTTCGGCGATCAGGTTCACCATGGCAAAATGCGCGACTTTCACCCGCGAGCGCCCCAGAAGATACGTCAAGGGGCTCACTTTATAGACCATCACAAAGGGTGTCCCCATCAGCGCCGCTTCCACCGTCGCTGTGCCGCTGGCAATGACTCCCGCCCGCGAGTGAGCCAAAGCGGCCAACGCTCCCGGCACCAGCCGTACAGGAACGCTCTTACCGATTAACCCTTCAAGCCAGGTTTCATCCAGTGTCGGCGCGACCGGCAACAGGAATTCGTATCCTCTGCCCAGCTTCGCCGCCGATTCCAAAATCGGCGTCAGGTTCATCCGTACTTCTTTCACCCGGCTGCCCGGCATAAGGGTAATCCACGGCTTGGCCGTATCCAGGCCATGCTCGACCGCATACGGCTCGCGTGCTACGGGCGGCGGGGCAAGACTGGCGAGCGGATGCCCCACAAAAGTTGCATCGACGCCGCGATCGCGGTAAAACTTCTCTTCGAAAGGAAAAATCACCAGCGCCTTGTCGACGTACTTTCGCAGCAAGCGCACCCGCCCCTGCCGCCACGCCCAGAATTGCGGACACACGTAGTACACCACCGGGATCCCGCGCTTCCGCATCTGCCGCGCCACTCGCCAGTTGAACGCCGGCGAATCAATCACAATGGCAAGATCAGGCGGATCCGCATCGGCCGCAGCAACAAGCTTGTGAAAGAGTCCATATATTTTCGGCAGATGGCTAAGTATCTCCGTGATGCCAACCACCGCCAGGTCCTTGGCGTCCACCACGGTCTCGCATCCCGCTGCCTGCATGCGGTCTCCACCGGCTCCGAAAAACTGGAGCGAGGGCCGGCGACGGTGCAGGGCATCGATCAACTGGGCGCCGTACATTTCACCTGAAGCTTCGCCCGCGGAGATAAGAATACGCACGCCACATTGTAGCGCCGCCGTCCCCAGCAGCTGTCCCGCGGGCTTCTCTCCCGCCGTGCCCTCGTGTCTTACATGTTTGTGAATTTAGCTGCCCGCAGCGGCGCTGCGTACCCCTGGGCTGGCCGCCAATAGCTGAGTCATCGCCTTCTCATCGACGGGGCGGGAGAAGAAATATCCCTGCGCATGTTCGCAACCCAACTGTTGTAATTGCTTCACATGCGCTTCGGTTTCCGCTCCTTCGGCAACCACTTTCAATCCGAGGTTATGGGCCAGTGTGATAATCACGCGCACGATCTCCCGATTCTCTGGATCACTGTCCATATTCATGATGAACACCCGGTCAATCTTCAGCGTATCCACCGGAATTCGCCGCAGGCGGCTAAGCGAAGAATATCCCGTGCCAAAATCATCGATGCTCAACTGCACGCCCAGGCCCTTCAACTGGGAAAGCACTTTGCCCGACTTCTCCGCATCTCCCATGGCGATGGTTTCGACAATCTCCAGCCGCAAACAATTCGGAGAAACACCACTTTGCTCAATCGTCTTTCCGATTTCACTAGCCAGATCAGGTTGAGAGAACTCCTTGGCCGTCAGGTTCACGCTCATGGTGAGCGGCGGATTTGCCGGAAACTGGTTCTGCCACGCCATCACCTGCCGGCAGGCCTCAAGCCGCAGCTGCCGGTTGATGGGAATAATCAGCCCGGTCTCCTCGGCCACCGGAATAAAATCAATCGGCGGCACCACACCCTCCGGACGTTGCCACCGGCTCAACGCCTCGAATCCCGCGATCCTGCCGGTCTGCAGTGAGACGATCGGCTGGTAGTAAACCCGAAATTCCCCCTGGTCGAGCGCTCTCCGCAGGTCCGTCTCCAGCCGCAACCGCTTCACTGCATTCGCGTGCATGGCGGTATCGAAAACTTCACACCGCGCTTTGCCCATCCGCTTGGCGCGGTACATGGCGATGTCCGCATCGCGAATCAAGTCTTCCGCCTGCGTGTGCGGGGTGGTGCTCGACGCGATCCCGATGCTCGCCGAAATCACCACCTCTTGTCCGTTCACGATGAAAGGTGGCGTCAACTCCCCCTGTACGCGCTCCGCCACTCGCACCGCTTCAATCGGGTCGCGAATGTCGTCCAGAAGTATGGTGAATTCGTCGCCACCCAGTCTGGCTAGTGTCCCTTCGTTGGCGGACTTCTCCACCACGCCCGTGACGCGCGGCCGCGAAACCGTATCCGCCCGACGGACAGATTCGGTCAGTCGCCGGCTGATCTGCACCAGCAATTCATCCCCTGCTGTGTGTCCCAGGCTGTCGTTGATGACCTTGAATTCATCCACGTCAATCAGCAGCACAGCAAACATGTAATTCGAATGTTTCTTCGAAAGGGTCAGCGCATGCTGCAAACGATCCAGAAATAGCGCGCGATTCGGCAGGCTGGTGAGGCCATCATGAAAAGCGTTGTGCACTAGCAATTCTTCCGCGCGTTTGCGCTCGGTGATGTCGCGGTTCACAATCACCAGTTTTTCCGTCTGTCCCTTGGAATTGCGAATGGCGCTGGCCGTCGATTCCAGCGTGCGCCACGAGCCATCCTTGTGCAGGATGCGGTATTCCACCCGCTCGCCCTGACCGCTGGAGCGCGCTTTCTCCGCCGCTTGCAACACTCGCGGCCGGTCATCGGGATGGATCTGGTCAAACGAAGACGTATTCTTCAGGTCTTCGGGCGAATACCCCAGGACCTTTTCATAGGCGGGACTGTTATAGAGCCGGCGGCCTTCGCTGTCTACCAATGCGATCATGTCCGCCGCGTTTTCGCTGATGAGTTGAAAAAGCTGGTCGCGCTCCGCAAGTTGCCGGCGGATACTCTGCAATTGGCGATGCTGATACACCGTGTAGACGTCGAACAGCAGCACCAGACCAGCCAGACCGCGCACCCACTCGTGCAGATCGAACCAATAGCTGGCGTCGGCTTGCAGGTGAAACCAGGGAAACGTGAACGAGACAATACCCAGAGTCAGCGCCAGAGTTACCGCGACCGCGAAGCCCCAAAGCCACCACTCCCGGCCTTCGATCTGGCGCATCTGCACCGGGATCGCTTCCGGGCTGTTCTGGTTTACCTCTTGAAATGCCTGCTGATCGCGCTCGCCCACAGGCAAATTCTACTTTGGCAAAACCTGGCCTCAGAGTTACCAAAGTCGGCTGGTTAGTACCGTTACAGTAGCCCTTCGCCATCAGTAGACACAGTCGAGCGACGGGTGGATGGCAGCGAAGCGGGGAAAGAAGGCCGGATCGTCAATGACAGGTAATGCTAATCATCCGCTCCCGCCGTAACTACCGGCCCGGCGGCGACCTCCTGATCCTTGTACTGAAGCTGATACAGCTTGTAGTAAATTCCGCGTTGGGCCAGCAATTCCTGATGGCTCCCCATCTCCCGCACGTGGCCCTTGTGCATTACGATGATCTTGTCCGCCCGTTGTATCGTCGAAAGGCGATGAGCAATAATCACCGAGGTTCGTCCTTCGACCATGCGGTTCAGCGCATCCCGTACGCGGAACTCGGTCTCCGTGTCCACGCTGGAAGTTGCCTCATCCAAGACCAGAATCTTGGGATCATGCGCCAGCGCCCGTGCAAAAGAAATTAGCTGCTTTTGTCCGGTGGAAAGCGTGCTGCCGCGTTCCCGTACTTCTTCCTTAAACCCGCCGGGAAGCGTGCGAATGAAGTCCGCGAGATTCACGTCCTCCGCCGCTTTTTCTACGTCCTCGTCCTGAATCCACTCCGTCCCCAGCCGGATATTTCCGCCGACGGTTCCGGTGAACAGGAACGGATCCTGCAACACCACCCCAAAACGCCGCCGCAGATCGTCCAGGTCCATCTCTTTCACATCCACGCCATCAATCTTGATCGCGCCTTTCTGCACATCATAAAACCGCATCAGCAGCGAGATGATAGTCGTTTTGCCCGCTCCGGTGTGCCCGACAATGGCAACCGTTTCTCCAGGTTCAATCGCAAAACTGACATCACGCAGCACCCAGTCCGGTTCTCCAGGGAGCGCATGTGCGCGGACGGGCGGTTCCCCCGTCCGGGGCAAGCGGGTCTCGGCGGTCTCCCCCGGCATTGTGCGATAGGCAAACCATACGCGGTCGAACTCGATTCGCCCTGGGCCATCCGGCGTTTTCGTCACTGCTGGCGACGTGATCTCCACAGGCGTGTCCAGCAATTTGAAAATCCGCTCGCAAGCCGCCATCGCCGATTGCAAAATGTTGTATTTCTCGCTCAAGTCCTGGATGGGCCTGAAAAATCGCTGTGCATACTGCATGAAAGCCACCAGCACACCGAGCGTAGCCATCCCACGCAGTACATCATTGCCTCCAAACCAAATCACGCACGCGATCGCTATCGAAGACAGGATTTCCACCACCGGGTAATACACCGCGTGCGCCATGATGGCGTCTTTGAACGCGTCCATGTGCAGGGCGTTCACTTCAGAAAACTTGTCGAAAGCGCGTTCCTCACGATTGAACAGTTGCAGCACCACCATGCCGCTCACATGTTCCTGCAAGTGAGCGTTGATGCGGGCTATGGCGGTGCGTATCCGCCGGTAGGAATCCCGCACCTTGTCGCGGAAAATAGTAGTCGCATAGCCGATGAGCGGCAGCACGGCGAAGGTGATCAGCGCCAGCTTCCAGTTCATCTTCAGCATGATGCCGACAATGCCCGCCAGCACGAAGACGTCCTCAAAAATCGAGACCACACCGGCCGTGAACATCTCATTCAAAGCGTCGACGTCAGTGGTCACACGCGTCACCAGCCGGCCCACCGGATTCTTGTCGTAAAAGCCGATGTGCATGCGCTGCAACAGGCGAAAGATCTGTGCCCGCAGGTCGAACATTGCCATCTGCCCGGTCCACTGCATGAAGTAGGTTTGCAGGTACTCGAACAGGAAACTGACCACCAGCGCCCCAACATAGAGTCCGGCCACCTGCGCAATACCGACCAGAGGCTGATTGCTGAGAAAGGAATCAAACGGAGAGTGCGCCCCGGGAGCCTTTACCAGATACCGGTCGATGGCAACCTTGGTCAGGTACGGCCCCAGAACGTCGGCCCCGGCTTTGAGGACGATGGAGCCCAGCGCAATCCCCACCTGCCATTTGTAGGGGCGCAAATACACCAGCAGCCGCTTCATCAGCCGGCTGTCGTATGCTTTACCTAATACCTCTTCTTCCTGGGCCATGCGGTCTTATGAAAGATACCCTAAATAGATGGGACAGGACACCGCTGGGATGGAAAAGGTTTTGCTAGTGAACTGGTCACGCAGGCTCTGACGCCCTCGTCTGGGCTAATCCATTTCTGGCATGCGCTCTTTCGGCCACTCGAAGGGGAAGATCTTACCGGCGTCCTCCGGCGTCATCTTCACTCCAGCCAGCGCAGCGGCGCGAGCCAGGACCGGATCACGCCCGGCAGCCATGTCGGCGGGGGTCGGCAGGATGCGCTCATCGGGCATCACACCGACGTTTTCCAGCGTCTTGCCGTCGGCCATGATCAAATCTGCGACCGTAACCATCGCCCCGTATTGCGTTACATTGCTCCGGTCGAGCTCCACCGCGTGAACGAACCGCTTGGATTCCATTACCGCGCCTGCCGTTCGATCACCCAGCACCGTACCACGTTTTTCGAGCTGAACCACGCGTGCAAAAATCTCCGCTGCCGACATCGATTTGCTGTCCACCAGCACAATCAGATTACCGCCGAACGCCTTGTGGCCCCTCGTCTTCGCGATTTCCGGCTTGAGTTCTTTACGGCCCTTGCGATCGTCGATCTTCACATCATGATCGAAGAATCCCCCGAGGAAGTTCTCCAAAGAATCGACAATGCCACCCGGGTTGCCTCGTAAATCAAGAACCACCGTGTCGTAGGATCGGACCTTGTTTAAGAACCCGTCCACATCGCCAGGGTACACCAAGAAATCGGGCAGCTTCCAAAACACAACCTTAGGGTTCACCTCGTGATATTTAGAGCGATCGTCATGCCCTTCATTTCGGTGGTGCTCTGCCCAGTTGAAGAAGTCGGCGCGCCGAATCATGTTCTGGCCTGGTATCACTCTCGCCATCGCCACCATTGGGCGGTCAGCCCCATCCTGCGAACGCAGGACCAAGTGAAATCCAGATTGAGGGAAAACCCGGTAGGAGTATTCAATGTAGTTAATGTCTTCTCGCACCACCGAGATTCCATTGATAGAGACCACTTGATCACCAGCTCTCATTCCTTTCGTTGCAGCATCGCTGTCTGGGCGAACTGCCGTAACGTAGCAACTGGAGTCGCCGACAGGTTGCATCAGCCATCCATAATCAACCCCATAGGGGCGGAAGGGCGGCCTAAAATGCGTGTGCGAATCCTTCAGGGCTTGAGTGGCAGCAGCAATGTCCAGTAGCGCCTGATCCTGAGATTGCGCTGCGGCGATCTTCTGTCGCGCTTCGGCGAAGCGCTTGTCGATGTCCACGCCATGCATGGCGCTGTCGTAGTAGTTCTCCTTGATATCCACTTGGATCTGATCCAGCATTTTCTGGGCTTCGGCGTTCGTGAGCGCAGTATATTTCTTGTCGGCCGCGGTTGAACCGATCCACGCCACGCTCGCCAGCACTGCGGCGGTGAAGATGATCCCTATGCGGCTGCGCCACTGTTTACTCATATTGAATATGCTCCGGAATACCTTCAACGTTGCAGCATGAAAAATCTTACTTCGGAGCGCATGCGTTTGCTACCGCCCCTTTGATCAGGTTCACCTTGTCCGCTCGGAGTTCAGTGTTCACCCACTTCTGCAACGGCCGGACCAGTCGTGTGTTCTTGTCGTTCACGATGTAGTGCCCTCCAATCGCGGCTTGCACCCGAAGATCGCTGGCAAATTCCATCTCCTGGACTTCCATATCGCGAGGGATCCATACGTGGGTGATGTCCGTAGCCGCGAATAGCGAATTGTCAGGGACGTTCCCATGCTTCAACTCTTTCAAAAGCGGATCATCCAAGAGTTTCTGCAGCCCCTGTAACTCCGTTGCTTGCAGAGATGCTTCGTATATGTGCGCTTTGACCGGTTCATTCATTTGCTGAGAGGACTTCTCCAGGTGGTAACGCCCGTCGGCATAAACGACGGCACAAGTACGTTGCGCCTCTCTCTGCTCAAAGCGGGTGTACTCGAGGCGCATGAGATAAGACGGAGAAGCCGGAGCCTGAGGTCCCTGCACGTCCGTGTTTGCCTGCGCAACCCCGTCGGCTGGCGACGTTGGCTGTCCCGCACGGGCCGAGAGTGCCGGTCGCGTCCTCAGCTCGATTTTGCCGGGAGTCAGGCAGTTATTCTTGCCCGAGTCCTCAGGGATCGCTCGATGCGGGAACTTGTGTAGCTCATCGAACCATTCCAGCAGGGGCGCCAGCGATTCGTGAAACGGACTCTGGCTCTCAATTGAGGGGAACAGCAACTCCTGCAAATGGTCGCCCCGAAAAACGTCAATTTGCAGGCTCTCAACACTGATGATCACCAGCGGTGTCACAATCTGGTCGTTGGTTATTTTCTTCAGCTGTTCATTGTCCAGCCATCGTTGCAGCTTAGACAGTTCATCAGCTGCCAGCTCTCCTTCAGAGACTTCGGTTGCCTCATCATGATCGCGCTCCAAATGGTAATTGCCATCTCGTTTAAGCAGGACACAGGTATCGAGATGCGGGGTTGAGCGCGAAATGCGCAGCAAGTAAGGATGCTTGTCGAGCGGCGTCTCAGCGGTGTCTTGAGAAAAAGAAGGAGTTGCCAGCCCTAGGAGGATCACGAGAATCCACGCGACACGCACCAGCAGATTAAAGCACAAATGACCCTTGAGAAGGACTCCTATGCGACCTTCCTCAGCACAAGCGCCGAGTTCTTTGATCCGAACCCCACGCAGTTGCAAATCGCATGTTCGATCTGCGCCGCCCGCCCCACGTCAGGAACGTAGTCCAAATCGCATTCTGGATCGTGCACGTCCAGATTGATCGTCGGCGGGACTTTGCCATGCTCCATCGCGATCAGCGTCGCCGCCACACTGGCCGATCCGCAGGCGCCTTGTGCGTGTCCAATCTGCGATTTCAACCCTGACATTGGAATTCGCCCAGCCTGTCCGCCCAGCGCCAGTTTCAGCGCCCGAGTCTCTACCCGATCGTTCATTTCAGTAGATGTCCCATGCAGGTTCACATATTGCACATCCGCTGGCGCAATACCGGCTTCGTCCAGCGTCAGGGTCAGCGCCCGTGCCGGCTCTTCCGGCGACTCACTCATGCGCACGCGATGAAACGCCTCGCACGTCGATCCGTAGCCGATAATCTCCGCATACATGCGCGCACCGCGCGCTCGCGCGTGCTCATACTCTTCCAGGATGAACATCCACGAACCCTCCGCGATCACGAACCCATCGCGGTCCGCGGAAAACGGTCGCGACGCGCGTTCCGGCTCCTGATTCCACGACTGGGTCAGCGCCCGCAGCATGGTGTAGCCCTTAATAATTCCCGGGGTAATCGCCGAATCCACGCCGCCCACCAGAAACAGCGGCTGTACCCCCGCCTGAATGTGCTGGTAAGCGTAGCCAATGGCGTCGGTGGATGAAGTACAGCCCGCGGTCACCACGTGGCTGTATCCGCGGAAGCCAAAGCGCATGCTCACTTCGCTTGGAATCGTCCCCATGGTCCCGCTTGGAATGCAGAACAGGCTGACCTGCTTGATGTGCCCGCTGTGCCACAATCGGTACTGTTCTTCAGAAAATTCCTGCGCGCCGCCGCCCGTCCCGAGAATCACGCCAATCTCGCGCTTCTCATCCATGCTCATGGCAGCAGGATCAAGCCCGGCATCTTGAATCGCTTCCGCCGATGCCGCCACCGCGAGCGGAACAACACGGGAAACATGCTTACGTTCTCGCGGATCGATCCAAGCCAGTTCGTCAAACTCGGGAATCTCTCCGGCTACATGTACCGGCAACTCCGAGGGATCGAACCGTGAAATCCGTTTCACCCCTGATTTTCCAGCCAGAATGGCGCGGCAGAACGCTTCCTTGCCAATCCCATTCGGACTGACCACGCCAATTCCGGTAATCACGACGCGTGGAATCATCCCTAGCAGTCTCTCGTCGCGTTCTTCGCGAATCCCTTACGGGCTTTCCGGTGGAAAGCTTTCATACGTGAAATAATCACCCCATGCCCTTGGGCCTCTACATCTCCGTCCCGTTCTGCCGTACCAAGTGTACCTATTGCAACTTCGCTTCGGAGGTTTTTTCCAAAGCTGTCTTCCAGCGTTACATCGATCGCACCTGTGATGACCTGGCGCAAGCTTCAACAACAGCCGAACAGATGAGTGGCTCGATGGAGCGAACTGTCGATTCCATCTACCTCGGCGGCGGAACCCCCACCATCCTTGATATAAGCCAGTTGGAGCGCCTGTTTGTCACGATTTGGCAAAATTTCGATGTCCAGCCCGGCGCGGAAATCACCGTCGAATGCGCTCCCGGCACGTTGACCCCAGCCGTCATTCAGGCCTTTCGCCGGCATCACGTGAACCGCGTGAGCCTGGGCGTGCAGTCCTTCGTCGATCAGGAAGCGTCTGCCGTGGGCCGCTTGCACAATCGGTTGACGATTCACGACGATATTACACGACTGCGCGATGCCGGAATTGTTAATCTGAGTCTCGACCTCATTGCCGGGTTGCCTCACCAGACGTCTCAAAGCTGGGATTTTTCTGTCGAACAAGTGATTGCCACGCAGGCCCCTCACGTCAGCGTTTACATGCTCGAAGTGGATGACGACTCCCGCTTGGGCAGGGAACTGATAGCCGGAGGCGCAAAATATCACGCACATTTTGTTCCTGATGAAGACCTGACGGCGAGCTTGTATGAGACCGCGTGCGACCGCCTTCAGGATGCCGGAATACATCAATACGAGATCTCGAACTTCGCCCGCCCCGGCAGCGAGTCCTGCCACAATCTCAAATATTGGACCCGCCAACCCTACCTCGGCTTCGGCGTCGACGCCCACTCCATGCTGAAGGTGGATCAGGGGTACAGCCCTGCATCAAGAGTCTCCCCGTCATCCCGCGCTTTTGCGCCTTCGGTCGATGCCGTCCGCTTCTGCACCCCCGACACCTTGGAACAATATGTTGCCGGAGGACCGCTCAAGCCCAATGTGATTGATCGCCACACCGCACTCGAAGAAACTTTCTTCCTCGGACTGCGTCTGAATCGTGGCCTCGATCTCGATCAAATAACCAACGACTTTGATCTCACGGGCGTCATTCCCATCATTCACGAACTCATTCAGGACGCCCTGATCGAACGTGACGGAAGCACGATTCGCCTGACTGCGCGGGGCCGTCTTCTTTCGAACGAAGTTTCCGAGCGCTTTCTTGCCACTGATCGTGTGGGGACGGGCGCCCTCGTCCGCCCAAGTGGAGCGGAGCTCCACAGGGTGTCGTAGCCCCAGCGTCCACGCCGGCCGTCTCGAGGGCGTCCCGCCCTCGGTATAGTCAATTCGAATAAGAAATGCGCTAGAACTTTTTCTCTCACGACCAATCGGTCGGTTGGCTGCAATGCACGAATCGCGTAAATCATCAATGAACATGCGGCATCCAGCCTCCCGCATCGACCGCGTCCGCAGTAACTTTTCTGCTTTCTCTCCTCATGTTTAAATCAAGGAGTTGTCCTAACTCCCGGTTTGCCGAGGGGGAAGTATGACAAGGCAACCGCCACCCAGAGGAATACTTTGGATTTCCAGTTAAACGACGAACAGCTTCACCTCAAGAAAAGTGTCCGCGAATTTGCCGAACGCGAAATCCTGCCTCACGTCATGGAGTGGGACGAAGCCGGCGAATTCCCCCTCGCCGCCATCAAAGAACTGGGCAAGCTCGGCTTGCTGGGAACGATTTTTCCGCCCGAATACGGTGGTCCTGGCATGGGCTACATCGAATACGTCACCACCATCGAAGAACTTTCGCGCGTGGATGGTTCTGTCGGCATCATCGTCGCTGCCCATACTTCGCTGTGCTCGAATCACATTTATCTCGCCGGGACCGAAGAGCAAAAAAAGAAATATGTCAGCAAGCTTGCCACCGGTGAATATATCGGCGCTTGGGGGCTGACCGAGCCCTCCTCCGGCTCCGACGCCGGCAGCGCCCGCATGACCGCGGTCCGCAAGGGCAACAATTGGGTGCTCAATGGCACCAAGACATTTATCACCAACGGCCGTTACGCCGACGTTCTGGTCGTAATCGCGGTCACCGACCGCGCTGCTCACACTCACGGCCTTTCGGCGTTTGTCGTCGAAAAAGACACCAAGGGCTTCCGCCCCGGAAAAAAAGAAAACAAGCTGGGATTGCGGGCCAGTGACACTTCCGAACTCATCTTCGAAGACTGTGTGATTCCCGCCGGTAACCTGCTTGGGAAGGAAGGCGCCGGATTTATCGACGCCATGCGCGTCCTTGACGGTGGGCGCATTTCCATCGCGGCGCTGGCTCTCGGTATGGCCGAAGGCGCTTATGAATGCGCGCTCAAGTATTCCAAGCAGCGCAAGCAATTTGGCAAAGCCATCAGCGAATTTCAGGGCATCCAGTGGAAGCTGGCTGACATGGCCACCGAAATCGAAGCTGCCAAACTGCTTACCTTCCGTGCCGCCGCCATGAAAGATGCCGGCATGAAGAGCACTCAGGAATCCTCGATGGCTAAGCTATACACCAGCGAGGTCGCCGTCCGCTGCGCCAACGAGAGCGTGCAGATTCACGGTGGCTACGGTTTCATCAAAGACTATCCCGCGGAAAAATTCTATCGCGACGTCAAGCTCTGCACCATCGGCGAGGGCACCAGTGAAGTGCAGAGGCTGGTGATTGCAAGGCAGCTGCTAAAAGACTAAAACCACATTCACAGCAGATTAGTGCGGCGTTCTCGTCTGGAAACGGAAACAGAAGGCCCGCGCGCGGCTACTTCACCGAGCAGCCCATCGCAATCCGTACCCTGTCTGCGATCTCGCAGACTCGAGTATTACTCAGAACGCGAAGCGGATACTTCGGCTCAACCAGAGATTCTTTTCTCACTACGGTAATGTCTTCGCCTTTGATGCAAGAGAGATTCAGACCAGTTTCGCCCGGAGACAGACGAACGTGGGTGGCAACCTCGTGTTCGATAGAACCGGTGAGGGGTGCCACCATGATCGTATTCGCCCGCGGATGTCTGTTTCTTGTATCCATTGAAACGATGACTACAGGGCGTTCGGGTTTATCGGGTGGGTCGGTCGGGAACTTGACGTACCAGATTTCACCACGTAGAGGCGTCCGCTTCATAAATTAATCTTCTGTTGTCGGGAATTGGGTCTCGGCAAACTCGCCCCAAGCTCGATCCTCCGCCATTTGTTCGTCGGTAAGAGTGTCGTAGTAGTGGCTGACCGAGGCGGAAATCCTCTCAAGTTCTTTTGCTTGCTGCAGTTGACGGACAACATCTTCCAGCACCGCGGACATCGAGTCCTTCTTCCTCTCTTTGCGGAGGGATTCCAAGTACTTCACCGTCTCACGAGACAACGAAAACGTCTTCCTAGCCTTACGACTGGGCACTGCTTTAGGCATTGTTCTTCTCCGACGAGTTCATCGTATCACAGCTGTATGAAATAAGTATGAGTGTATTATGATACTATTATGCTCTCTACGCGTATGGGCCGAGCTTAATAATGCGCGCTTATCCGCGTTGATCTGCGGCGAAACGGGGTGGTCATGCTTTACACTGACTCCTTGACCCCCAACCTACAACCTTGGCTCGACCGTCTCCGCTCCGGCGATCCCCTCACCCTCACGCGCGCGATCACCACCGTTGAGAACCGTTCGTCCGGTTGGGCCGATCTGCTCAAAGCTGCATTCCCGCAAACCGGCCGCGCCCGCATCCTCGGACTCACCGGCGCGCCCGGCGCGGGCAAGAGCACGCTGGTCGATCAACTGGCCAAGCAATATCGCAAACAAAACCAGAGCGTCGGCATCATCGCCGTCGATCCCACCAGTCCCTACACCGGCGGCGCGATTTTAGGCGACCGCATCCGCATGCAGGACCACTTCTCCGATCCCGGTATCTACATTCGCAGCATGGCCACGCGCGGTTCTTTGGGCGGGCTGGCACGCGCCACCGCCGACGTCGCCACAATTCTCGACGCTTCCGGCCGCGACCTCGTCATGATCGAGACCGTGGGTGTTGGTCAGGATGAAGTTGACATCGTCCGCGTAGCCGATGTCACCATTGTTATTCTTGTCCCAGGCATGGGCGACGATGTGCAAAGCATCAAAGCCGGCATCATGGAGATCGCCGACATCTTCGTAATCAACAAGAGCGACTATGAAGGCGCCGACCGCGTGGAACGCGAGATTCGCGGACTACAGTCGCTCGCCATTCGCAGCGATCGCTGGACGCCGCCCATTGTGAAGACCGTTGCCAGTGAAGGCCTCGGTGTCGCGGAACTCGTGAGCGCGATCGCCGACTACCAAGCGTACCTGGAAAAGGAAAACCTCGGATTGCAACGCCGGGCGCAACATTGGCAGGAGCGCCTTGTCGAAATGCTTCGCGACACATTATTGGAAAAGGCACGAACTGAATTCAGCGATGGCAGCCTCGCCCGTTACGCCGCCGAGGTCGCCGAGCACAAGCGCGACCCCTATACGCTGGTGGAAGAAATCGTGGGCAGGATGGAAAAGAATCCCGTAAGTCATTAGCCGCGACGCGAAAGAGGCGGCTCAGAGAACATGTTCACCATTGACCATCTCGGCATCGCGGTAAAATCGCTGGCCGCCGCCAAGGCCATCTATCAGAAACTGGGGATGACCATCTCTCCCGAAGAACTCGTCGAAGCCGAACAAGTCCGCGTCGTCATGGTGCCGGTGGGCGAAGCCCGACTGGAACTTCTTGAGCCCACTTCCGACAACTCCGTGATCGCCAAGTTCATCGCCAAGCGCGGCGAAGGAGTGCATCACGTATCACTTCGCGTCCCCGATTTGACTGCTGCCATCGCCCGCCTGAAAAAAGACGGCGTCCGCCTGGTCTCGGACGAGATTAAGATCGGCGCTGGCGGACACCGCTACGTGTTTGTACATCCCTCCAGCGCTGGCGGTGTGCTCTTGGAACTTGTCGAGGGACACTAGACGCCTCAGCCCATGCTCCTTCTCGCCGTCGACACTTCCGGGAAAGATGGCAGTATCGCCCTGGCCGATTGCCAGGCCGGCGGCTGTCGAATCCTGGGCCTCGCACCCCTCGAAGGCGGAGCATTTTCTGCACAACTGATCCCGCAGGTTGCAGCATTGCTGAAAACACACGGTTTTGCCAGGCACGCCATCGACGGCTTCGCCGCCACTTCCGGCCCCGGTTCCTTCACCGGACTGCGCGTGGGTCTTGCCGCAATCAAAGCTCTGGCCGAAGTCCTGAATAAACCGATAGCCGCCGTCTCTTTGCTGGAGGCAATCGCCGCGTCCTGCCATGAGCCCGCAATTGCCGGCGTGGACGCTGGCCGAAAAGAAATCTACATACGGCAGCAAGACGGTTCCGAATCTCTGATCACGCAAGAAGAATTTCTGGTTTCTGCCGGAGGGCATTTGGTGTTGACGCCCGACAAATCCATCGCCGACCTCGCCCGCGCCGCTGGGCTCAATGTGGAAGAGGTTCCGCGGCCGCGTAGCGATGCCATCGCGCGCTTGGGTTGGAAGAAGATTCAGTTGGGTGAAACCGTCTCCCCCGAAGCGCTGGATGCCAACTATCTCCGCCGCTCGGACCAGATTTTTGCCAAGAGCATTAACCAGAAACTGGAAACCAGAAACTAGAAACCCGATCCCTTTGATTCGCGCTGCCACTCTCGACGACGTGCCAGTTCTGATGGCGCTGGAGAAGCATGCCGTTACGGCTGCCCACTGGTCCGGCGCGCAGTATCATGCCGTCTTCGCTGCAACCCAGATTCCTCGCTTCGCCCTGGTGATCGAAGACGGTCATGCCATTCAAGGCTTTCTCGTGGCCCGGGGTGTCGGTTCAGAGTGGGAGCTTGAGAACATTGCCGTCGCCGGCCCTGCCCGCCGTCACGGTCTGGGAACTCAGTTGCTCGCCGAGTTTCTCAGTGCCGCCCGTTCCCGCGGTGCGACTGCCGTATTCCTCGAAGTCCGTGAATCCAACTCAGCCGCCCGGCGCCTGTACGAGAAATCGGCCTTCTTCGAGACTGGTCGGCGGGCTCACTACTATCACGATCCCGAAGAAGCTGCCGTCACTTATCGTCGGGGCTTTCCCTGAGTGCACCGCATCCAGTGCAGTCGTATTGCTCTCCTCGCAACTCACTGATAACCCTAAACATCCACCTATGAAAATTCGGATTGAAGCAGTCTATGTCCTATGATAACTTCTACCTTGACAACCCGGTTAGGAGGTCTGCTGGATGCTAACTTCTAGAGACCAACTCTTTGCAAGCCACGAAGAGTTCCGTCAATTGGTGCTAGAGCATACGCAGTACGAACAACGTCTCGATTCGCTGACTCAAAAACGCTATCTCACAGACGACGAAAAGCTGGAAGAAGTGCGTCTGAAAAAGCTGAAGCTCCGCCTCAAGGATCAAATGCAGAGCATTGAGCGGCAGTTCCAGCACGTCGGACAAAACCAGGTCGCTTAAACAGTCTTCAGGCCTCCCCAAGCGGTCTCGGGCCGCCAGGGGAATTGCCTTTTTCGTACCGGGCGCAAGCGCGCCTCTTTTTTTGCCCTGAACCTGAAAATCCCACCCGCTTGTCGTCCTGAACTATAATCTCGCTATCTCCCCCTATGATTCGCGACGCCTACTATTACGCACTTCCACTCCTCGGCGCAGCCGTACTGGTAGGGTGGCTGGCTGCCCCCCTGTGGGCCTTGCCCGCAGTGTTGCTGGCTGCATTCTTTCTCTGGTTCTTCCGCGACCCTGAACGCACCATTCCCGATTCTCCACATCTGCTGGTTTCACCTGCCGACGGCAAAGTGACCAACATTTGCCGGACTACCTTTGAGGGAGCGTCTTATCTCCACATCAGCATTTTTCTGAACGTCTTTGATGTGCACGTAAACCGTTCGCCCATCAGCGGTGTCATCCGCCGCGTCAGCTATCAGAAGGGCAAGTTCCTCAACGCCATGAATCCCGCCTCCGCCGATCAGAACGAGCAAAATTTGGTGGCAGTCGAAGGCGAGGGCCAAACCGTGATCTTTAAACAGATTGCCGGCCTGCTGGCCCGCAGGATTGTCTTCACCAGAAGCGTGGGAGATCACGTCCAACGCGGCGAGCGCGTTGGTCTTATCAAATTCGGTTCCCGCGTGGACGTTCTGTTTGCAACCTCGGCCGGCATTCAGGTTAAAGTTGGAGACCGGGTAAAGGGCGGATCGAGCGTTCTCGCCCACTTGACCGCTAAGAGTCAGTTGGTGCCGGTCGGTGCCGAACGTGCCGGCCAAGGAGCAAAGTGATGGACTCCGAACTCCCTGACTTTCCCCGGCGGCGACGGGACGACCGTGCCACCGGGCGCCTCCGCAAAGGCATGTACATTTTGCCGTCGCTTTTCACCACCGCCAACATCGCCGCCGGCTATTACGCCATCCTGCAAGTTACTCACGGCACGGCCCAGGAGTTTTGGCATTTTGACAACGCGGCTATGGCCATCGGGTTTGCCGTCCTGTTCGACGGGTTGGATGGCCGCATTGCGCGCATGACCAAGACCAGCAGCGATTTTGGCAGGGAACTCGATTCCCTCGCCGATGTGATCACTTTCGGTGTTGCTCCCGCCATGCTCGCCTGGATGTGGGGCTTCCGCCAACTGCCGATTTTTCTGGGCTCCTCCGAGCTCACCGGCAAGATGGTTCAACTGGGTGCTATTGCCAGTTTCCTGTTTCTGATGGCGGGCGCGAGCCGCCTTGCTCGTTTCAACATTACTTCCAACCCGCAACCGTCAAATCCCGGCCGTCCCGAGAAGAAGTATTTCGTAGGGATGCCGATTCCGGCGGGAGCTGGCGTCATCGCCGCCGTGGTGCATTTTTCCGCCGGTGATCCCATTTCTTCTCTCTGGAGTTGCATCACCTGGATACTCATCACCGTTGCCACGGCTTACCTGATGGTCAGCACCTGGCGTTTCTACAGTTTCAAAGACATTAATTTCCGTTCCCGGCATCCTTTTCGGCTGATCATTCTGGTCGCGCTGCTCTTCACCAGCATCTGGTTCTTCTCCCGGCCGTTGCTGTTCGTTATTGCGCTCGCCTACATGGCGTCGGGCGTCATCTGGCGTTTGCAGTGGATTTTCCGCCGTCGCGGTAATCCACCTCCGCCTGCGCCGACGTATAAGGAAGCATCGCAGCCCTCATGACCTCGAACTTGAAATCGCCTGCCATTTCCCGCGCCGACCCTGCTCGCGGAGGCAGTTCCTACCGCGTGGCCATCGTCGGCGCCGGATCGCTCCAGGGCAAGGAACTGGCCGAGGTCCTCAGTGACCGCAATTTTCCCTCGCTCGATGTCAAGCTTCTGGACGACGACGAATCCCTGGGCAAGCTTGAAACTCTGGGCGACGAGGTCACCTTCATCCAGAAAGTGCGTGCGGAAGAATTCCGCAACATGGATTTCACTTTTTTCGCCGCTGATCCTGACTCCGCCCGCAAGTCCTGGAAGATCGCCCGCGACGCCGGTTCCGATATCGTCGATTTGACCTACGCCCTCGAAGACGAATCCGGGGTGGCCCTGCGTTCGCCGTGGATCGAGCGTCAGCTGGCCCAACCCCTGGTTCCGGAGTTGCAACCCGGCCCAATCGTGACCGCGCATCCCGCTGCCACCGTGCTCGCTCTGCTGATGCTTCGCGTGCAGAAAGCCGCCAAGCTGGTTCGCTCGTCCGCTACCATCTTTGAGCCTGCTTCCGAGCATGGTCAAAAGGGCATGGACGAACTCCACCAGCAGACTGTGAATCTGCTGTCTTTTCAGCCCTTGCCCAAGAGCGTCTTCGATGCCCAGGTTGCCTTCAATATGTTGGCCCGCTACGGTGAACAATCTGCGACCGCGCTTGCAACCATCGAGAACCGGATCCGCAAGCACTATCGCAAGATCGCCGGAGACGCCGCACCTGATCTGTCCTTGCTCCTGCTTCAGGCGCCTATCTTTCACGGACACGCCTTCGCCATCCACGTGGAAATCGATCAACTGGTTGACGTCCAGCGCATTTCTCAGGCGCTTGCGGGAGAGCACCTCAACCTTACGCTCGGTGCCGATGACGCTCCCAGCAACGTGAATGCGGCCGGACAATCCGATATTCAGCTCTCGATTGTGCCCGACTCCACCGAGCCCCGCAGTTTCTGGTTGTGGGCCGCTTCCGACAATGTGCGCATCGCTGCCTCCACCGCTGTCGAATGTGCTGAGAGCATGGCTGCGGCTCGCCCGCGAGGCAAGATCCAATGAGCCGCATTTTCCGGAGCATTTTGCCTTGCCTCCTCAGTCTGCTAACGCTCGGCTGTGGTTACCACACCGCCGGCAAGGTCACCACCATTCCTGAGAATGTCCGCACCATCGCAGTTCCGGCGTTCATCAACCAGACCCACACTTATCGCATCGAACAGATGCTGACCGCTGCGGTCGTCCGCGAAATGATCACCCGTACTCACTTTCACATCATCAATCAGGCCGACGCCGATGCCGACGCCACTCTGAAGGGCACCGTGCTCTCCACTTCCACCACGCCCATGATTTATGACTCCAAGACCGGACGCGCCGCCAGCATGTTGGTCGTCATCTCTATGAGCGTGTCGCTCCAAGATAAACAGGGCAAAATTCTCTATCAGAATCCGTCGTACTTGTTCCGCGAGCAGTACGAAATATCTAGCGACCCCAACAGCTTTTTTGAAGAGGACACTCCCGCCTACCAGCGCCTTTCTCGTGACTTTGCGCAGACCCTGGTTTCCAATATTCTAGAGGGGTTCTGATGCGCGCCTTCGCCCAGGCCGACCGCTTTGTTTCCGAAGTGCAGGCCCGCAAACTGCGCCCGGCTTACGTATTCGTTGGAGATGAGACCTTCTTTCGCAAGCGTTGCCGCGACGCTATCATCGAGCACCTGGTACCCCCGGACCTGCGTGACTTCAGTCTCTTCGAATTCGATCTCGCCGACACCGATCTCGCCGAAGTGCTCGATCGCGCCCGTACTCCTTCGCTGATGGCGCCCTTCCAGGTCTTCTTCGTCCGTGGCGTCAAAAGCCTTTTCGGCCGCGGATCAAACGAAGAGAAACTAGCCGCCATCGAAGCCTACTGCAAAGATCCCAATCCCGACGCCGTCCTGATCTTCGTCGCCGATCACATCAGCATCCCCGCCGACGCCCGTCGCATGGAGATGACCGACAAAGACCGTTACGAGCGCATCCGTGAGTCCATGGGCAGTTTCTGCGCCATCGTCGAGCTGTCGCGAGTGGAAGAAAGCGAAGCCGTCCGCTGGATCGGCGAATACTGCCTCACCAGAAGCGTGAAAATCGACGCTGACGCCTCCCGCGAACTGGTGGACGCCCTCGGCGGCGACATGATGATGGTCTCGAACGAAATTGAAAAGTTGATTCTTTACGTGGGAGAGAAGAAGCACATCACGCTAGGCGACGTTGAAACCATGGTGCTGGCGGCAAAGCAGCGATCTTTATACGAACTCACTGACGCCATCTCTGCCAAAGACCGCGTCCGCGCCCTCGAAATGCTCGACGCCATCCTCACTACCGGCGACGGCGACGAGGCCGCCATCGGCCACTTATATATGCTCGCCAAGACGTTCCGGCAGATGCTGGTGATCTTGGAACGCAATGTCCGTGATCAGCGCATGTTGTGGGCCGCGCTCTGGCAGGGCTTCCGCGTGCCTCCGTTCGCCGCTGATGACATCATCCGCCAGGCCCGCCGCTATAAATCGAAAAGGGAACTGACGCGTGCAATTCGCCTGGTCGCCAAGACAGACTTGGCTTTACGGTCGAATCCCCCAAGCAAAAGAATGGTGTTGGAAAAGTTGGTACTCGACTTGACCGCCGAATCGAAGCTCGAAGTGCCGGGATGGTCGCAGGAAGAGTTGCCCGTATAAGAAGCTAGCCACGGATTTGCACAGATTCCTACGGATAAAAAATCCGTGAAGATCAGTGGAAATCCGTGGATAGTTTTTTCTGGAAGCTATTTCACAGCGTGCAATCTTGCGCTCAACCGCGACTTATATCGCGACGCGGTATTCTTATGAACCACGCCCTTCTGCACACCTTTATCCAGCGCAGACACCGTCTGCCGGAATACCTGTTCCGCCGCTGTCTTGTCGCCCTTGGCGAGCGCCTCGCGCAACTGCCGCAGGGCAGAGCGCAAACGCGACGTGTTGGCCCGGTTCCGGGCGGTTCGTTTCTCAGTCTGACGGGCGCGTTTCAGCGCCGAAAAATGATTTGCCATGGAAGCTTGTTTACCTTCGCTTGAATGTGATTGAGTCTAAATCGGCAGGCCGATTCCAACCTGCTTATTCTACGGGACTAACAACCACCCGGTCAAACCGATCTCACCCATTGACTCCGCCCCCGCCCCAAGCTACCCTATTCCCTAATGGCAGTTGCTTGCACCTTGCGAGCGAGCATTCCGGCGGGTTCCACCTCCAGACCGAAGAAGACTTTTTGCGCTGCAATCCCGCCTCGCCTGCTCCGAACCCACCCGTCAAGCATCTGCAATCGGCGCGCGGAGGCCCACGCCAAAACTGAATGAAGAAAAGTATCGAGATCACTCCTCACATCGAAACCCTGTTCGGCACCAGGGACGAAAACCTGCACGTCCTCGAAGACGGCCTCCACATCACCATCGATCTGCGTTCAAACGCGATTGAACTTCACGGCGCCACCAGTGCCGTCGAACGTGCCCAGCAAGTCTTCGCCGACTACGAGCACCTGCGACGGGCTGGACACGTATTCAATAACGGTGATTTGAACAGCATGCTGCGCGTGCTCATGGCCGATCCCAAAGCCACCCTGCGCGGCTTAGCTGAAGCCGGACGCCAGCGCGCCACCGGACGCCGTACCGTCCAACCCAAAAGCATCAACCAGCGCCGCTATCTCGAAGCTATCGAAAAGCACGATATGGTTTTCGGCATCGGCCCCGCCGGTACCGGCAAGACCTATCTTGCGGTTGCCATGGCCATATCCGCGCTGCTCTCGAAACGCGTGAACCGCATCATCCTCGCCCGCCCCGCCGTCGAAGCCGGCGAGCGGCTGGGCTTTCTCCCCGGCACTTTGCAGGATAAGATCGATCCCTATCTGCGCCCGCTTTACGACGCGCTCTACGACTTGCTTGAACCCGAGAAGGTAGATCGTTATTTGGAGAAAAACGTCATCGAGATCGCGCCCATCGCCTTCATGCGTGGGCGAACTCTCAACGACTCCTTCGTCATTCTCGATGAAGCCCAAAACACCACCTCCGAGCAGATGAAAATGTTCGTCACCCGGCTCGGCTTCAACTCCAAGGCCGTCATCACCGGCGACATTACGCAGATCGACTTACCCAACGCCCGCCGCAGCGGTTTGCTGGAAGTCATCGACGTCCTGAAAAATGTCGAAGGCCTGAACTTCGCGTATTTTGATGACAGCGATGTCGTGCGCCACCATCTGGTGCAGCGCATCATCCGTGCCTACGACGAGCACAAGACTCGGGTGGCGGAACAGTTGTTGCTGCTCGATCCCGACCCGAGGAGATCGAATGGCGGCGCCGACCGTGCCGCTCAGGAGAACATCGTGTCCCCATATCCAATAGAAGAAGAGATCGACACCAGGGAATAAAAAGTTGGAACGAGGCAGGAGGGTGCTCAGACAACGGCCCTCCTGTTTTTCCTTTTGCAGAGGGTATGATTGTTATCCGAAAACCCGTGGCCGGCGTGAGCGCCGCCGCACTCAGCCGTTTTGTGGCGCGCGCCCAGCGCAGCGCAGGGTTGCGCGGCTCAGTTGACGTGTTGCTTGCCGGGAGCGGGGATTTGCGAGTCTTGAACCGCCGCTTCCGGGGGAAGAACCACGCTACCGACGTGTTATCGTTTCCTGCAGGGGACAGCCCCCACAATGGGTTTGCGGGTGACATCGCCATCTCCGTGGACATTGCGAAACAGAACGCCCAGCGCTTTGGCCATGCCCCGGCCGAAGAAATCAAAATTCTCTGCTTACACGGTCTGCTGCACCTCGCCGGGTTTGACCATGAACGCGACCAGGGTCAGATGGCGAAAAAAGAGCTCAGTTTGCGTCGCCGTCTGGGCTTGGTTTCGGGACTCACAGAAAGAAGCGCCGTCTCCGCCCGGCTATCACGATGAACTTTGCCATCGCCATCGCGCTGCTGCTTCTGTGCGGCCTCCTGACCCTCGTCTCCTACGTCGATCGTCTTTACTCGGAGATTGGCAAATTCCTCTCCCGCGAGTTCCAGGACAACATTGACGCTTTTGAGCATAGCGTCGAGCCCCGGCTGAAATTCAGCCGTGAACGGGCGGCGTTGTCCGTCGCCGTGCTCTCCCAACTCACCACCGCGGCGATCGCCTTGCTGCTTGGTTTCGCGGTGTTTCGCGAGGGTGTCTGGCGCATCGAGGAGATCCTGCAAGCTTCTCTCGGCTTGATCCTCATCGTCATCATCTTCAATCGCTTCCTGCCGTTTGTCTTTTTCATGCGGACCAAAGGCGAATGGCTGGTCCATTGGGTGTTCGTGTTGCGAGTTGTCATCTATTTCGCCCTGCCCGCCACGCTGGTGCTGGGTTTCCTGCGGTCGGTGACCGCTCTCACCAAGGAGCACTCTGAGCAACAGCCCGAGACCCAGGCCGAGGCCGTCGATGCGCTCATCGAAGCTGGCCGCGAAGAAGGTATTCTGGATGAAAGTAACCGCGACCTTATCCAGTCGGTGGTGGAGTTCGGCGAAAAAACGGTTCGCGAAGCCATGAAGCCGCGGCCGGACATCGTCGCCGTACCCACCAACACCACGGTCGAGCATTTCGTTGAGCTGTTACGCGACAAACCCTACTCGCGTGTGCCCGTCTTCGAGGGCACTATTCACAATGTCAAAGGCATTGTTCACGCTCAAGACGTTTTGCAGGTTCCCGACACCGAAGCCCGCACCCGTACGGTGGACACACTGATGCGCAAGGACGTCTACTTCGTCCCCGAGAGCAAGCGGGGCAGCGACCTTCTGCGCGAGATGCAGAAGAACAACGTCCGTATGGCCATCGTGGTCGACGAATACGGAGGCGTCGCTGGCCTCGTTACCATCGAAGATCTAGTCGAAGAAATCGTGGGCGAGATTGGCGACGAGCATGAAAAAGGCGAGGTCATTCGTGAAAATGACCATTCCTATCTGGTTGCAGGTAACATGGATGTCGATCGCCTGGACGAACTTTTCGGCATGCGCCCCGAGGGCAAAGAATCTGCCACTGTGGCCGGTTTGGTGAGCGAGTTGGCCGGACGCATTCCGCAGAAAGGTGAAGTTGTGGAAGAAAACGGCCTGCGCTTCGAAGTGCTGGAATCCACCGAGCGCCGCGTCAAGCGCGTGCGGATATCCGTAGTCGAGCCAAAACAGTTGAGGCTGATATAGTCCTTGTAGTGGGCTGCCCGCTGCCCGGCAAAATACACATGGCCTTTCATTCCGGATTCGTGTGCATCCTGGGCCGGCCCAACGCCGGCAAGTCCACCTTGCTCAATGCACTCGTGGGCCAAAAGCTTGCCATTGTCAGTCCCAAGCCTCAAACCACACGCAATCGTATCCTTGGAATTGTGCAGATCCCTAAGCGGAAGGGAAGGCCCGCCGGCCAGATTGTCCTCCTCGATACTCCCGGCGTCCACCAGCCTGACAGCTCGCTCGGACGCAAGATGATGTCGGAAGTAAGAGGCGCTCTTGAGGGTTGCAGTCTGCTCCTGCTGATCGTGGATGTCACCAGGAAATTCGCCCAAAGCGATCAGTTCGTGCTCGATATGGCCAGAAAGTCCGGCACCCCGGTTTTTCTCCTGCTCAACAAGATTGATCTCGTTGCCCGCAAGGACAAACTGCTGCCCATGATCGAGCAATACCGCGGACTTCATCAATTTGAGCAAGTCATTCCGCTGTCCGCGCGTAAGAAGACGGGCTTGGACGTTCTTCTGGATCACGTTGTAGCTGCGCTTCCCAAGGGAGTGCCCTACTTCCCGGAGGATCAGATCACCGACCAGCCCTTGCGCTTCATGGTGGCAGAGCTCATTCGCGAGCAGGTTCTGTTTGCCGCGAGTGAAGAAGTGCCTCACGCCGCCACCGTTGTAGTCGAGAAGTTCGAAGAAGGAGCCAGGTTGACCCGCATCGCCGCTGACATCTATTGCGAGCGGGACGGGCAGAAGCGAATTCTGGTGGGTAAGCAGGGGCAAATGCTGAAGGCGATTGGCACTGCCGCCCGCTTACAGATCGAAAAAATGGTGGGTACCAAGGTCTATCTCGAACTATTCGTAAAAGTACGCCCTGACTGGCGTGAGTCCCACGCCTTTGTCGAGGACCTGGACTGGCGGCGGCAATTGGAGCGCCTGGCTGGTCCGGGATAGGATGCTTGCAGAGCAAACCTTTTAGGAAAGGGCCAGAATGCAATCAGGCGATCAAGGGCATGATTTCGATACCGATAAGTTGGTCTTGAAGGTGAACGTAAAATTGGCCGCTGATCGCAAGGCGGTTGACCATGTGGTGCACGCCATCATGGAGGTTGTCCGCAAGGTGGGTTGTGCCCCTGAAACCGAAGACGCGGTTGAGTTGGCACTGACAGAGGCCTTGGCGAATGCCATCGTACATGGCGCCCAATCCGATCCTTCCAAAAGCATCGAATGCGATGTCGCCTGTGACCAGCACGGCGATCTGCTAATCGTAGTCCGGGACCCAGGCAAGGGTTTTGATCCCGCCGCGATCCCCAGCCCCGTAATCGGGGAGAACATTTATTCCGACCATGGCCGCGGAATTTTTCTCATCAATCAACTGATGGACGAAGTGAAGTTCCAGAAGAACGGCACCGAGATCCGCATGATCAAACGCCTCAAGCCTGATTCCAAGTAGCCAGGCGAGGACTGTATTTCCCCAGCCTTACTGAGCGACTCTGCGATTAAGGCTTTTCCAGGTTTAGCTGTTCTTTCGCCGCAATCCCCAGAGTCTTCATTTTGCGGTAAAGATGGCTGCGCTCAAGGCCAAGCACCTCCGCTGTGCGGCTGACATTCCCATGGTTCTCGTCGAGTTTCTTCAGGATGTAGTCCCGTTCATAAGCCGCCCGCGCCTGATGTAGAGTTGAGAACTCCGCCCCCGCCGCCCGCCGGCTGCCGTCGCGATGCACCAGTGGGGGCAGATGCTTGCGCTCGAACCGCATCGTCGTCGGATTCATGATCACGATCCGCTCAATCACATTCCGCAGCTCGCGCACATTGCCCGGCCAGGAATACCGCATCAGGATTTCAATGCAATCGTCCGTGATTTCCCGCGGGCGCCGTCCATAGGTCGCCGAAAATTCCTTCAGAAAGTGCCTCGCCAGTAGGGGCACATCTTCCTTGCGTTCGCGCAAGGGAGGTACCGAGAAGGGAATCACGTTCAGCCGGTAAAACAGATCCTCGCGAAAGTTTCCCCTGGAGATTTCTTCCTCCAAATCCTTATTTGTCGAGGCGATGACCCTCGCATCCACTGTGATTGCCTCGTCGCTTCCTACCGGAACAAATCGTTGCTCCTCAAGTGTCCGCAGCACTTTGGACTGTGTTTTCAGGCTCATGTCCCCAATTTCATCGAGAAACAGCGTCCCTCCGTGGGCCTTCTGAAACGTGCCCTCCTTGTCGGCGGTCGCACCCGGAAATGACCCCTTCCGGTGTCCAAACAGCTCGCTCTCGATCAGATCCTCTGGAATCGCCGCGCAATTAACCTCCACAAACATTTCGTCCTTGCGCAGGCTTTGCCCATGAATCGCGTGCGCCACCAGTTCTTTCCCCGTTCCCGACTCCCCATAGATAAGTACTCGTCCATTGGTGGGTGCCATGAGCTGGATCTGCTGCCGCAGCGCTTTCATGGGGACGCTTTCACCCACAATCACGCTCTTGGGAACAAGTTGCCTTTTGAGGTCGCGATTTTCGGCTCGCAGGCGCTTGGCGTCAATCGCGTGCTTGATGAGAATCAGAGTCTTGTCGATCGATAGCGGCTTTTCCAGAAAATCATAGGCTCCGAGTTTCGTGGCCCGTACCGCAGTTTCGATCGTCCCATGTCCGGAGATCATGATCACTTCCGGGGCGTTATCCAGTTCGCGAATCTTTTCCAGAGTCTCGAGCCCATCGATGCCCGGCAGCCACACATCCAGCAGCACCACGTCGAAGGCCTGCTTGCGCAGGGTGTCGAGGCAAGACTCGCCACTCTCAGCTTGCAAGGCCGCATAGCCCTCGTCTTCCAGCACGCCTTTCAGCGACCGCCGGATGCTGGCCTCGTCGTCCACAATCAGGATGTTATGCATGTTGGCTGATGACGGGCGGGCTCACCGCTTCACTGACCACCGGCAATTCAACCACGAATTTCGTACCCATCGGCCGATTCTCCTCCACCCGAATCGAGCCACGATGATCTTCGATAATGCGGCTGACAATCGCCAATCCCAGCCCAGTGCCACGTTTCTTGGTGGAGAAGTAGGGCAGAAACAATCGTTCCTTGAGTTCCTGGGTGACGCCGTGGCCCGTGTCGGCCACGGTAATCTCCACCGCGTCGCGGCTGGCTACCAGTGTCGTCGAGATCTGAATCTCGCGAAAGATCACATCCTGCATAGCTTCAGCTGCGTTATCCACCAGATTCGCCAGCGCCCTCTTGATGGCGTCTGCGTCTGCCATTACCTCCGGCAAACTGGGGGACAGCGATGTGTGCACGCGAATGTCGTCCAACCGTCCGTTGAACATGACCAGTGCGCTTTCTACGATTGCATTGATATTGGCCGGCCGGGGTTGCGCGGTGGGAAACCGTGCCAGGGTAGCAAATTCATCCACCAGGGTGCGGACGGTTTCAACCGCTCCCGCGATCGTCTCGGCGCAATTGTGGATTACCTCCAGCGACGCCGCGTCCAAAGGCGTGCCTTTTCCCAAGTGACGGCGAATACGCTCCGCCGAAAGCGCGATCGGGGTCAGCGGATTTTTAATCTCATGCGCAACCCTTCGTGCTACTTCTCGCCATGCCGCCTGCTTTTGCGCTTTCAGCAGGTCTGATAAATCCTCGAACACCAGCACATACCCCAATCCTCGATCTCCATGTTTGAGTGCGGCTACCGTCACTGCGACGTTGAGCGTTGTGTGCTGGACATCCATTTCCAGTTGCGTGGTGGTGGTCCCCATGCGGTCCGCCCGGCGCAGCAGTGGTTCCAGACTCTCCATTACTTGATCGCTGAACACCTCGCGCAGTGGCGCACCAATCAACACTTCTGGCATTCCAGAGTCTCTGTCACTGCGGTGAAACAATCGCAACAGAGCGTAATTGACGTGTGTGACCTGGTGGGCAATATTCAGCGACAGCACGCCGTTCGGAATGCTTTCCAGAATGGTTTCCATGTGGCGGCGGCGCTGTTCCAGCGCAGCATTCGCGCCACTGAGTTCACGGCTGGACGCGTCAATTTGCCTCCGGCTGGATTCCAATTCCCCGGCCATTCGGTTGAAAGACTGTACCAGGTCACCGATCTCATCCGCGGCCTGCACCTCCACGCGATAATCCAGCCTTCCCCGGGAAATCTCCTGCATCGCCTCGGCAAGCGCCACCACCGGACGCGTCACCAGCTTCGAAAGGAACAACGCTAGCCAGGTGGTGGCGAAAAGTACTACCACGGTCAGCAAAAGCAGAACTGCCATATACGTGCGCCGTACCAGCCTGCGTCCCTGCGCCAATTCCAGATAACGGTGCTGGCTGGCCTCGATCTGCTGGACCGTTTCCGAAAACTTCTTGGGCAAAGGCATGGCAATCAGGATCATATGGTGTTCATCCGCCGTCGCGGTGCCCACAATGTATTCCGTGTTTTCCCACTCCAGGGGCGCCGTCGCGCTGGACTCCAGAAATCTCTTCGGCAGTTTGTTTCTTAGGGAAGCCCACTCCATCGGTGCCCCAAAACTGGTTTTCGCTTCCCCTTGTTCGAGGACAACCGCGAATCCGCCCTGCAGTGTGGATTCGTGACGCCGCAACTCCTCCCTGATCGCCGGCAGGTTATCCGTCCCCAAAGCGCGCTGCATCTCCGGCCGGGCGGCAATGGATACCGCTTCGGCGCGCGCATTTTGCGCCGCATACTGCGATAGCAGCGTCGCCATGGTCGCAGTATCCTGCCGCACTTCCTCCACCGGCGTCGAGAACCATTTGTCGATCGAACGATTCATCAGCACGTAGGCAAAAAAGAACATCCCGATGACTGGGAGAAATGAAAGCAACAAGCTGCCCACCACCAGGCGCGTGCGGAACTTCGACCCCAATACCCCCAGCCGTCTCTCAGCGAACAGCTTGAGGACATTGCGGACTAGAACGAATGTCAGGACTACAAAGAGAACAAAAATGAGTACCGCAAGCGAAGCGAAGAACAGCAGTTGCTGGTTGGTGTCTGGCTTTACCGGCAGGTCAAGCGAGGTCAGGGCGAACAGGATGCCGAGCAGCAGCACCAAACCCACCGCCACGGGAATGATGATTCTCTTCCGGCTGGGCGGGGTATCACCCGGACGCGTTGGAATCGAAGAAGTCACGGCCCTGAGTTTCACATTATAAGCCGAGCGCAAGTCGACCAAGATGTAGGCGCGGGCGTCCTCGCCCGTGCCGGGGAGGTCAAATTTGCAACCTCGAAATGACTGAGTCCCACATGGGCCTTATGCTCCTTGAACTTACCGAAGTGCATGTCCCCCGCTCAGCAGCCCCCCACAAACCCGCGTTTGGCGTGCACTCCACGCTCAGTAAACGACTGACGCCTCTATCCCTCGCGGTACAGGTACTAAAGTTACTCGCGCAGTAACGCCTCCGCGTTGACAATTTATGTCAACGCGAAACACGTTGCGATTCTTCCCCAGCATTTAGCTGCTGTGCTTCGCGTGGGCCGCGCCAGGGCGCTGGCATTTCTCGGTTGCTCGGATAGGAGATCGAAGTATGTCTCAACGGCTGGGCGACCTTCTCGTTAAAGAGAAGATCGTTACCCCAGAGCAGTTGGAGCAGGCAGTCAAAGTCCAGAAGGAGAACAACACCCGTCTGGGTGCTGCCCTGGTCAAGCTCGGCTTCCTCAGTGATGAGGATGTCACCAACTTCCTTTCCCGTCAGTATGGTGTTCCCGCAATCAATCTTTCGTATTTCGAGATCGACCCCTCAGTCGTCAAGCTGATTCCCTACGAGACCGCTAAACGCTACCAGATTCTGCCGCTGAGCCGCGTCGGCGCTTCGCTCACCATCGCCATGGTCGACCCCACTAACGTCTTCGCCATGGACGATATCAAGTTCATGACTGGTTTCAACATCGAACCCGTCGTCGCCTCCGAGAGTTCGATTCTTGAGGGTATCGACAAAGCCTACGGCACCACTAAAGAAGAAGATCTTGAACAAGTGATGCAGTCGATGACGGACATGGACGAAGCCGACGTCGAACTGCAAGCCGACCAGGAAGAAGTCGGACTCGCCGATCTCGAAAGGGCAGCCGACGAAGCCCCCATCGTCAAACTGGTCAACCTCATCCTCACCGATGCCGTCAAGCGCGGTGCCAGCGACATCCACATCGAGCCTTACGAGAAAGAACTTCGCGTCCGCTTCCGTATTGACGGTGTCCTGCAAAGCATCATGACCCCGCCCCTGAAGTTGAAGGACGCGATCACCTCCCGCATGAAGATCATGTCCAAGCTCGACATCAGCGAGAAGCGCCTGCCGCAGGACGGCCGCATCATGCTGAAGATGAACATCGGCGGACGCAAGAAGCAGCTCGACTTTCGCGTCAGCACACTTCCCACTCTGTGGGGCGAAAAAATCGTGCTCCGCCTGCTCGACAAAGAAAACCTGCGTCTCGATATGACCAAGCTCGGCTTCGAGCCCGAATCCCTGGTCAAGTTCGAAAAAGCCATTCTCAAGCCCTACGGCATGGTGCTGGTTACAGGGCCCACCGGCTCCGGCAAAACCAACACCCTCTACTCTTCCATTTCCACGCTCAACAAACCCGATACCAACATCATGACCGCGGAAGACCCGGTCGAGTTCCAGTTGGCCGGCGTCAACCAGGTGCAGATGAAGGAGCAGATCGGGCTGAACTTCGCGGCCTCCTTGCGTGCCTTCCTGCGTCAGGACCCCAACATTATTCTGGTCGGCGAAATCCGCGACTTTGAAACCGCCGAAATTGCCATCAAAGCCGCCCTCACCGGACACTTGGTGCTCTCCACGCTGCACACCAACGGCGCTCCCGAAACCATCACCCGCCTCATGAACATGGGCATTGAGCCTTTCCTGGTCGCCACTTCCGTTCACCTTATATGCGCTCAGCGTCTGGTGCGCCGGATTTGTAAGGAGTGCGCGGCCCCAGTGGAGGTCCCGCGCCAGACCCTGCTTGAAGAGGGTTACACCCCTGAGGAAGTGGACACCGTCAAGATCCAGAAGGGCAAGGGCTGCGGCGTTTGCAATAACACCGGATACAAGGGCCGCTGCGGTCTATATGAAGTAATGGAAGTGGACGACGAAATCAGAGAACTGGTTCTGGTCGGCGCTTCTGCGGTCGAACTTAAGAAAAAGGCAATCGAGCGCGGCATGATCACGCTGCGCCGCAGCGGGCTGATTAAAGTGGCAGCCGGGATGACCACTCTCGAAGAAGTGGCCCGCGAAACGATTCACTAGATTCGAACACGAAGGGAAACATAAATGGCGCTCTCGTTAAGCGATCTGTTGAAGAGGATGTTGGAAATGAGCGGTAGCGATCTTCACCTCACCACCAATTCGCCGCCGCAGATCCGCGTCCACGGACACCTCGTCCCGCTGGATCTTCCCCAGATGACGCCCGCGGAAACCAAGCAGCTCGCCTACAGCGTGATGACCGATTCCCAGAAGCACCGCTTCGAAGAAAACCTCGAACTCGATTTCTCTTTCGGATTGAAAGGCCTGGCCCGCTTCCGCGCCAACGTCTTCAATCAGCGCGGTGCTACCTCGGCCGTCTTCCGTTTGATTCCCTTTGAGATCAAGTCATTTAACCAACTGGGATTGCCCGCCGTGGTCAGCAAGATGTGCGACAAACCCCGCGGCCTGGTGCTGGTCACCGGGCCCACCGGTTCCGGCAAGTCCACCACTCTTGCCGCCATGATCGACAAGATCAACACCGAACGCCACGACCACATCCTCACCATCGAGGACCCCATCGAATTCGTTCACATGAACAAGAATTGCGTGGTCAACCAGCGCGAACTGCATGCCGACACCAAGAGCTTCGCCGACGCCCTGCGCGCCGCCCTCCGTGAAGACCCGGACGTGGTTCTGATTGGCGAAATGCGCGATCTCGAGACCATAGAATCCGCGCTGCGCATCGCCGAGACTGGCCACTTGACTTTCGGCACCCTGCACACCAACTCGGCGTCCTCCACCATCAACCGAATCATTGACGTCTTTCCGGCCCACCAGCAGCCACAGATTCGGGCGCAGTTGTCGCTCGTACTCGAAGGCATCATGTGCCAAACCTTGCTGCCCAAGTCCGACGGCAAAGGCCGCGCCATGTGCATGGAAATTCTGGTGCCAAACGCCGCGGTCCGCAACCTTATCCGCGAAGACAAGATCCACCAGATTTACTCCTCCATGCAATCCGGGCAAGACAAGTTCGGAATGCAGACTTTCAACCAGGCTTTGGCCACGGCTTATTTCCAGAAACAAATCACCATGGAGATGGCCATGAGCCGTTCCAGCAACCAGGACGAACTAACCGAAATGATCAATCGTGGTGCAACCCTGCTGAATCGCACTCAGTCGGCTCCCGCCCTGGCAAAAGGGGCAGCGCCGGCCAAGCGATAAGCGAAGAGATCGAGAGATTGGAAACACCGAAAGCAGTCTGCTAGCACGAAATCCGGAGCCTCGAGAAGTCGCCCCGGGCAGAATACATATCGCAGCCAAGCGAGGTTAACATGCCAGTTTTCACATTTTCGGGAAAGAACGAAACCGGGGAAAAAATCACCGGGGAACGAGTTGCCACCAACAAGCAGGCTCTGGCCACGCAGTTGCGCCGGGAACGCATCACCGCCGGCGCCATCCGCGAAAAGGGCAAAGAGTTTGCCATGCCGACGTTCGGCTCCGGCCGAATCAAGGTGAAGGAGATTGCCATCTTCTTCCGGCAGTTCTCGGTCATGATCGACGCCGGCCTGCCCCTGGTGCAATGTTTGGAGATTCTGGCCGCAAACCAGGAGAACCAGGCGTTCCAGAAAACCCTGACCGGCGTGCGCACCACTGTGGAAGGCGGCGCCACCCTGGCCAATGCCATGCGTCAGTTCCCGAAAGTCTTCGACGATCTCACCACCAACATGATCGAAGCCGGCGAAACGGGCGGTATTCTTGACGTCATCTTGCAGCGCTTGGCCCTCTACGTCGAGAAGGCCGTCAAACTGCGTGCGGCGGTAAAGTCCGCCCTCATCTACCCGGTTTCGGTGGTTTCCCTGGCCTTTCTCATCGTCGGCGCCTTGCTCAAGTGGGTGGTGCCGATCTTTGCCAACTTGTTCGTCGGTTTGGGCGTGGCTCTGCCTCTGCCCACACGCATCGTAATTGGGCTCAGCGGTTTCGTCGGCCAGTTCTGGTGGTTCTTCATCCTGGGCATCGGCGGGCTGATTTTCGGGCTCAAAGAGATGCGCAAACACGAACGCGCCGCTTACTATATGGACTGGTGCCTGCTTAAGCTGCCGGTCTTAGGCCTGCTGCTACGTAAGATTGCCGTTGCCCGCTTCACCCGTACCCTCGGTACCCTGATCACTTCAGGCGTCCCCATCCTGGAAGGCTTGAGCATCACCGCCCGCACCTCCGGCAATAAAGTGCTGGAAGCCGCCTTGATGAGGGTGCGCAAGGCCATTGAAGAAGGCCGTACCATCGTCGATCCCCTGCGGGAATGCGGGGTATTTCCCAACATGGTCACCCAGATGATCGGCGTGGGCGAAGCCACCGGCGCCATGGACTCCATGCTGCAAAAAATTGCCGACTTCTATGAAGATGAAGTCGACTCCGCCACCAAAGACATGCTGGCCATGCTGGAACCCATCATCATCGGCTTGCTCGGCATCATGATCGGAGGCATCGTGATTTCTCTGTACATGCCGCTGTTCTCGATGATCGCCAAACTGGCAGGATAAGCACGAAAAGCGATTCGAGGCAGTGCGGGGGGACCGGACTTGTCCGCTCCCTCCGCCGCCGGCCTCCAGCCGCTGACACCCCGGCGATAGGGATTGAAATGCATTCCATGTTTGATGAGCGGCAATGGCTGGCATGGCTGGTGAAGGTCCGAATCCTTGTCCTGACTTGTCTGCTCGGCATTGAACTGGCCATTGCCCAACTCACGCCCAGTTCGTTCCCCGTGCGGCTGTTCGTCAATGTCATCCTGCTGTGGTACGCCATCGCGGTTTTCTACATTCTGCTGCTGGCCTTCTGGCAGGAGTACCGCGTCCAGTCACTGCTCCAGGTGCTCACCGACCTGGCATTCGTCAGCCTGGTCGTGTATGCCACCGGCGGCATCGACAGTTCGTTCAACTTCCTTTTTCCGCTGGTCATTATCGTCGCTTCCATTCTGCTGCCCCGTACCTGGGCGTTTCTTACCGCAGCCCTGGCCTTCATTCTTTACGGGACCGTCCTCGAGCTTACTTATTTCGAAGTCGTTCCTTCATATTCCACTACTCACCCTGGATTGAAGTCCCTGCAAGCCATTATCCTGGTGAACTTGATCGGCTACCTCGCCGTAGCCTACCTTGCCGGACAGTTGGCCACCAAGCTTCGCCAGGTTGACGTCAAACTCAAGCACACCAGCGGTGCTCTCGAAGACCTCCAGGCTCTGCACGAAAATATCATACAATCCATTACCGGCGGCCTGATCACCACTGGCCTCGACGGCCACATCACCCTGGTCAACACCGCCGCCCAGAAACTGTTGGAGCGTCCCCAGGATGGCCTGTTGGGCCAGCCTGTCAACCGGCTGTTTATCGATCCGCTTCCCCAAGTCGAGTCTGCGCGCTCTCACACCGAGGTACGCCTCGTTGCCCCCAACGGTTATCGCAAGACCTTCCGTGTTCAGGTCTCCACGCTCGCTATTCCGGAAAAAGGCACGCTGGGATTCGTTTATACCTTCGACGATCTCACTGAAGTTCGCCGTCTGGAACGCGAAGTTCGCATGCAGGACCGTCTGGCCGCCGTCGGACGCCTGGCTGCTGCCATCGCCCATGAAATCCGTAACCCTCTGACTTCCATCGCCGGCTCCGTCGGCCTTCTATCCGGCATCCCCGACCTGAGCCAGGAACACCGCCAGCTGCTGCAAATCGTCACCCGCGAGTCCGAACGCCTGAACCACATCATCACCGACTTCCTCGGTTACTCCCGCGGCAAACAATATCAGTTCAAGAAAGTCGATCTGGTCCCGCTGCTCGAAGACACGCTCACGCTGCTCGAACACCGGCTCTCCGCGCAGAACAGCGCCATCCGCGTCGAAAGAAACTTTCAGCCGGCCGAAGCCTGGACGCTCGCCGACGGCGACAAGATCAAGCAGGTGTTTTGGAACTTTTGTGAGAACGCCTTACGCGCCATGGGCGGCAGCGGAACCCTTGCCGTCTCGGTCGAGCCCTCCGCCGACGACTGGCAGGTCAACTTCGCCGACACCGGTCCGGGCATGAGTTCGCAGTTGATCGAGAAAATCTTCGAGCCCTTCCAGTCCCAGTTCGAGGGCGGTACCGGACTCGGCCTGGCCATCGTTTATCAGATCGTCCAGGCCCATGAAGGCAAAGTGTGGGCCCGCTCCAAGGTCGGCCAGGGCAGCGTCTTTGTGCTGAAACTGCGCCGC
>Ga0210406_10000399_pt1 | contig 60228 bp, 58 predicted proteins | sample IncBWC30MmetaG_FD_155454 | JGI IMG/M metagenome (GOLD analysis project Ga0210406, IMG submission 155454) | Forest soil microbial communities from Barre Woods Harvard Forest LTER site, Petersham, Massachusetts, United States - Inc-BW-C-30-M | ecosystem: Environmental > Terrestrial > Soil >...
TTCAATGCGTTCGGCGTTATCCCGCTGACGATGATCTTTGCGATCGTGCAGATGCCGCTGACCAAGCGTTATCATCTCGAGCCGGTTTCGCTGGAGACGAGCGAGGCCGAAGCCGGTGATGTGCGGAAGGGGTGAAGTTTTCCGGTAACAAGCGCGCCGCACGGAAGCTGCGCTCCCTCTCCCGCGTTTGCGGGGGAGGGTTGGGGTGGGGGTGCTTCCGCAAAACGCGCTCGTCGAGTGGCCTTCCCCCACCCGCCGCGCTTCGCGCGTCGACCTCCCCCGCAAGCGGGAGAGGTTAAGGGGCAGCCTTCAGCGCCTTGTCGATTTCGGCTTTCAGCATGGTGTCGATATTGTCCGGCGTCACCGGGCCGACCAGCTTGTAGACAATCTTGCCCTCGCGCCCGACGACAAAGGTCTCCGGCACGCCATAGACGCCCCATTCGATCGCGGCGCGGCCGTTGCCGTCGACGCCGACGATGCCGAACGGATTGCCGTAGCGGCCGAGGAAGCGCCGCGCATTGTCGGGCGCGTCCTTGTAGTTGATGCCGACCAGTTGCAGGCGCTTGTCCTTGGCGAGCTCGGTCAACAGCGGCGCCTCGTCATGGCACGGCACGCACCAGGAAGCCCAGACATTGACGATGCTGACCTTGCCCTTGAACATGGCGGGATCGAGCCCGGGCACCGCTGCGCCGTCGGCGACAAGGCCCTGCAGCGGTGGCAGCGCTGTTTGCGGCGCCGGGCGGCCGATCAGCGCCGACGGAATCCTTGAAGGATCGCCGCCGCCGAGCCGGAGCCAGAACAGCACGGCGAGGGAAGCGAACAGGAGGAGCGGCAGCGCCATCAGAACGGGGCGGCGCGGCGGCGGCGCCGTCGATGTCAGTTTATCGGATGTTGCGGGTTCGCTCATCTCAAGTCCCTCATCTCAAGTCACCTGGGCTGCGTCCGGAGCGCCTGGTGACGCCGCTTTCATCCAGTTCGCGCAGCCGCTGCCGCTGGTTGCGATAGTCGAGCGCGATCCAGACGATCAGTATCAGCACCACGGCCGTCACCAGCGCGTAGGACGTCACAATGAATGAGGCATAGGGACCGAGCGACATCATCTCATGCCACACGTTGACTGGCTTGGATCATCTGCAAGCTGCGGACCCGGCGGCGCAGGATTTCGTTGCGCATCGCCGCTAACAGCAGCGTGAGGAACAACAGCGAAAACGCTACCGCCATGACGAGGAGCGGAATCAGGAAGGCGCGGTCGAGCGTCGGTCCGCTCAGTCGCATCACCGAGGCCGGCTGATGCAAGGTGTTCCACCAGTCGACCGAGAATTTGATGATCGGCAGGTTGATCGCGCCGACCAGCGTCAGCACGGCGGCGGCGCGCGCCGCGCGCGACGGATCTTCGACCGCGCGCCACAGCGCGATCAAGCCAAGATACATCAAAAACAGGATCAGCACGGAGGTGAGCCGCGCATCCCATTCCCAGTAGGTGCCCCACATCGGCCGTCCCCACAGCGAGCCCGTTACCAGCGCGAGAAACGTGAAGGCAGCGCCGATCGGGGCCGCGGCCTTGGCGGCGACGTCGGCGAGCGGATGCCGCCATACCAGCGTGCCCAATGCAGCCAGGCTCATCACCGCCCAGACGAACATCGACAGCCACGCGTTCGGTACGTGGATGAACATGATCTTGACGGTTGCGCCCTGCTGGTAGTCGTCGGGGGCCGCGGCCGATTGATAGAGGCCGATCGCGAGCAGGGTCGCGGTCGCGGCGACCAGCCATGGCAGGACGCGCGCGGTCAGCGACAGGAATTTTGTGGGGTTGGCGAGGTCGATCAGCGTCATGGTGTCCCTGATAGTCGTGGCCGGCTTAGCAAGCAATCGTTCAGGCATCGCAATTCCGCTTGATCAATCCAGCCCGTGCCGCAGGCTGGCGGCTGCGGCGAAAGGTCCGATCACAAAACTGAACAGCGACAATGCGCACAGGATCGAAAACGGCGCGCCGAACGACAGCCCCGTGATCGCTCCTTGCGAGGCGGCGACGCCGAAAATCAGCACCGGAATCGACAGCGGCAGCACCAGCACCGCCAGCAACAATCCGCCGCGATGCATGGTCACCGCCAGCGCCGCACCGATCATGCCGGTAAAGGTCAGCGCCGGCGTGCCGGCGAGCAGGGTCAGGGCGACGGCCGAGGTCGATGGCGCATCAAGATTGAGCAACAGGCCGAGCACCGGGGTTGCAACGACCAGCGGCAGGCCTGCGGCAATCCAATGCGCCAGCGCTTTCGCGGCGCAGGCGAGTTCCAAGGGAGTGCGGCTCATCACGATCAGATCGAGCGAGCCGTCCTCGTGATCGGCCATGAACAGGCGATCGAGCGTGAGCAGGCTTGCGAGCAGCGCGCCGAGCCAGAGGATCGCCGGCCCGAGCCGCGTCAAAAGCGCCAGATCGGGCCCGACCGCGAACGGCATCAAGACGACAACGGTGAGAAAAAACAGCACGCCGATCAACGCGCCGCCGCCGACGCGGAGCGCGATTTGGATGTCCCGTCGAATCAGCGCGGCGAGGGCGGTCATGCGAAGCACCGCTTTCTTCCCCTCTCCCCTTGTGGGAGAGGGTGCCCGAAATGCGAAGCATGGAGGGCGGGTGAGGGGTCTCTCTCCACGGAGGGACCGTAACCCCTCACCCGGCTCGCCGCCGCTTCGCGCCGGCGATCCACCCTCTCCCACAAGGGGAGAGGGTGCAGCAGCGCAAGCGGCGAGCTTTTCCAGACCTTCATTGCCCGCCTCCGATCCGCAATTGCTTCGCCTCGATCCCAAGCGGCCCATGGGTCGCCGCGACGATCAGGCCCCCTCGCGCGAGATGGTCGCGCATCAAACCCGCAAACAGGCTCTGCCCGGCGGAATCGAGCGCGCTCGCCGGCTCATCCAGCAGCCAGATCGGCCGCTTGACCGCCAGCAGCCGCGCCAGCGACAGCCGTCGCCGCTGCCCGGCCGATAGATACGCCGCCGGCAGGTGAATTGCATGATCGAGCCCCATCGCGGCCAGGCTTTGTGCCGTGTCGCCTGGCTCGCCGCCGAAAAAATCCCGCCAAAACGCCAGGTTTCCGGCAACGCTCAGCGCGGGTTTCAATGCGTCGCGGTGGCCGAGGTAATGCGCCTGTTCCGGCAAGGTCAGCTCCGCCTCGCCCCCCTTCAGATCGATCGATCCGGCTGATGGCGTCAGCAGGCCCGCGATCATGCGCAACAGCGACGTCTTGCCTGCGCCGTTGGGTCCCGTGACGGCGAGCGCTTCGCCGGCAGCCGCGTCGAAATCGAGGTGTGAGAACACCTCGCGGCCGCCTCGCACACAATCTATACCGCGTCCCGAGAGCCGCATTCTGCCCCTTTTGAAGTCGCTAGAAAATCTATGGGTACCGCAGCGGAATTATTGGCTGCCGCAATGCTGCAGCACGATTGTCGGTGTGGCGGTGCCAATGGAAAGATTCTATAAGCCGGAACTTGATGCAGCACACAATCCGCGGCTGCAAGCCATCAGGCCAACCTTGCAGACGGTGTTTTGATACCCTTGCCGGGGATAGCTGATAATTGGGATTTCCTCACATGACCTCGCTCGACAGCTTCAAATGCCAGAAGACCCTCAAGGTTGGTGGCAAGACTTACGTCTATTACAGCTTGCCCGCCGCCGAGAAGAACGGTCTGAACGGGATTTCCAAGCTGCCTTATTCGATGAAGGTGCTCCTGGAAAACCTGCTGCGCAACGAAGACGGCCGCACCGTCAAGAAGGAAGACATTTTGGCGGTCGGCAAGTGGCTGAAGAAGCGCAAGCTCGAACATGAAATCGCGTTCCGGCCCGCGCGTGTGCTGATGCAGGATTTCACCGGCGTGCCGGCGGTGGTCGATCTCGCGGCGATGCGCAACGCGATGCAGAGCCTCGGCGGCGACGCCGAGAAGATCAATCCGCTGGTGCCGGTCGATCTCGTCATCGACCACTCCGTGATCGTGAACTTCTTCGGCGACAACAAGGCGTTCGGCAAGAACGTCGTCGAGGAATACAAGCAGAACCAGGAGCGCTACGAATTCCTGAAATGGGGCCAGAAGGCGTTCTCGAATTTCTCGGTGGTGCCGCCCGGCACCGGTATCTGCCACCAGGTCAATCTCGAATACCTCGCGCAGACGGTGTGGACCAAGAAGGAGAAGATCAAGGTCGGCAAGAAGACCGGCACCTTCGAGGTTGCCTACCCTGATTCGCTGGTGGGTACCGATTCGCACACCACCATGGTCAACGGGCTTGCCGTGCTCGGCTGGGGCGTCGGCGGCATCGAGGCGGAAGCGGCGATGCTCGGCCAGCCGTTGTCGATGCTGCTGCCCGAAGTGGTCGGCTTCAAGCTCAAGGGGCAGCTCAAGGAAGGCGTCACCGCCACCGACCTCGTGCTGACGGTGACGCAGATGCTGCGCAAGCAGGGCGTGGTCGGAAAATTCGTGGAGTTTTTCGGTCCCGGCCTCGATTTTCTCTCGGTCGCGGACAAGGCGACCATCGGCAACATGTCGCCGGAATATGGCGCGACCTGCGGCTTCTTCCCGGTCGACGCCGCCACCATCGATTACCTCAAGACCTCGGGCCGCGCGGCGCCGCGCGTGGCGCTGGTCATCGCCTATGCCAAGGCGCAAGGCCTGTTCCGCACCGCCAAGTCGTCGGATCCGGTGTTCACGGAGACGCTGACGCTCGATCTTGCCGACGTGGTGCCGTCGATGGCCGGACCGAAGCGTCCCGAAGGCCGCGTCGCGCTGCCTGCGGTTGCGGGAGGTTTCTCATCGGCAATGACCAGCGAATACAAGAAAGCCGCGGATGCCTCGCACCGCTATGCGGTCGCGAACCGCGATTTCGATCTCGGCCATGGCGACGTCGTGATCGCGGCAATCACCTCCTGCACCAACACCTCCAATCCGAGCGTGCTGATCGGCGCGGGGCTCCTTGCACGCAACGCCGCGGCAAAGGGGTTAAGAGCAAAGCCGTGGGTGAAAACCTCGCTCGCGCCGGGAAGCCAGGTGGTTGCCGAATATCTCGCCAATTCCGGATTGCAGGGCGATCTCGACAAGGTCGGCTTCAACCTGGTCGGCTTTGGATGCACCACCTGCATCGGCAATTCCGGTCCGTTGCCGGAAGAGATTTCGAAATCGATCAACGACAACGGCATCGTCGCGGCCGCCGTGCTGTCGGGTAACCGCAATTTCGAAGGCCGCGTCTCTCCGGACGTGCAGGCCAATTATCTGGCGTCGCCGCCATTGGTCGTGGCTTATGCGCTGGCGGGAACGGTCACCAAGGATCTCGCGACCGAGCCGCTCGGCAACGGCAAGGACGGCAAGCCGGTGTACCTGAAGGATATCTGGCCGACCACGAAGGAGATCAACGCCTTGATGAAAAAGTTCGTGACCGCGTCGATCTTCAAGAAGCGCTACGCCGACGTGTTCAAGGGCGACACCAACTGGCGCAAGATCAAGACCGTCGAGAGTGAAACCTATCGCTGGAACATGAGCTCGACCTATGTGCAGAACCCGCCTTATTTCGAAGGCATGAAGAAAGAGCCGGAGCCGATTGCCGACGTCGTCGACGCGCGGATTCTGGCGATGTTCGGCGACAAGATCACGACCGACCACATCTCGCCGGCCGGCTCGATCAAGCTGACGTCGCCCGCGGGCAAATTCCTCTCGGAGCATCAGGTGCGCCCCGCAGATTTCAACCAATACGGCACGCGGCGCGGCAATCACGAGGTCATGATGCGCGGCACCTTTGCCAACATCCGCATCAAGAACTTCATGCTGAAGGGCGCCGACGGCAACATTCCCGAGGGCGGTCTCACCAAGCATTGGCCCGACGGCGAACAGATGTCGATCTACGACGCCGCGATGAAGTACCAGGCCGAGAAGGTGCCGCTGGTGGTGTTTGCCGGCGCCGAATACGGCAACGGCTCCTCGCGCGACTGGGCCGCAAAGGGCACGCGGCTGCTCGGCGTCCGCGCCGTGATCTGCCAGAGCTTTGAGCGCATCCACCGCTCCAACCTGGTCGGTATGGGCGTATTGCCGTTGACCTTCGAGGACGGCGCGTCGTGGCAGTCGATCGGGCTGAAGGGCGATGAGACCGTGACGATCCGGGGCTTGCAGGGCGATCTGAAGCCGCGCCAGAAACTGATCGCCGAGATCGTGTCGGGCAACGGCTCATTGCAGCGCGTTCCGTTGCTGTGCCGCATCGATACGCTCGACGAGCTCGAATATTATCAAAATGGCGGCATCCTGCATTATGTGCTGCGCAAACTGGCGGCCTAACTCGGATTTGTGATTGGCGGCTCACCGCGAAGTGAGTGGCGAGTAGGGGGAAGGCGGCCTATCAAAGGCCGCTTTTGCTCGTTTAGGACATGGTTTTGCCTTTGAAGATCATGCCCGTACCAATACGGATATTGATCGTAACCTTTGACGCGACAACGCCGGCGGTACTGGGTTTCGACGATGACAGCGATGATGGTCAATAGCTCAATTTCACGATGGTCCGGGGCGCTCGGCGTCTGCGCGATCATTGCGATCGTTCGTCCGGCGCATGCCGATCCGCGCGCGGTGGTGGAGTTGTTCACCTCACAAGGTTGTTCGTCTTGCCCGCCGGCCGACAAGCTTCTCGGAGAGCTGGCCAAGGATCCCTCCGTCATCGCGTTGAGCATGCCGATCGACTATTGGGATTACCTCGGCTGGAAAGACACGCTGGCCGATGCGCGCTTTTCCGCGCGGCAGAAAGCCTATTCCCGCATGCGCGGCGATCGCGACGTCTACACGCCGCAGGTAATCGTCAATGGATCGGTCCGTGTGATCGGCAGCGATCGCGCCGGGATCGAAGGCGCAATCGACGACACCACCAAGACCGGCAGCTTGATGTCGGTGCCGGTAACGCTGTCCATCATCGGTAAACAGATTAATGTGTCGGTGGCGGCGAGCCGAGCGCCGAGCGCAGCGCATGGCGAAATCTGGATCTGCTCGGTGTCGAAAGCGGTGCCGATCTCGATCGGCCGCGGCGAGAATAGCGGCCGCGAAATCACCTACCACAATGTGGTGCGCAACTTCCTGAAGGTGGGCGACTGGGACGGCAGCTCGGGCAGCTGGAGCGTGCCGCTGGAAAACATCTCCCGCGACGGCGTCGACGCCGCGGTGGTTTTCGTCCAGGACGGCAATCGCGACAAGCCGGGGCCGATGCTCGGCGCGGCGTATACGTCGCTGCACTGATTTTCCGCTCAAATCCCCGAATCGGTCATCGCCGCGAATCGTGACGGTGGACCTGCCGCGTGCGCAGAAAGAACGTTTTTTTCTCGCAAAACCCCAAAATAAAAAGGACCAACTTTCGTTGGCCCGATATGGGGAATAGTTTATGCGATAGGCCCGATCCCGACGATCCCGGGGGGCTGGGGGCTGAGGAATCCGGAACCGAAAGGACCGGGCCAACGCACAATGCTTTATCGCAACCTAGGAGGGCAGGCGGTTGGCGGAAGTGGGGCGGTATTATGATTCCACTAACGATCCCGTGACGCTAGTGTGTTCAGTGCTTCTGCGAGCCGGGGATGTCAGAACCGGGGACACTGGAAATTCGGCCCGGAAAATCGGACAATCCGCCGCGTCGGTTTTGGGCGGACCGATAAACGCCCTCTTGCAGCTGCGCGCGGTTGGCGCAATCATGTCAGTGACATGACAGGAGGCGCCCCATGAGTCTGATGTCGGAGGATGCCGATCCAAGCGAGAATCGCGCAGCGGCGCGTGCCGCCGCTGCGAATCACTTGACCGGTTCTTTGCCGAACCGGGTTACATTCAATCGTTCCGAACTCAATCGTATCTTGAATCTTTACGGGCGCATGGTCGCCGACGGCGAATGGCGCGATTATGCCATCGATTTTCTCAAGGACCGTGCGGTGTTCTCGGTATTTCGCCGCGCTTCCGAAGTCCCGATCTATCGCATCGAAAAAGATCCGCGCCTATCACGCAAGCAGGGCATGTACAGCGTGATCTCGGCGACCGGATTGATCCTGCGCCGCGGCCATGAGCTCGATCGCGTGTTGCTCTCGATCGATCGCAAGCTGGCGGTGGTGTAGCGCGCCCCGAATTCAGTGCGTAGCCCGGATGACCCGTTGGCTCTATCCGGGCTACGATTCCGCCGGCAGCGTCTTCGCCCCCTCGCCAAGCGCGCGCTGCATCATCACGGTATCGAGCCAGCGGCCGAACTTGAAGCCGACATTGGGATGGGTGCCGATCATCTGAAACCCGGTTTTGCTGTGAACGCCGATCGATCCGGCATTGGCGGAATCGCCGATCACGGCGATCATCTGCCGGTAGCCGCGCGTTTCGCATTCTCCGATCAGCCGCTGCATCAATTGCAGGCCGATGCCGCGCCGGTGGATCGCGGGCTCGAGGTAGACCGAATTCTCCACGGTGAAGCGGTAGGCCGGCCTTGGCCGGTAGGCGCCAGCATAGGCATATCCGACCACGCGGCCGTCGCGGGCTGCGACGAAATAGGGGAAGCCGCCGTCCGCCAGCACGCGAAAGCGCCGCGTCATCTCGGAAAGATCCGGCGGGATCAATTCGAACGTCGCGGTGCCGTAGCGCACCGCATGCGCGTAGATTTCGGTGATGAAGGCAAGGTCCGCCTCGGTCGCGGGCCGGATTTCGAGCGCGGACATGTCGAGGAGATTATTTTTCCTTCCCGCAAAAGAAAAGCCCCGGCCTTGAGGCCGGGGCTTGATCTATCCGCCTGAAAAACTCGAGATCAGTCGCGCTGGCCGAGTAGCTGGAGCAGCAGCGTGAACAGGTTGATGAAGTTCAGATACAGCGACAAGGCGCCGGTGATCGCCGCGCGCTCCGCCACGACGCCGCCCTGCGAGGCATAGCCGTAAATGTAGTCGTTCTTCAGCCGCTGGGTATCGTAGGCGGTAAGGCCCGCGAACACCAGCACGCCGATTACCGACACCAAGAACTGCAGCATCGTGCTGGCGAGGAACAGATTGACCACGCTTGCGATGATGATGCCGATCAGGCCCATGAACAGGAACGATCCCATCCCGCTCATGTCACGCTTGGTGGTGTAGCCGTAAAGGCTCAGCGCGCCGAAGGTGGCCGCAGTGATGAAGAACACCCGCACGATCGAGGTGTGGGTATACACCAGGAAGATCGATGACAGCGAAATGCCCATCAGCGCCGAGAACACCCAGAACAGCATCTGGGCGGTGGCGGGTTGCAGGCGGTTGATGCCGGCCGAAATCACGAACACCATGGCGAGCGGCGCCAGGATGAACAGCCATTTCAGCGGGCTTACGAACATCGCGTAGCCGAACGGCGTCAGGAACGCGTTGCCGATCTTGGCCGCGGCACCCGACGGATCGGTGGTCACGGCCGCCATATAGACGCCGAGCGCGGCAAGCCCTGTGATGGCCAGCCCAATGCTCATGTAGTTGTAGATGCGCAGCATGTAGGCGCGCAGACCGGCATCGACGGTCGCGGCGTCGACGCGCCCGGCGGCCCGGCCGAAAGGAGAAGCGTAGTTGCGGTCTAGGTCCGACATGGTCGAATTCCCGTTGGTTGCCCGGCGGAGCGCAAGGGGTTTGCGGCGCCGGTTTCCTTGTAAATCTATCTCAGATAGAGCGGCTTGCGGACATTAATTTCGCGTCATCAAACCGGCTATCTGAACCCAAGCTCCATGTGGGAAACTACCACAGCGGACGCAAGCTTCCATGCGCGGCGGAATGTCGCCCTTCCGCACATTTCCGCTGGGCCGCACGAGCCCAAAATTCCATAAACCATATAAATTCCATAAAGACCGCGAGAACCATTGCCTTATGGCGCTGGTTCGTCGCGCCGGTGCTTCAAATTGTCACAAATTCCGCAGCACCGTGGCAGGCTTCTGGTTCAAGGCCAGCAAGGTTCCGGCGAGCCCCAGTCCCACCGTGACAATCAGCGCCGCCAACACCACGCCGGCGGCGCTGCCGGCCTGCCAGACGAAGCTTAAGGTCATCAGCCGGGTCACGATCAGCCAGCCCGCCACGGAGCCCGCGATCACGCCGAACACGGCGGTGGCGAAACCGATCATCAGATATTCCAGCGCATAGGCGCCGAGCAGCCGCACCCTTGTGGCGCCCAGGGTTTTGAGGATGACGGCGTCGTAGACCCGGTGCCGATGACCGGCGGCCAGCGCCCCGCCCAGCACCAGGATGGCCGAAACAAGCGTCACCGCGCTGGCGCCGCGGATCGCCAGCGCCAGGTTGGTGACCACCGAGCCGATGGTTTCCATCACCTCGCGGACCCGCACGCTCGTGATCATCGGAAACGCGTCGGCCACCTGCTTGATGATGCGGGCATCGCCGGCGGCGTCCGGGTGGGCTTCGGTCAGCGTGGCGATATGGGTATGCGGCGCGCCCTTGAAGGCGCCCGGCGAAAACACCAGCACGAAATTGATGCCGAGGCCTTGCCAGTCGATGTTGCGCAGATTGCTGATGGTGGCCGGGATGTCGCGGCCGAGCACGTTGACGACGATCTCGTCGCCGATCTTGAGTTTTAAGCCGTCGGCGATCTTCTTCTCCATCGATACCAGCGGCTCCCCGGCATAGTCGGCACCCCACCACTCGCCCTCCACCACCTTGGAGCCCTTGGGAACCTCGCCCGTATAAGTCAGGCCGCGGTCGCTTTGCAGCACCCATTCGGAATCGGTCGAGGGTTTTAGGTCCTCCGCCTTCACCCCGCGGGCGGCTACAATGCGCCCGCGCAGCATCGGCACGTCCTCGACGCTCGATTGCGGCAGCGTCTGTTTGAGGAACGTGTCGAAGCGGCCGGCTTCGCTGGCGGGAATGTCGATGAAGTAGAACGACGGCGCGCGCTCGGGCAGCGCCGCCAGGAATTGCCGGCGCAGATTGCCGTCGATCTGGGTGATCGTGACCAGCACCGCGAGACCTAAGCCGAGCGACATCACCACCGACGGCGTCAGCGCCCCGGGGCGGTAGATATTGGCGATCGCAAGCCGCAGCATGGTGAAGCGCGTGCGCGGCAGGCGCCGGGCCAGCGCCATCAGGATTGCGGCGATGCCGCGCAACAGCGCGAACACCAACACCGAAGACGCGACGAACACGGAGGCGACGCGCTTGTCGTAGGCGAGCCCGATCACGACCGCGACCAGCAAGGCGATCACGATCGCCATCAGCGCGAGATAGCGCCAGCGCGGGCGATGCCACACCGTGCCGACGGCTTCGCGAAACAGCGCCGCCACCGGCACGTCATGCACCCGGCCGAGCGGCCACAGGCCGAAGGCGAGTGCGGTGAGCAGCCCATAGACGAACGACAGCGCGAGCTCGTCGGGATGCAGCGCCGGCACCACCGGCAGCGGCAACAATTTGCCGAACAGGCCGACGATGACGAAGGGAAGCGCTGCGCCGGCGGCAAGCCCGATGATGGAGCCGATCACGGCCAGCACGATCACCTGCGTCAGATAGATCGTAAACACCTCGCGGCCGGTGGCGCCCAGTGCTTTGTATGCCGCGATCACGTCGCGGCGGCGATCGATATGGCTCTTCACCGCGTTGGCGACCCCGACGCCGCCAACCAGGAGCGCGGCGAGACCGACCAGGGTCAGAAATTGCGTGAAGCGGTTGATGGTGCGCTCGAGCTGCGGCGAGGCGTTGGAGCGGCTGCGGATTTCCCAGCCGGCCTCCGGCAATGCACTTCTCGCATCGTCGATCAATGCCTCCGTCGCGCGCTCGCCGCTGGCATTGTCCGGCAGCTTGACCCGGTAATTCCAGCGCACCAGGCTGCCGGGTTGCAACAGTCCGGTCGCATGCAGCGCGGCCTCGCTGACGAGGAAGCGCGGACCGAAGCCGACGCCGCCGGCGAGCTTGTCCGGCTCAGCCTCGACCGCGCTGCGAATCTCGAAGGTCGCGTTGCCGATCGCCACGCGATCGCCGATCTTCAGATCAAGCCGCGCCAAGAGGGTCGGGTCGGCCGCCGCTCCGAACGCTCCGTCGCGTTCCGCGAGCAGATCATTGACCGGCAGTTTTGGATTGAGCGTGAGCTCGCCGAGCATCGGGTAGCTGGCATCGACCGCCTTCATCTCGACCAATGCGAGCCGGCCGTCGCTGGCGCGCGCCATGCCGCGCAAGGTCGCCGCAACCGATACCTCGCCGCGCGAGCGCAGGAATGCGACTTCGCTCGGCTTGGCCTCGCGCTGGAACAGCACGAAAGCGACGTCGCCGCCGAGCAGCGTGCGACCCTCGCGCGCCAATCCCTCGCTCAAGCTCGCCGCGACAGAGCCGACGCCGCAGATCGCCATCACGCCAAGCGCGATACAGGCGATGAAAACGTAGAAGCCGCGCAAGCCGCTGCGCAATTCGCGCAGTGCATAGCGCAGCGAGAGCGCCGCCGCGCGGCCGCCATCGATGCGTTCGGATACAATGCTCATGCAGCGGTTCTCATGCAGCAGTGTTATGGGGCGTCGTCTCGCCGTCGATCCGGCCCGAGCGCAAGCGCACCACGCGGTCGCAGCGTTGCGCGAGCTGTGTGTCGTGGGTCACCAGCACCAAGGTCATGCCGCGCTCGTCATGCTTGGAGAACAAGAGATCGACGATCTGCTTTCCGGTGATCTCGTCGAGATTTCCGGTGGGTTCGTCCGCGACCAGAATTGCAGGGTCGGGCGCCAAGGCGCGCGCCAAGGCGACGCGCTGCTGCTCGCCGCCCGACAATTGCGTGGGATAATGATGCAGGCGGTCGCCGAGACCGACCGACATCAGTTCCTGCGCGGCGCGGCTCGCGGCATCGGGATCGCCGGCGAGCTCCAGCGGCACCGCGACATTCTCCAGCGCCGTCATGGTCGGGATCAGATGAAATGACTGGAATACGATGCCGACCTGGCGGCCGCGAAAGCGCGCCAGTGCGTCTTCATCGAGGGCATTGAAAGGCGTGCCGTTGACCACCACCTCTCCGCTGTCGGGACGTTCCAGACCCGCCATCACCATCAGCAAAGTGGACTTGCCCGAACCTGACGGGCCGATCAGGCCGATCGCTTCACCCGATGTCACGCGCAGGCTGATATCCTTGAGGATATGAACGCGCGCGGCGCCCGCGCCGAGCGATAGATTGACGTTCGAGATGGAAATGGTGTCCGGCGCAAGGCCGGCGAGTTGCGAGGGTTCGATGAGACTGTCCATCGGTCGGTCATATGGCACTTCCGCCCGTGCGGTCGAGAGGCGGGCGCGATTGTTCATGCACATGCTCGTGTTGATGGTCGCCTTGATGGCGGCTGGACCGGTATTTGCCCAGCCGGTCAAGATGGTCGTGCTGGGCGATTCGCTGAGCGCCGGCTTTGGCCTGTCGGGCCCGGCCGCGTTTCCGGCACGCTTGCAAAAGGCCTTGAAAGACAAGGGCATAGAGGTCGACATGATCAATGCCGGGGTGTCCGGCGATACCGCCTCGGGCGGCCGCGACCGGCTCGACTGGTCGATCCCTGCGGGAACCGAGGCCGTGATCGTCGAGCTCGGCGCCAACGATGCCTTGCGGGGCACCGATCCTGCCGTCACCCGCGCGGCACTCACGGACATCGTGAGCCGCCTGAAGGCGCGCAGGATAGCGGTCATGTTGTGCGGGATGCTGGCGCCGCCGAACTACGGCAAAGACTATGCGGCACGGTTCAACACGATCTATCCGGATCTTGCGAAAAAGTTCGACGTGCCGCTTTATCCGTTTTTTCTGGCTGGCGTCGCCGCCGACCCCAAGCTCAATCAGGCTGACGGCATTCATCCGACGGCGGAGGGCGTCGACATCATCGTTGCGAATATCCTGCCCACCGTGCAGGCATTTCTTGGCACGATAAGAGGGCAGCGAAGTTGAAAAACGGGCAGCGATAACCCTAACTCCGTATTTTGCCGGAGGGTTTCTAATCTGTTAATGCCGGATGCTTCGCAGGGTCGCATAAGTCGGGTAGAAAATAGAAATCGGTGATTCGTCGTCGGGATTTGTTTAGGGGTTTGATCCAGTATTGCGAAATCAGACCCAAGCATCGGGAGTCTTAACGATGCCGCGTTTGTTCACTGGACTGGAAATCCCGGCCGAGATCGGCCAGACACTTTCCAATTTGCGGGGCGGCCTTCCCGGCGCCCGCTGGATCGATCCCGAAAATTATCATGTCACCTTGCGCTTCATCGGCGATATCGACGGCATTTACGCAGGCGAGATCGCCTCGATGCTGTTTCGGATCAACCGCAAGCCGTTCGAGGTGACCGTGCAGGGCCTGTCGAGTTTTGGTGGGCGCAAGCCGCGCGCGGTGGTCGCCTCGATCGTGCCGAGCCGGCCTCTGATCGAGCTTCAGGCCGAGCTGGAGCGGTTGATGCAACGGATCGGGCTCGATCCGGAGGGGCGTAAATTCACCCCGCATGTGACGCTGGCGCGGCTCCACGATGCCTCGAGCCAGGACGTCGCGGATTACCTGTCGGTGCGCGGCTATTTCCCAAGCCGGGTGTTCAAGGCAGAGCGCTTCGTGCTGTTCTCCTCCCGTGCCTCCACCGGCGGCGGTCCCTATGTGGTGGAAGATTCCTACGCGCTGAGCCCGTAGCCGCGTTTATTACCGTCATCGCCTGGAATAGCCGTCCGAAGGACGGCGTCGCTTCCGCTCGCCTGTGACCGGGCGACCCAGTATTCCAGAGGCCTGAGCGCTTGAGCCGAGAAGCCGCGGCGTACTGGATGCCCGCTGGAGCCTGTCGTCGGGCTCGCCGAAGGCGAGACCCGGTGGCGGGTATGACGGTTTGCGACACCCACAAGCCTCAATTCACGACTTGCAATTTTTGCGCGCCTCTGGCCGTAAGGTGGGCCATGCTGTCGACTCCCTTGACCTCGTTCCGCGCCCATTATCAGGCGCTGGTGTCCTCCGGCGCGATCGAGCCCGATCCGGCGCAGGCGGAGGCCGCCGAGGCGTTTGCGAATCTCGAGCAGCGGCTTGCGAGCTACAAGCCCGTGCGCAAGCAGGGCCTTTTGGGCCGGCTGTTTGCCGACAAGGACAATGGGCCGCCGCGCGGCCTCTACGTGCATGGCGAGGTCGGGCGCGGCAAGACCATGCTGATGGACCTATTCTTCCAGCACAGCCCGGTTGAATATAAACGGCGGACGCATTTCCACGAATTCATGGCTGACGTGCATGAGCGCATCCATGGCTACCGGCAGAACATCGCGCGCGGCGAGATCGCGGACGCCGACGTCATCGCGCTCACGGCGCAGGCGATTTTCGACGAGGCCTGGCTGTTGTGCTTCGACGAATTTCACGTCACCGACATCGCGGATGCGATGATCCTGGGCCGGCTGTTCTCAAAACTGTTCGAGCTCGGCACCGTGGTGGTCGCGACTTCCAACGTCGCGCCGGACGATCTCTACAAGGGCGGGCTGAACCGGGCGCTGTTCGTGCCCTTTATCGTGCAGATCGAACGACAAATGGACGTGCTGCGGCTGGATGCGCGCACCGATTTCCGGCTCGAGAAACTCGCAGGCGTCAAGATGTGGCTGGTGCCGGCGGACCGCGCCGCCGACAGAGCCCTCGACAAGGCCTGGGCGAAAATGACCGGCAATGCACCGCGCAAGCCACGCGATATTCCGATCAAGGGCCGGATCCTGCATGTGCCATGTTCAGCGGACGGCGTCGCACGCTTTTCGTTCAAAGATTTATGCGAAGAGCCGCTGGCGGCGTCCGATTATCTGCGCCTCGCGCACGACTACCATACCATCATGATCGACCACATTCCGGTGATGGACTTTTCCGAGCGCAATGCTGCCAAGCGCTTCATCGCCCTGATCGACACGCTCTATGACAATGCCGTGAAGCTGATGGCGTCCGCCGCGGCCGATCCGGTATCGCTATATCTCGCGACCGAGGGCTATGAGGCCAACGAATTCAAGCGGACCTCCTCGCGGCTGATCGAGATGAGTTCTGAGTCTTATTTGGCGCTGGCGCATGGACACAAGGATTCCACGGCGAGCGGGTCGAGCACGGGGTTGGTGGAGACGTGACATTTCCTGCGTCATTGCGAGCGAAGCGAAGCAATCCATTTTATGGGTGGGGTCAATGGATTGCTTCGCTTCGCTCGCAATGACGGTGGGGAAGGGGTGCGCTGGCATACCTCCGGCCGAATTTGCGGCAAGGCCAGCAATTGGGCACGGCGCGACTTGAACGGGTCGGTCGAAAGGGATAACCAAATTCAGCTTTCCTACCTCTCCCGGCTCGGGCTCAAAGGACAGATTTCCCATGGCGCGCAACAAGATTGCTTTGATTGGCTCCGGTCAGATCGGCGGAACGTTGGCTCATCTCATCGGCTTGAAGGAACTCGGCGACGTCGTGTTGTTCGACATCGCCGAAGGGGTGCCGCAGGGCAAGGCGCTCGACATCGCGCAATCCGCGCCGGTCGACGGGTTCGACGCCAGTTTCACCGGCGCCAATTCCTATGAGGCGCTCGACAACGCCAACGTCTGCGTCGTCACCGCCGGCGTGCCGCGCAAGCCGGGCATGAGCCGCGACGATCTGCTCTCCATCAATCTCAAGGTGATGGAGCAGGTCGGCGCCGGCATCAAGAAATACGCTCCCGACGCTTTCGTCATCTGCATCACCAACCCGCTCGACGCCATGGTCTGGGCGCTGCAGAAGGCCTCAGGCCTTCCCCACAAGAAGGTGGTGGGCATGGCGGGCGTGCTGGATTCCTCGCGCTTCCGTTATTTCCTCGCCGACGAGTTCAACGTCTCGGTCGAGGACGTCACCGCCTTCGTGCTTGGCGGCCATGGCGACACCATGGTGCCGCTGGTGCGCTATTCCACGGTGGCCGGTATTCCGCTGCCCGATCTTGTGAAGATGGGCTGGACCTCGCAGACGCGGATCGACGAGATCGTCGACCGCACCCGCAACGGCGGCGCCGAGATCGTCAACCTACTGAAGACCGGCTCGGCGTTCTATGCGCCGGCGGCGTCCGCGGTCGCGATGGCCGAGAGCTATCTCAAGGACAAGAAGCGCGTCGTGCCCTGCGCCGCCTATCTCAATGGCGAGTACGGTGTGAAGGACATGTATGTCGGCGTGCCCGTCGTGATCGGATCGAAGGGCGTCGAGCGCATTGTCGAGATCGAGCTATCGGGCAAGGATCGCGAGGCGTTCGACAAATCGGTCGGCGCGGTGCAGGGGCTGGTCGATGCCTGCAGGAAGATCGCGCCCGATCTGCTAGGTCGCTGATGACGACTGTTGGCCGGGCCAATTCTCGGCCTTGTAGTATGGTCCGCAGTCGCAAAACTGATGTGAATTCGCAAAGATTCGCCGCGCGAGGGTTCGGGGAGCGTCCTAATGAACATCCATGAATATCAGGCCAAGGCGCTGCTGCACGAGTTCGGCGTGCCGATCTCGAAGGGCGTTGCGGTGCTGCGGGCCGACGAGGCCGACGGCGCCGCGAAAGCGCTTCCCGGCCCGATCTGGGTGGTGAAGAGCCAGATCCATGCCGGCGGCCGCGGCAAGGGCAAGTTCAAGGAAGCCGCCGCCGGCGACAAGGGCGGCGTACGCATCGCCAAATCACCCGCCGAGGTCTCAGAATTCGCCAAGCAGATGTTGGGGGCGACCTTGGTCACGGTGCAGACAGGGCCGCACGGCAAGCAGGTCAACCGCCTCTACATCGAGGAAGGCTCCGACATCGACAAGGAGTTTTATCTCTCGATCCTGGTCAACCGCGAAACCAGCGAAGTGTCGTTCGTGGTCTCGACCGAAGGCGGCGTCAACATCGAGGATGTCGCCCATTCGACGCCGGAAAAGATCGTGACCTTCTCGGTTGATCCGGCGACCGGCATCATGAGCCATCACGGCCGCACCGTCGCCAAGGCGCTGAATTTATCGGGCGATCTGGCAAAACAGGCGGAGAAGCTGGTGAGCCAGCTCTACGCGGCCTTTGTCGCCAAGGACATGGCGATGCTGGAAATCAATCCGCTGGTCGTCACCAGGCAGGGCGAACTGCGCGTGCTCGACGCAAAAGTGTCGTTCGACGACAACGCGCTGTTCCGCCATCCCGAAGTGGCGGCGCTGCGCGACGAGACCGAAGAGGACGCCAAGGAAATCGAGGCGTCGAAATACGATCTCAATTACGTCACGCTCGACGGTAACATCGGCTGCATGGTCAACGGCGCCGGCCTTGCCATGGCGACGATGGACATCATCAAGCTCTACGGCATGGCGCCGGCGAACTTCCTCGACGTCGGCGGCGGCGCCGACAAGGCCAAGGTGACCGCGGCGTTCAAGATCATCACCGCCGATCCCAACGTGAAGGGTATCCTGATCAACATTTTTGGCGGCATCATGAAATGCGATATCATCGCCGAGGGCGTGGTCGCCGCGGTGAAGGAAGTCGGCTTGAAAGTACCGTTGGTGGTGCGCCTAGAGGGCACCAATGTCGAAGCTGGCAAGCAGATCATCCGCGAGTCCGGCCTCAACGTGGTGCCGGCGGATGATCTCGACGATGCCGCGCAGAAAATCGTGAACGCCGTAAAGGGAGGCTAACGATGGCCGAGAACCATCTCGCTGCGCCGTCACCGCTGGAAGAGCATCGCAAGCTCGCGGCATTCGCGGGGGAGTGGACAGGAGAAGAGGTGGTGTATCCCTCGCGCTGGAACGCCGGAGGGCCCGCTACCTCGCATGTTACGGCGCGCATCGACCTCAACGGCTTCTATCTGATCCAGGATACGCGCCAAATGCGCGACGGCAAGGAGAGCTTCGCCACCCACGGCGTGTTCACCTATGACCGCGAGGACCGGACCTACAAATTGTACTGGCACGATTCGCTCGGCTACTTCCCGCCGTCGCCGGCCTCGGGCGGCTGGAGCGGAAAGTCGCTGATCCTGGTGCGCGGCTCGCTGCGCGGCAATGCGCGCCACGTCTACGAAGTCGTCGACGACAACACCTACAACATGAAGATCCAGTTCTCGCCCGACGCGGAAGGCTGGGCCGACGTGCTCACCGGCGTCTATCGGCGCGTGCACTAACGCCCACATCCCGCGAAAGCAGTCTCACCCATGTCCGTCCTGATCGATAAAAGCACCAAAGTCATTTGCCAGGGCTTTACCGGCAAGAACGGCACGTTTCATTCCGAGGCTGCGATCGCCTATGGCACAAAAATGGTCGGCGGCACCTCGCCGGGCAAAGGCGGCTCGACGCATCTTAATCTGCCGGTGTTTGACACCGTGGCTGAAGCGAAAGAGAAGACCGGTGCGGATGCTTCCGTGATCTATGTGCCGCCGCCGGGGGCGGCGGACGCGATCTGCGAAGCCATCGACGCTGAAATTCCGTTGATCGTCTGCATCACCGAAGGCATTCCGGTGCTCGACATGGTGCGAGTCAAGCGTTCGCTGTCGGGATCGAAGTCGCGGCTGATCGGACCGAATTGCCCGGGCGTGATGACCGCCGGCGAATGCAAGATCGGCATCATGCCGGCCAACATCTTCAAGCCCGGCAGTGTCGGCATCGTGTCGCGGTCGGGCACGCTGACCTATGAGGCGGTGTTCCAGACCACCCAGGAAGGTCTCGGCCAGACCACCGCGGTCGGCATCGGCGGCGACCCGGTCAAGGGCACCGAATTCATCGACGTCCTTGAGATGTTTCTGGCCGACCCCAAGACGACCTCGATCGTCATGATCGGCGAGATCGGCGGTGCGGCCGAGGAGGACGCGGCGCAGTTTCTGAAGGACGAGGCCAAGCGCGGCCGCAATAAACCGATAGTCGGGTTCATCGCCGGCGTCACCGCACCCCCCGGCCGCCGCATGGGTCACGCCGGTGCCATCATCTCCGGCGGCAAGGGCGATGCCGCCTCCAAGACCGCGGCCATGGAATCGGCCGGAATCACCGTCTCCCCATCGCCCGCGAGGCTCGGACATACCCTTGTCGAAAAATTGAAATCTTGATTCATTTTTTTGGCCTTTTCGGCGCGAAGATTCGTCCTAAATAGGCTAAAAGTGCTCCATCTCGCTAATCCAATGCCCGGATAGCGTTAGCGCCGTTTTCCACGCGCGAAGTCGAAATCACCAGGACGCCATCATGTCTCGCCAGGATGCGAACGCCGCCTTTGCCCTTTCCTCGTTTTTGCAGGGCACCAACGCCACCTACATAGACGAAATCTACGCCCGCTTCGAAAGAGACCCGGCCTCGGTCGACACCGAGTGGCAGGAGTTCTTCAAAAGCCTGAAGGACAGCCCGGCCGACGTTCAAAAGAACGCCGAGGGACCGTCCTGGGGCCGCGCCAACTGGCCGGTGACGCCGCGTGACGAATTGACGTCCGCGCTCGACGGCGACTGGGCGGAGGTCGAAAGAGCGGTCGGCGCCAAGCTTGCGGCCAAGGCGCAGGTCCAAGGAAAGGCGCAAGGACAGGCCAAGGTTGCCGAGGTCACGCCGGCCGACGTGCACCAGGCAACGCGCGATTCGGTGCGCGCGCTGATGCTGATCCGCGCCTACCGCATGCGCGGCCACTTTCACGCCAAGCTCGATCCGCTCGGCATCGAAGCGCCGCGCGACCGCGAAGAGCTCGATCCACGCTCCTACGGTTTCGTCGAGGGCGACTTCGATCGCAAGATCTTCCTCGACCATGTGCTCGGCATGGAATACGCGAGCTTGCGCGAGATCGTCGCGATCTGCGAGCGTACCTATTGCCAGACGCTCGGCGTCGAGTTCATGCACATTTCCAACGCGGCGCAGAAATCCTGGATCCAGGAACGCATCGAAGGCCCGGACAAGGAAATCAGCTTCACCCCCGAGGGCCGCCGCGCGATCCTGAACAAGCTGGTCGAGGCCGAAGGCTTTGAGAAATTCTGCGACGTCAAGTTCACCGGCACCAAGCGCTTCGGGCTCGATGGCGCCGAATCGCTGATCCCCGCACTCGAACAGATCATCAAGCGCGGCGGCAATCTCGGGGTAAAGGAAATCGTGGTGGGCATGCCGCATCGCGGGCGCCTCAACGTGCTAACCCAGGTGATGGGCAAGCCGCACCGCGCGCTGTTCCACGAATTCAAGGGCGGCTCCGTCAATCCCGACGCGGTCGAAGGCTCCGGCGACGTCAAATATCATCTCGGTGCGTCATCGGACCGCGAGTTCGACGGCAACCGCATCCATTTGTCGCTGACCGCCAACCCGTCGCATCTGGAGATCGTCGATCCCGTGGTGCTCGGCAAGGTGCGCGCCAAACAGGATCAGCATGGCGATCCGCCGGACATGCGCATCTCGGTGCTGCCGCTGTTGATGCACGGTGACGCGGCGTTTGCCGGCCAGGGCGTGGTGGCGGAATGCTTCAGCCTGTCCGACTTGAAAGGTTACCGCACCGGCGGTTCGCTGCATTTCATCGTCAACAACCAGATCGGCTTCACCACCTATCCGCGCTACTCGCGCTCCTCGCCGTATCCTTCCGATGTGGCGAAGATGATCGACGCGCCGATCTTCCACGTCAACGGCGACGACCCGGAAGCCGTGGTGTTCGCGGCCAAGATCGCGATCGAATTCCGGCAGAAATTCCACAAGCCCGTCGTCATCGACATGTTCTGCTACCGCAGGCATGGCCACAACGAAGGCGACGAGCCGATGTTCACCCAGCCGGTGATGTACAAGAGGATCGCGGCGCATCCCCCCACGCTTGAGATCTACGCCAAGCGTCTGATCGCCGAAGGCGTGATGACCGAAGGCGAGGTCGACAAGGCCAAGGCCGATTGGCGCGCGCGGCTCGACGCCGAATTCGAGGCCGGCACCGGCTACAAGCCCAACAAGGCCGACTGGCTCGACGGCAAATGGGCGGGCTTCAAACATGCCGATCAGGAAGAGGACGCGCGGCGTGGCGTCACCGGCGTCGATGTGGCCGTGCTGAAGGAGATCGGCCGCAAGATCACCAAGGTGCCCGACGGCTTCAGGGTTCATCGCACCATCGCGCGCTTCCTGGAAAACCGGGCCAAGGCGATCGATGGCGGTGCCGGGCTCGACTGGGCGACCGGCGAAGCCCTGGCGTTCTGCACGCTGCTGCAGGAAGGCCATCACGTGCGTTTGTCCGGACAGGACTCCGAGCGCGGCACCTTCTCGCAGCGCCATTCGGTGTTGATCGATCAGGAGGACGAAAGCCGCTACACGCCGTTCAACCATCTCGGCGGCGATCAGGGCCATTACGAGGTCATCAACTCGCTATTGTCGGAAGAAGCCGTGCTTGGCTTCGAATACGGCTACTCGCTGGCCGAGCCGAATGCGCTTGCGATGTGGGAAGCCCAATTCGGCGATTTCGCCAACGGCGCCCAGGTGCTGTTCGACCAGTTCATCTCCTCGGGCGAACGCAAATGGCTGCGCATGTCGGGTCTCGTCTGCCTGCTGCCGCATGGCTATGAAGGGCAGGGGCCGGAGCATTCCTCCGCCCGGCTGGAGCGGTTCCTGCAGCTCTGCGCCGAGGACAACATGCAGGTGGTCTATCCGACCACGCCCGCCAACTACTTCCACGCGCTGCGCCGCCAGCTGCATCGCGAGATCAGAAAGCCGCTGATCGTGATGACGCCGAAGTCGCTGTTGCGGCACAAGCGCGCGGTCTCGCGACTCGACGAACTGGGCAAGGACACCACGTTTCACCGCATCCTCTACGATGACACGCAGATGCTGCCCAACGAGAAGATCAAGCTCGTGGGCGACGACAAGATCAAGCGCGTCGTGCTGTGCTCCGGCAAGGTCTATTACGACCTTTACGAAGAGCGCGAGAAGCGCGGTGTCGACGACGTCTACATCATGCGCGTCGAGCAGCTCTATCCGGTGCCGCTGAAGGCGCTGGTGCTTGAGCTCGGCCGCTTCAAGAACGCCGAGGTGGTGTGGTGCCAGGAAGAGCCGCGCAATATGGGCGCGTGGCATTTCATCGAGCCCTATCTCGAATGGGTCTTGAACCAGATCCATGCGCCCAACAGGCGTCCGCGTTACGCCGGACGCGCAGCGGCGGCCGCCACCGCCACCGGCTTGATGTCAAAGCATCTGGCGCAGCTCAAGGCGTTCTTGGACGAGGCGTTGAACTAGCACTTATCGAAGTCGTCATGCCCGCGCTTGTCGCGGGCATCCACGTCTCACTTTTTAGGAACCGATTTAAAGCGTGGATGGCCGGGGCGAGCCCGGCCGTGACGCAGAAGGAAACAGACCATGACTGAAATTCGCGTTCCGACGCTCGGCGAATCCGTGACCGAGGCCACTATCGGCCGCTGGTTCAAGAAGGCAGGCGACGCCGTCGCGGTCGATGAGCCCTTGGTCGAGCTCGAGACCGACAAGGTCACGATCGAAGTCCCGGCGCCGTCCGCCGGCGTGCTCGGCGAAATCTCGGCGAAGGATGGCGACACCGTCGCGGTCGGTGCCTTGCTGGGACAGATCAACGAGGGCGCGGCGGGCGCCGTCGCCAAGCCGGCTCAAGCCCCGGCGAAGCCAACCGCTCAGGCTGCGCCCCCGCCCGCCGCGGCCCCGGCGGCGAAGGCGCCCCCTGCCGCCGGGCCGCTGGCGCCGTCGGTGCGCAGGATCTCGGCCGAAACCGGCATTGACGCGTCGACCGTTCCCGGATCGGGCAAGGATGGCCGGGTGACCAAAGGCGACATGCTGGCCGCGATCGAGAAGGCGGCCTCGGCGCCGACGCCGATCCATCAGCCTGCCGCCGCGGTGCAGGTTCGTGCGCCGTCGCCCGCCGACGATGCCGCGCGCGAGGAGCGCGTGAAGATGACGCGGCTGCGGCAGACCATCGCGCGCCGCCTCAAGGACGTGCAAAATACCGCGGCGATGCTGACGACCTTCAACGAGGTCGACATGACCCACATCATGGCGATGCGCGCGCAGTACAAGGACGTGTTCGAGAAAAAGCACGGCGGCAAACTCGGCTTTATGGGTTTCTTCACCAAGGCCTGCGTGCAGGCGCTGAAGGACGTTCCCGCCGTCAATGCCGAGATCGACGGCACCGACCTGATCTACAAGAATTACTATCACATCGGCGTTGCCGTCGGCACCGACAAGGGCCTGGTGGTGCCGGTGGTGCGCGACTGCGACCAGAAATCGATCGCCGAGATCGAGAAGGCGATCGCCGATTATGGCCGCCGCGCCCGCGACGGCCAGCTCAAGATCGACGAGATGCAGGGCGGCACCTTCACCATCACCAATGGCGGCATCTACGGTTCGCTGATGTCGACGCCGATCCTGAACGCGCCACAGTCCGGCATTTTGGGCATGCACAAGATTCAGGAGCGGGCGATGGTGATCGGCGGCAAGGTCGAGGTACGCCCGATGATGTATCTGGCGCTGTCCTACGATCACCGCGTCATCGACGGCAAGGAAGCGGTGACGTACCTGGTGCGCGTCAAGGAAAGCCTGGAAGACCCGGCGCGACTGGTGCTGGATCTCTGAGGCGCTCGGGTCTGATGTTCAATCTTCAAGGCCGCATTTGCCGCCGAGCTCAGGTCAAGTGCGTTGAGTTGCGGGGGCAGTTGTGACCGATAGCGTTGCGATCATCACCGGCGGCAGCCGCGGCATCGGCCGCGCCACCGCACTCGCCGCGGCGGCTCGGGGTTTTCGGGTCGTCGTCGGCTACGCCAGCAATCAGGCGGCAGCGAACGACGTCGTCTCCATCATTGAGGGCAAGAACGGCAAGGCGATCGCGGTGAAATGCGACGTCGGCAGCGAGAGCGATATTCTGGCGCTGTTTGCGGCCGCCGATGCGTTCGGAACGCTCGGGGCGCTGGTCAACAATGGCGGCATTGTCGGCAAGAGCGGCGTGCGCGTCGACGAGATGTCGGCCGAGCGCATCCAGCGCATGATGGCGGTCAACGTCACCGGCAGCATTCTGTGCGCGCGCGAGGCAGTGAAGCGCATGTCGACCAGGCATGGCGGCAAGGGCGGCGTCATCGTCAATTTGTCGTCGGCCGCCGCCAAGCTCGGCGGCGCCAACACCTATGTCGACTATGCCGCGTCCAAGGGCGCGATCGATTCCTTCACCATCGGTCTCGGTCATGAGGTTGCTGGCGAGGGCATCCGCGTCGCGGCGATCCGGCCCGGTCTGATCGACACCGAGATTCATGCCTCCGGCGGTGACCCCGACCGCGTGCATCGGCTGGCCCATATGGTGCCGATGAAGCGCGTCGGCACCGCGGACGAAATCGCCAACGCCATTGTCTGGCTGATGTCGGACGATGCCTCCTACGTGACCAGCGCCATTCTTGATGTATCGGGCGGGCGCTAATAGCTGTCACACTCCTTAGCTACAGGGATTTTATCATGGCTGCTTACGATCTCGTCGTCATCGGCACCGGTCCCGGCGGATATGTCTGCGCGATCCGCGCGGCGCAACTCGGTATGAAAGTCGCCGTGGTCGAGAAGGACGCCACATTGGGGGGCACCTGCCTCAATGTCGGCTGCATGCCGTCAAAGGCGCTGCTGCATGCTTCCGAGATGTTCGAGGAAGCCGCGCATTCGTTCGCGAAGATGGGCGTCAGCGTTCCCGCGCCGAAACTCGATTTGCCCTCGATGATGAACTTCAAGCAACAGGGCATCGATGGCAACGTCAAGGGCGTCGAGTTCCTGATGAAGAAAAACAAGATCGACGTCATCCACGGCACCGGCAAGATTCTTTCCGCCGGCAAGGTCGAAGTTTTGGGCGGCGGCAAAACGCAACTGGTCGAGACAAAAAACATCGTGATCGCCACCGGCTCGGACATCGCCCGGCTGAAGGGAATCGAGATCGACGAGAAGCGCATCGTATCGTCGACCGGCGCGTTGTCGCTCGACAAGGTGCCTTCGAGCCTGCTGATCGTCGGCGCCGGCGTGATCGGGCTCGAGCTTGGCTCGGTGTGGCACCGGCTCGGCGCCAAGGTCACCGTGGTGGAATTTCTCGATCGCATCCTGCCGGGCATGGACGGCGAGATCGCCAGGCAATTCCAACGCATCCTGGAAAAGCAGGGTTTTGCATTCAAGCTCGCCGCCAAGGTCACCGCTGTCGACACCTCAGGCAAGACGCTCGTCGTCAAAATCGAACCGGCGGCAGGCGGCAATGCGGAAACGCTGCAAGCCGATGTCGTGCTGGTCAGCATTGGCCGCGTGCCCTACACCGACGGACTTGGTCTGAAGGAAGCCGGCGTCGCGCTCGACAACCGCGGCCGGGTCGAGATCGATGCGCATTTTTCGACCAGCGTGAAAGGCATCTACGCCATCGGCGACGTCGTCGCGGGGCCGATGCTCGCCCACAAGGCCGAGGATGAAGGCGTTGCGGTTGCGGAAATCATCGTGGGGCAAGCCGGGCACGTGAATTACGACGTTATCCCGGGCGTGGTTTACACCACACCGGAAGTCTCATCCGTCGGCAAGACCGAGGAAGAGTTGAAGCAGGCGGGCGTGGCCTATACCTCGGGTAAATTTCCCTTTACCGCCAACGGCCGCTCCAAGGTCAATCAGACCACTGACGGTTTCGTGAAGGTTCTCGCAGATGCGAAGACCGATCGCGTGCTCGGCGTGCACATCATCGGCATCGAGGCCGGCGAAATGATCCACGAAGCGGCCGTATTGATGGAATTCGGGGGCTCCGCCGAAGATCTGGCACGCACCTGCCACGCCCACCCGACGCGCTCGGAAGCCATCAAGGAAGCCGCGCTTGCAGTCGGCAAGCGGGCGATCCATATGTGATCGGCGCTCGAGAGAATCATCGGGCGGGATGACCTCGATGCTGCGCCGCCTGCTTCAGCCGCTCTGGATTCTGCTTGCGATCATCTTCCTGATCGAAGCCTGGCTGTGGGATCACCTCGAGCCGATCGTGGCGTGGGTGGTGGCGATGATACCGCTGCGCACCTTCAAGCAATGGCTCGCCGACCGTGTCGATACCCTGACGCCAGCGATGACGTTGATCGTTTTCATCGTACCGGTGCTACCGCTTTTTCCGCTCAAACTGGTCGGCTTCTGGCTGCTGACTCACGAATATTGGCTCAGCGCCGTTCTCACCATCATCTTCGCGAAATTCCTGGGGGTCGGCGTCGCTGCCTTCGTGTTCGACGTGACGCGGCCGAAATTGCTGGAAATGCAGTGGTTCGAGAGCCTCTACGACTTTGTCATCGAGCTCCGGGCAAAAGCCGCGGCGTTGGTCGATCCGATCAAGCTTCGAATCAAGGAAGCCTTTAACGGCGCCGGCTGGTCATCGCGGATGCTGCGGCTGATCCAGCGCTTCCGCAAGAGCGTGCACGAAGCGCGTTGATCTCCAAATTCCCTCGCCCCGCTTTTGCGCGGAGAGGTGACTAGAACCGACCATGCGTCATGGCAAATGCAGGAGATTCGGCATGAAGATGCCGAGCGCGGTGATCGCGATACCCGCCAGCATCAAGACACCCGAGATCCAGGCCAGCACGACAATGCCGGTGATGATCGTCGCCGAGGCCAGCACGATGCCGATCTGGAAGGCGGCGGAGGCAAGTTCGAAGTGATGATATTTCGCGGTGGCAAGGTCGCGCTCTTCCTCCGAATGCTTGGCGCGTTCGGACAATTGCTCTTGTCCCTCGCCGCCCTTGGGATCGGAGCGGTAGCGATCGGCGGTCTTCTGCCAGGCGTCGATCTGCTTTTGCGCCGCAGCCTTGGCGGCGTCGTCGCCGGCGGCGCCGAGGCCTAGCTTGGACTGGTCCGCGGCGGTCTGGACCACCGTGTGGCGAATGCTTTTGGCCTGGAAGAACGCCCACAGGTTCGAGGCCTCGACATTCTTAGCGAGGGATTCGGTCTGGGCGCCCTTGCCGAGCGTCTCCGACAGCGCGAGGCACAGCGCGATGATCGCGATCAAAAGCGCGATCTTCCTGTTCTGGCTTGAGGCTTCCTTGGCCTGGTCCGCTTGCTCCATGCTTTCATGCGCGCTCATGATTCTCTCCCCTGTGGTGCCTTCCACGATGGCCCGAACGATGCGGCCAGTGCAAGAGGCACGCAGACGTGACCGCAATATGTCAGGCGATCCTAGCGGCGGGGATGCGCGGCACGATAGACTTCGAGCAAACGCTCAGAGTCGATCCCGGTATAAACTTGCGTGGTCGAGAGCGAGGAATGCCCGAGCAATTCCTGGATCGCGCGCAGGTCGCCGCCGCGGGAGAGAAGATGGGTCGCGAACGAATGCCGCAGCGCGTGCGGGGTGGCGCTATCGGGTAATCCCAACGCGCCGCGCAGCCGCTCCATGGTGAGTTGGATGATGCGGGCCTTGAGTGGACCGCCGCGGGCGCCGACAAAAATTGGCCCCTCAGGCGTGAGCTGATGTGGGCACTTCGCCACGTAATCGGCGACCAGCGCCAGCACGTTTTGCAGCACCGGCACCATGCGGGTCTTGTTGCCCTTGCCGGTGACCACGAGCACGTCGCCGGCGCCGGGCAGCGGCACGTCGCGGCGCTTCAAGCCAAGCGCTTCGGAGATGCGCAAGCCCGAGCCGTACAACAGCGCCATCACGGCGGCGTCGCGTGCCCATATCCAGGGGTCACGCATCTCGCCGGCGCGCTCGTCGGCGTCCGCAAAGCGTTTGGCGGCCGCCATATGGATGGGCTTCGGCAGCGTCTTTCCGACTTTCGGCGCGCGAATGGCGGAGAGCGCGCCGACCTTGCCCTTGCCCTCCCGTTCGAGGAAACGTCCGAACGAGCGCAGGCCGGCCAAGCTGCGCATCAGCGAGCGTCCGCCGATATCGTGGGAGCGCCGCATCGCCATGAAGGCCCGGACGTCGCTGGCCTCCAGCAACGAAAAACGAGCCAGCGTCACCCGCGTGGCCCAATGCTCGCAGAGGAAATCGAGGCATTGCCTTAAGTCGCGGGCATAGGCTTCCAGCGTCTTCGGCGACAACCGCCGCTCGGCGCGCAAATGCGACAGCCAGCGCGTCATCTGCAGCGCGATGGTTTCATCGGCGCTGTCGAGTTCGATCGGTTCCGGGGCGGGCTTGGCCATGGGGTTATGGACGCTCTGATTCTATCAATTATATCGCACCTGCTTCGTTTACCGTTCGCTAACTTGCCAAACCGGCGCTAGCCTTGTTTGGCCCAACACCGATTCTGAAAATGGACCGCGCCGTCAGCCAAAGCACGTCCTCCGCCTCATCGACACGTGTCGTCGATGTGCTGGTGCCGGTCGCGCTCAATCAGGCCTATTCCTACCGCGTGCCGCGCGGCATGGAGCTTCATGCAGGCGACGTCGTGGCGGTGCCGCTCGGGCCGCGCGAGGTGGTCGCGGTGGTATGGGCGGAGAATGCCAATCCCGATCCGCGTCTGCATAACCGTCTCAAGGATATCGGCGAAAAGCTCGACGTGCCGCCGCTGACCGAAGAGCTGCGTTCGCTGGTCGACTGGGTCGCCAATTACACGCTCTCCGCACGCGGCATGGTGCTGCGGATGTGCCTGCGGATGGGCGAGAATTTGGGGCCCGAGCGGGTGCGGATCGGCGTGCGCCTGGTCGGCCAGGCCCCGAAACGCCTGACGCCGGCGCGGCGGCGGCTGATCGAGGTCGTGTCGGACGGCCTGCTGCACGGCAAATCCGAGGCCGCCAAGGAAGCGGGCGTCAGCTCGGGCGTGATCGACGGCCTGGTCGATGAAGGCACGCTTCACGTCGAGCCGATGCCGCGGCCTCCAGCGCCGCCGGCTCCGGACCCATCCTATGCGCAGCCGGATTTCTCGCGTCAGCAGCGCAGCGCGGTCGACGCGATGCGGGCGCTGGCGGCCAACGGCAGTTTTCATGTCGCGCTGCTCGACGGCGTCACCGGCTCGGGCAAGACCGAAGTCTATTTCGAGGCGATCGCGGAGGTCATCCGCCGCGGCAGGCAATCGCTGATCCTGATGCCGGAGATCGCGCTGACCGGACAATTCCTCGATCGCTTCGCCCAGCGTTTTGGCGTGCGCCCGCTGGAATGGCATTCGGAGCTGACCCCGCGCACTCGCGCCCGCAACTGGGCCGCGATTTCGGCCGGCGAAGCACCGGTCGTCGTCGGCGCGCGTTCGGCGCTGTTCATGCCCTACGCCAATCTCGGTTTGATCGTGGTCGATGAAGAGCATGACCAGGCTTACAAGCAGGACGATGGCGCGCATTACCACGCCCGCGACATGGCGGTCGTGCGCGCGCATATCGCGAAAATCCCGATCATACTGGCGTCCGCGACGCCGTCGGTCGAGACCGAGGTCAACGCGCGCAAGGGCCGCTATCAGCGGGTGGTGCTGCCGTCGCGGTTCGGCGGCGCGCATATGCCGCATATCGAGGCGATCGATCTGCGCCGTGAGGCCCCCGCGCGTGGTCGTTTCATCTCGCCAAGACTTACTGAGGAGATCAGGGCCGCGATCGAGCGGGGTGAGCAGGCGCTCTTGTTCCTCAATCGCCGCGGCTATGCGCCGCTGACCTTGTGCCGGGCCTGCGGACACCGCTTTGCCTGCACCATCTGCGACGCCTGGCTGGTCGATCACAGATTTCGCCAGCGGCTGGTTTGCCATCACTGCGGCTTCTCGATGCCGCGCCCGCCGGCCTGCCCGAATTGCACGGCGGAGCAATCGCTGGTCGCGGTCGGCCCCGGCGTCGAACGCCTGCAGGAGGAGGCAGCCGCGTTGTTTCCGGATGCGCGCAGCATGGTGCTGTCGAGCGACCTCATCACCTCGATCGAGACCATGCGCAGCGAATTGAACGAGATCGCGCAGGGCCGCGTCGATATCATCATCGGCACGCAATTGGTGGCCAAGGGCCATCATTTTCCGCGGCTCAACCTGGTCGGCGTGGTCGATGCCGATCTCGGCCTTGGCAATGGCGATCCGCGCGCCGCCGAGCGGACCTGGCAACTGCTCAACCAGGTGATCGGGCGCGCCGGGCGCGACCAGGGCCGCGGCGTCGGGTACTTGCAAACCCATCAGCCCGATCATCCCGTGATGAAGGCGCTGGTGGCATGCGATCGCGAGGCGTTTTACTTAAACGAGATCGCCTCGCGCGAGCGCACCTTCTATCCGCCGTTCGGCAGGCTGGCGAGCCTGATCATATCCGCCGGGGACAGGTCTACCGCGGAAGGCTTTGCGCGGCGGCTGGCGGCGGTCGCGCCAAGGGATGAGCACGTTCAGCTCTTGGGTCCGGCCGAAGCGCCGCTTGCCGTGATCAAGGGCCGCTATCGTTTCCGCCTGCTGGTGAAATCGGCGCGCGGTTTCGACCTGTCGGACTATCTGCGACGGTGGCTCGCCGCCGGCCCGAAGACCAAGGGCAATCTCAAGCTCGAGGTGGACGTCGATCCGCAGAGCTTCCTGTGACGCGGAATCGAGCCTCGTCGTCATTGCGAGGAGCGTAGCGACGAAGCAATCCAGTCTTCTCTGAGCTCTGGATTGCTTCGCTTCGCTCGCAATGACGGTGGGCAGCAGTTCAACAAAAAAGCCTGCCGCCATTTCTGACGGCAGACTTCTTTTCGGCGTGCAGGAAGGCCTGCGGCCGCTACGCCACGCTTACCGAATGTTGACGGATGGAAGAGGCGCCAAAACGCCTTAAATCACTTCGGCAGTGACTTGGCCGACGCCGGAGATGCCGACGGCGCGCGCCGCGGCGGTCGAGAGGTCGAGCACGCGGCCGCGGATGAACGGGCCACGATCATTGACGGTGACGACGACGCTACGGCCGCCATGGGTCACCCGAAGCTTGGTGCCGAACGGCAAGGACCGGTGGGCGCAGGTCAGGGCGTTCTGATCGAAGCGCTGGCCCGAGGCGGTCCTGCTGCCGGACTCGTTGCCGTAATAGGAGGCCATCCCCGAGAAGCTGTGCCCGGTGCCTGACACAGGCGTCATTGCTGCGTTGGCCTCACGCCAGGACGAAGCCGGCGACCATCCCGGCGCGGGGTTTGAGCCATTGCCGGCATAGCGGGCGGGATGGTGATGATGGAAGGCTTGGTGATGGTGATGCCTGGATTTGGCCGAGGCCTCGGTGGCAGTCCCACCGACAAACAGAGTTGCGGCAAAAACAGCTAGCGCCGTGCGCGACTGGGTTAGATTTCCCGGTGCCGACTTTTTGGATGTTAGCATATAATAGTCCCTCAGATAGTATTGCCACACATGCGACAAGTGGAACCCCCGTCCCAATTTTTGTGCAGTGCCGTTTGGTAGCGCAATGCGGCATGAATTGGGCAGTAATTCCGATTTGTTGACGGCTGAAACATCTTGTTACTGGATACAGGTAATCAAGATATATTCCGTAATCTTCGAAATTAACGATTTATTATCTACTTTAATACTTGGAAATACTGAAGAGCGAAGTCATCCCCGGCAACGGCGAGGTTTGCGCAAGTAATGCGTCGTCGAAATGACTCGGGCCGGGTTCCCGTTCCTGCTGCCTCGTCATGGCGTCCATGCATGAGGAGGCGGAACAATCCTCGTCGATGGTGGCGGGGAGGCGCCGTCGCGTGCGGCCCGCGAGATGGAATATGGCGGCCGGCATTGCCGAAGAAACAGATCGAAAACCCGCCGCAAAAGCAGCTGCGATCCGGCGGCGTCGCGGGCTCGCGCCGTTGCACCTGCGCGCACGCTATGTTAGCAAAGCCGCGATTTTAACGATCCCGGCGCCTCTCTAGCCGGTCGAAAATCGAAGTCCCGCTTGAATTCCAAGGGCTTGAATCGCTAGGCGCCGCTATTTGAGGCGACGGTTTTTCTCTTGCGGATTTGATAGCTAAAAGAGCTTGCCTGTGGCTAACGAAGATCCGTCCGTTTCGGGAGTGTCCGGCCGTTATGCAACGGCCATGTTCGAGTTGGCCCGGGATCAGAAATCCGTCGATGCAGTCAAGGCTGATCTCGATCGGTTCGACGCCATGCTCGCCGAGAGCGCCGATCTGAAACGGCTGGTCCGCAGCCCGGTTTTCTCGGCCGACGCGCAGGCGAGAGCGCTCACCGCGGTGCTTGAGAAGGCGGGAATTTCCGGCATTTCCGCCAATTTCCTCAAAGTTCTCACCGCCAATCGCCGGCTGTTTGCGGTGGCTGACGTGATCCGCGCCTTCCGTGCGCTGGTCGCCAAATTCAAGGGCGAGGCGACCGCCGATGTCACGGTGGCCGAGACGCTCAACGCCAAGAATCTCGACGCCTTGAAGACCGCACTGAAGACGGTGACGGGCAAGGACGTCGCGCTCAACGTGAAGATCGATCCGGCGATCATCGGCGGCCTCGTGGTCAAGCTCGGCAGCCGGATGGTCGATAGTTCGCTTCGCACCAAACTCAATTCGATCAAGCACGCGATGAAAGAGGCAGGCTGATGGACATCCGCGCCGCGGAAATTTCCGCGATCCTCAAGGACCAGATCAAGAATTTCGGCCAGGAGGCAGAGGTCTCCGAAGTCGGACAGGTGTTGTCGGTCGGCGACGGTATCGCCCGCGTCTATGGGCTGGATAACGTCCAGTCCGGCGAGATGGTCGAGTTCGAGAACGGCACCCGCGGCATGGCGCTCAATCTCGAAACCGACAACGTCGGCATCGTGATCTTCGGCGCCGACCGCGAGATCAAGGAAGGCCAGACCGTCAAGCGCACCCGCGCCATCGTCGATACGCCGGTCGGCAAGGGCCTGCTTGGCCGCGTCGTCGACGCGCTCGGCAATCCGATCGACGGCAAGGGCCCGATTCAGGCGACCGAGCGCAAGCGAGTCGACGTCAAGGCGCCCGGCATCATTCCGCGCAAATCGGTCAACGAGCCGATGGCGACCGGGCTGAAGGCGATCGATGCGCTGATCCCGATCGGTCGCGGCCAGCGCGAGCTGATCATCGGCGATCGCCAGACCGGCAAGACCGCGATCGCGCTCGACACCATCCTGAACCAGAAGCCGCTGAACGCCACCGGTAACGAGAAGATCAAGCTCTATTGCATCTATGTCGCGATCGGCCAGAAGCGCTCGACCGTGGCGCAATTCGTCAAGGTGCTGGAAGAGCAGGGCGCGCTGGAATATTCGATCATCGTCGCGGCCACCGCCTCCGATCCGGCGCCGATGCAGTACATCGCGCCGTTTACCGGCTGCACCATGGGCGAATATTTCCGCGACAACGGCATGCATGCCGTGATCATCTATGACGATCTGTCGAAACAGGCGGTGGCCTATCGCCAGATGTCGCTGCTGCTGCGCCGTCCGCCGGGCCGCGAAGCCTATCCCGGCGACGTGTTCTACCTGCATTCGCGCCTGCTCGAGCGCGCCGCCAAGCTGAACGACGAGCACGGTTCGGGCTCGCTGACCGCGCTGCCGGTAATCGAAACCCAGGCCAACGACGTGGCGGCCTACATCCCGACCAACGTGATCTCGATTACCGACGGCCAGATCTACCTCGAGAGCGATCTGTTCTTCCAGGGCATTCGTCCGGCGCTGAACGTCGGCCTGTCGGTGTCGCGCGTCGGCTCCTCGGCCCAGACCAAGGCGATGAAGAAGGTCGCCGGCAAGATCAAGGGCGAACTCGCGCAGTACCGCGAAATGGCGGCATTCGCGCAGTTCGGTTCCGATCTCGATGCTTCCACGCAGCGCCTGCTCAACCGCGGTTCGCGCTTGACCGAACTGTTGAAGCAGCCGCCATTCTCGCCGCTGAAGATGGAAGAGCAGGTCTGCGTGATCTGGGCCGGCACCAACGGCTATCTCGATCCGTTGCCGCTCGGCAAGGTGCGCGGTTTCGAGGACGGTCTGCTGTCGCTCCTGCGCGGCAAGAACGCCGACATTCTCAACGTCATCCGCGATACCCGCGAGCTGTCCGACGATACCGCCGGCAAGCTGAAGACCGCCGTCGAAGGCTTCGCCAGGACGTTTGCTTAATTTACCCATCGTAGCCCGGCTTGACGGCCGGGCGCGATGAAAGAGGGGCTTGCGGTCGGGTCGTAGATCGGATCGCCAAGGTGAACTAAGAATGGCTTCACTGAAAGACATGCGGGTCCGCATTGCCTCCACCAAGGCGACGCAGAAGATCACCAAGGCGATGCAGATGGTCGCGGCTTCGAAGCTGCGCCGCGCGCAGAACGCTGCCGAAGCGGCGCGGCCCTATGCGGAGAAGATGGACGCGGTGATTTCCAACATCGCAACCGCTGCGGCGGCCTCGCCGGGCGCACCGGTGCTGCTGGCCGGCACCGGCAGGGACCAGGTGCATCTGCTCCTGGTCTGCACCGGCGAACGCGGCCTGTGCGGCCCGTTCAACTCGGCGATCGTGCGGCTCGCCCGCGAACGCGCACTGGCGCTGATGAACCAGGGCAAAGAGGTCAAGTTCTTCTGCGTCGGCCGCAAGGGTTTTGAGCAGCTGCGTCGCACCTTCGAGAAACAGATCGTCGAACATGTCGATCTGCGCTCGGTTCGTCAGCTTGCCTACGTCAACGCCGAAGACGTCGCCAAAAAGGTCATCACGCGCTTTACGGCCGGCGAGTTCGACGTCTGCACGCTGTTCTATTCACGGTTCAGGTCGGTGATCTCCCAGATCCCGACCGCCCAGCAGATCATTCCGCTGGTGGTGGAAGACAAGCCCGCCAATGCCGGACCTGCGACGTCTTACGAATACGAGCCGGAGGAAGACGAGATCCTCACCGGGCTGCTGCCGCGCAATCTCGCGGTGCAGATCTTCCGCGCGCTTCTGGAAAACAATGCCTCGTTCTACGGCGCGCAGATGAGCGCGATGGATAATGCCACCCGCAATGCCGGCGACATGATCCGCAAGCAGACCCTGATCTACAACCGGACCCGCCAGGCGATGATCACCAAGGAGCTGATCGAGATCATCTCCGGCGCCGAGGCACTCTGACAGTCGCAACGGTCGTTTGAGACAGAATTCGAAGGAGAGAGTTTTCATGGCTACACCCGCCAATCAGAGCGGACGCATCACCCAAGTCATCGGCGCCGTCGTCGACGTGCAGTTCGAGGGACATCTGCCGGCCATTCTGAACGCGCTCGAGACGCAGAACGGCGGCAATCGCCTGGTGCTCGAGGTCGCGCAGCATCTCGGTGAATCCACGGTTCGCACCATCGCGATGGATACGGCCGAAGGCCTGGTCCGGGGTCAGGAAGTCGGCGACACCGGCGAACCGATCATGGTGCCGGTGGGTGCGGGCACGCTCGGCCGCATCATGAACGTGATCGGCGAGCCGGTCGATGAAGCCGGGCCGATCAAGGGCGAAGCCATGCGGGCGATCCACCAGGAGACGCCGACCTACACCGATCAGGCCACCGAGGCGGAAATTCTCGTGACCGGGATCAAGGTCGTCGACCTGCTCGCGCCTTACGCCAAGGGCGGCAAGATCGGCCTGTTCGGCGGCGCCGGCGTCGGCAAGACCGTGCTGATTCAGGAACTGATCAACAACGTCGCCAAGGCACATGGCGGCTACTCGGTGTTCGCAGGCGTCGGCGAGCGGACTCGCGAAGGCAACGACCTCTATCACGAGTTCATCGAATCCGGCGTCAACAAGAAGGGCGGCGGCGAAGGCTCGAAATGCGCGCTGGTGTACGGCCAGATGAACGAGCCGCCGGGCGCCCGCGCCCGTGTCGGCCTCACCGGCCTCACCGTCGCCGAGCATTTCCGCGATCAGGGCCAGGATGTGCTGTTCTTCGTCGACAACATCTTCCGCTTCACGCAAGCCGGTTCGGAAGTGTCGGCGCTGCTCGGTCGTATTCCCTCCGCCGTGGGCTATCAGCCGACGCTTGCCACCGACATGGGCGCATTGCAGGAGCGCATCACCACCACCAACAAGGGTTCGATCACCTCGATCCAGGCGATCTTCGTCCCCGCCGATGACTACACCGATCCGGCGCCGGCGACCACGTTTGCCCATCTCGATGCTACGACCAACCTCGATCGCGCGATATCGGAAAAGGGAATCTATCCTGCGGTCAACCCGCTGGATTCGACATCGCGCATGCTGTCGCCGCTGGTCGTCGGCGAAGAGCACTACAACACCGCACGCCTGGTTCAGCAGATACTGCAAAAGTACAAATCACTGCAGGATATCATCGCCATTCTCGGCATGGATGAACTGAGCGAAGAGGACAAGATCACGGTGGCGCGCGCGCGCAAGATCGAGCGCTTCCTGTCGCAGCCGTTCCATGTCGCCGAAGTCTTCACGGGATCGCCGGGCAAGTTCGTCGAACTCGCCGACACCATCAAGGGTTTCAGCGGACTTTGCGAAGGCAAGTACGATCATCTGCCGGAGCAGGCCTTCTACATGGTCGGCACCATCGAAGAGGCGGTCGAGAAGGGCAAGAAGCTTGCGGCGGAGGCGGCTTGACATTTTAAATCGTCATTGCCGGGCGAAAGCGCGAAGCGCGTCTTCTAACCAAATGACCCGGCAATCCATCGAAGCAGATTTTTCGACTGATGGACCCGCGGGTCAAGCCCGCGGGTGACAGCGGAAAAGAGCGATAGACCATGGCCACCTTCCACTTCGATCTTGTCTCCCCCGAAAAGCTTGCCTTCTCCGGCGAGGTCGATCAGGTCGACATTCCCGGCGTGGAAGGTGACTTCGGCGTGCTGGCCGGGCACGCGCCGGTCGTGGCCGCGATCCGGCCGGGGATTTTAACCGTCACCACCGGCGGCGGCACGCGCGAGAAGATTATCGTGCTGGGCGGCCTTGCCGAAGTCTCCGAGAAGGGTCTCACCGTGGTCGCGGATGTCGCCACTTCGATCGAGGAACTGGATCGGGCCAGGTTTGCCGAGACGATTTCAGAAATGGAAGCCAAGCTCGCCGAAAAGGAAGGCTCCGAGCTCGACCACGCGATCGAGCGGCTGGATCACTTCAGGGATATCCAGCACCAGCTCAGCACGACGGCGCTGCACTAGAAGCAAGGACAATGACCGACGAGTGGGCGCTCCTGAGGAAGCTTGCAGCGCGCGAGAACATCCCGTTCGAGGCAGCCCGCTTGCCGACGCGAAAATGGCAGAGGGCGCACGTGCACCGCAAGGCTTCGACCCTCACGCTGACGGATTGGCGAACTTCGCAAAACTCTCGGCGACCGCGCGATACACCTCGCGCCGGAACGGCACGACCAGGTCGGCGACGCGGCCAAGCCGCTCCCATCGCCAGGCATCGAATTCCGCCGGCTGATTGTTGCGCGGCGTCAGCGGATCGATCTCCTGGTCGCGCCCGCCGAAACGCAGCGCGAACCATTTCTGCCGCTGGCCGCGGAATTTGGCCAGCCGGTGCGACGGCGGCCCCGCATAGGGCGGGAATTCGTAAGTGAGCCAGCCGGTCTCGCCGAGATAGCCGGCGTTTCGCACGCCGGTCTCTTCCCAGAGCTCGCGCATCGCAGCTTCGCGCAGATCTTCGCCTTCATCGACGCCGCCTTGCGGCATCTGCCACTCAAGGCCCGGCAGGATGATTTCCGGCCCGTCATCCCTGAAGCGACGCCCAATCAGAACCAGCCCTGAGGCGCTGAACAGCGCGATGCCGACATTGGGACGATAGGGCTTGTCGTCGGCCGTCAAAGTCAAGCGCCCGCGAGCCTGGAAAATTCCTTCACCACGCGCTCGTAGACCGGGCGCTTGAACGGCACGATCAGCTCGGGAAGGTTCTTTATCGGCTCCCAGCGCCAGCTCATGAACTCGGCCTTGTGCCCGCCGCCGCCGGGGTTCGCGACATTGATCTCGGTGTCCTTGCCGGTGAAGCGCATGGCGAACCATTTCTGCCGCTGGCCGCGATAGCGGCCTTTCCAGGTGCGTCCGGCGACGGTGCGTGGAATGTCGTAGATCAGCCAGTCCGCGATCTCGCCTATTTTTTCGACCGAGCGGACGCTGGTTTCTTCATAGAGCTCGCGCTTGGCGGCCTCCCAGGTATCTTCGCCGGGATCGACACCGCCCTGCGGCATCTGCCAGACATGGGATTCGTCGACATGCTCGATGCCGCCGGCGCGGCGGCCGATGAAGACCAGCCCGGTTGCGTTGATCAGCATCATGCCGACGCATGTCCGGTAGGGCAGGTCTTCATAGCGCGCCATTCGGTCGAAGCCTCGCCTGCTAGAGCATGATCCGGAAAAGTGGGCACCGGTTTTCCGAAAAGATCATGCTCAAACAAAAAGATAGAGTGGGATGACGATTCGAGGAAAAGTCATCCTGCTCAGCTAGACCGACCGCAAGACCCGGCGGGCCCGAGGTATGCCTTAGCTGGATTTTGATTTCAGCATCGCGGTTGTCAATGGCACAAGCAAGATGCCATGGCCGTCCAGGGCCTTGATCCAGGCGCCGATCCGCTCGATCGAGATCGGCAGCGCCGAGGCTACCCCGACCGCGATGCCGCGCTCCTTGGCGAGGCCCTCGAGCTTTGCCAGCGCCCGGTCGATTTCCGCCGAGGTCGGCACCGCGTCGATTGCGATATCGGCCTTGGCGAAGGGCAGTGCCTGACCCGCGGCCAGCGAGGGGGCGACGCTGCGCGGCGAGGAGCCGTCGTCGAAATAGCCTAAGCCGCGCTTGGCGGCTTCGCGGATGACCGGCTGCATCACCGCATCGGTGGCGACAAAACGCGCGCCCATGAAATTGGCGATCCCCGCATAGCCCTGGAAACGGCTGAGGTGCCAGTACAGCCGGTCGAGATTCTGCTCGGGCCCGAGCGTTGCGAGCAGGGTCTGCGGCCCCGGATCATTGTCCGGATAGTCGAACGGCTCCATTGGAATCTGCAACAGGATCTCGTGGCGCTGCGCGCGCGCCCGCGCGGCCAGCTTGCCGGGGTCCGCGCCGTAGGGCGTGAACGCCAGCGTCACCGCCGGCGGCAATTTCATGATGGCATCCGTCGTCTTGGCCGCACCGACGCCGAGGCCGCCGATGACGATGGCGACCACGGGCATTTTCGCCGCCTTCGCGCGGTCGGCTTCGGCGGCGTAGACGGTGAACGGCTTCAGCCCATCGGCGACGGCCGGGATCATGCCGTAGCGGGATTTTTCGAGCAGACGCTGATCGATGCCGGCCATCATGGCAGGCTGCGCGTCGGGCTCGGCCTTGTCGGCGCTATCGCTTCCGATCACCATGTCCTGGCGCTTGCCGCTCGAGCCGTCGATGATGGTGACGGTCCTCGGCTCGCCGCTGGCTGACTGCTTGGCGGCCGGTTTCGCGCCGTGATCGGCAACGCTGGGGGAGGCCGAGGCGGCCTTCTCGTCGGCTTTCTCGTTACCTTGGCCGTTCTGGCGGATCGCGACATGCGCGGTCGGCTCGCCGCCGAATGGATTGTCGGCGAAGATGGCAAAACCGGCAAAGACCGCCAGAAACAGGCCGAGCAGCACGGCCAGCGCCTGCATCGCCGTAAAGGGCAGCCGGAACCGACGTTTGCCTCGCGCTGCCGTTTTCTGTCCGAGCGGGGCGCTCAGATCGTCGGCCGTCTCAGTCATGAACCTTTTTTCCGAATCAGCGCCGCCGACGATAGCACGGCGCGGCCGGACGGCGGACCCCGGCAATTGGCGGAGCCCGTAAGGGCCGGAACTATCAAACAAAAAGGGCGACCCTGTTAGGCCGCCCTCCTCGCCAAGCAATGATCGGTCCGGATCAGTTCGCGGCCTTGGGCCTAGTTGCCTGCGGGCTGTCGATCGCGGCCTTGTCGCCGTTGGCCGGCGCGGCGGGGGCTGGCGTCGTGGCGCTGGACTTGATGCCGTGGAGCAGGTCGTCGGCCATCTTCAGCGCCTTGTCGTCCTTGGCCTCCAGCGGCACGTAGGATTGCGAGCCGGTCTTCTCGTCGCCCTCGGACTTCAGGTGGCCGCGCAGCGACGCCTCGCCCTTGGTATCGGTGCGCGACTTCAATTCGTCAGGTACGTCCTGCAGCACTTCGATATCGGGCACGATGCCCTTGGCCTGGATCGACTTGCCCGACGGCGTGAAATAGCGCGCGGTGGTGAGCCGCAGCGCGCCGTTGCCGCTTCCGAGCGGAATGATGGTTTGCACCGAGCCCTTGCCGAACGAGCGGGTGCCGACCAGCGTGGCACGCTTGTGATCCTGCAGCGCGCCGGCGACGATTTCGGATGCCGAAGCCGAGCCGCCATTGATCAGCACGATCACCGGTTTGCCCTTGGTCAGGTCGCCCGGATGGGCGGAGCGGCGCTGGGTTTCCTCGGCGTTGCGGCCGCGGGTCGAGACGATCTCGCCGCGCTCGAGGAAGCTGTCGGAGACCGTGACCGCTTCTTCCAGAAGACCGCCCGGGTTGTTGCGCAGATCGATGACAAAACCCTTCAGCTTGTCGCCGATCTGGTTTTGCAGGTTGCTGATTTCCCTCTTGAGGCCTTCGGTGGTCTGCTCGTTGAAGGTGGTAATGCGGATGAAGCCGATATCGTCGGCCTCGACGCGGGCGCGCACCGAACGGACGCGGATGTTGTCGCGCACCAGCGTGACGTCGATCGGATTGTCCTGGCCCTTGCGGATGATCTTTAGCCGGATCTTGGTGTTGACGGGCCCGCGCATCTTCTCGACCGCCTGGCTCAAGGTGAGACCTTGAACGGCCTCGTCATCAAGGGTGGTAATGATGTCGTTGGCCATGATGCCGGCCTTCGACGCCGGCGTGTCGTCGATCGGCGAGACGACCTTGATCAGCCCATCTTCCATCGTGACCTCGATGCCGAGCCCGCCGAATTCGCCGCGGGTCTGCACCTGCATGTCGCGAAAACTCTTGGCATCCATGTAGCTGGAATGTGGATCGAGGCCGGCCAGCATGCCGCTGATCGCGGATTCGACGAGCTTTGAGTCGTCGGGCTTCTCGACATAGTCGCTGCGAACCCGCTCGAACACGTCGCCGAACAGATTGAGCTGGCGATAGGTATCGGAGGTGGCGGCTCGCGCACTCGATCCCATCAGCACGGCGCGCGGCTGGGTCACAAACAGCGTCAACGCCGCGCCTGTGGCGGCGCTGAGGAGAATTACTGAAGTCTTGCGCATCATCCGCGAACCTTTTCGCCTTCATTTGCGGCCCACCATGGACCTGGATCGATTGGAGTGCCGTCTTTACGAAACTCGACATAGAGCACGGGCTGGCTCGCATTAGTCGCGAGAATGGAAGCGACCTGGGACTTTGTCCCCATGGTCGCGACCGGCTCCCCCGTCAGTACAAACTGGCCGATGTTGACCGAAATGCGCTCCATCCCGGCGATCAGCACATGATACCCGCCACCGGCGTTGAGGATCAAGAGTTGTCCATAGCTCCGGAAGGGACCCGCGTAAACAACCCAGCCATCACACGGCGTTGTGACCTGTGCGCTGGCCTTGGTTGCCAAAGAAATGCCTTTTTCTACGCCTCCGGCACCGTCGGAACCACCAAATTCGCGAATCTTGGTGCCATTAACCGGCAACGCGAATAATCCTCTAGCGGACGCAAATGCGATCGCCGGGCTCTTGCGGGCGGGGTCCTTGAAGGCGGCCAGGTTGGGCTTGCCATTCACGGCCGCGGGCGCCCCCTGCAGGGTCGCGGTCGCGGCGGCCTTCGCGGCGCTCTTCAAATCCTGCTCCATTCTGGCGATCAGGCCCTGCAGGCTGTCGACCTGCCTCGACAGCGCGATGGCGCGGGCGCCTTCGGCTTCCATGTCCTTCTCGATCGCCGCCTGCCGCCGCTGCCGTTCGTCGACGAAAGCGGCGAGCCTCGTCTGGTCATCCCTGAGCCTGTCGCGGTCGGCCGCAAGGTGGTCGCGCTCGCTTGCGATGTTCTTGCGCAGCGCGACCAGTTCGCCGAGATCGCCGGCGAGCCTCGCGGCGCGTGCCCGCAATTCAGGCACCACGGATCCGAGCAGCATGGCGGCGCGCAGCGACTGCAGCGCGTCTTCGGGGCGGACCAGCAGGGCCGGCGGCGTGCGCCGGCCTGCCCGTTGCAGGGCCGCCAGCACCTCGACAATTTCGGAACGGCGCGAATCGAGCGAGCCGCGAATCTGCGCTTCGCGCGAATCGAGTGTGCGCAGCCGCGCTTCGGCGTCGCCGACCCTGGTCTCGACGTCGCGCACCTGCGCCGCCACGTCGATCAACTGCGCATTGAGCTTGCTTTGGTCCTGACCGATCGCCGCGATGTCGGCTTTTAGCCGCTCGCGCGCCTCGGCCGCACTCTTGACTTGCGCGCGGGTGGCTTCCAGTTCCTGTTCGCGCTGCTTGATGGTGTCGGCGTCGGGTGCGGCGGTCGCCGCCCGGGGTACGGTCGCCGCGGTCTGCGCCATCGCCGGCAGACGGCTTACATCAGCAAGGCCGGCGGACAGCAGGAGAATGGAGAGCGGAACCGAAGACAGCCTGCCGCGGCTGACGGTGTCGGGATAAGAATGGAGGGTCCGCGCTGGCAGCATCGTTCGGATAGGAGCCCTTATGTGCCCGTATTCATGTGCGGTGATAGGGATGGCCCGCCAAAATGGTCGCGGCCCGATAAAGCTGTTCCAGAAGCATGATGCGAACCATTTGGTGCGGCCAGGTCGCGGAGCCGAATGCGATGCTGATTTTCGCGTTACGCCGCAATTCAGGCGAAAGTCCGTCCGCGCCGCCGATCATGAAGATAGCGTGGCCTGTTCCCTGGTCCCGCCAGCTCCCGAGATACCGGGAAAATACGGTGCTATCGATGTTCTCGCCGTGCTCGTCGAGCGCCACCAGCATGGATTTCTCGGGTATGGCGGCTGCGATCGCGCCTGCTTCCTCCGTTATGCGGCTTGCAGCGTCGCGGGCGCGGCTTTCGGAAATTTCATGAATCGCGAGGCCGCGAAAGCCGAGCTTGCGGCCGATGTCGTCGAAGCGCTCGCGATAGCGATCCGCAAGCTCCCGCTCCGGACCCTGCTTCAGCCGGCCGACGGCAATGACGACGAGGCGCATGACAGCATCTTCCGGCAAAGCGGCACGCGCGCACGCAAACGCTACGATGCGCTTCAGCCGAACCGCTTCGGCTCGCTACCTTAGATCGCCTTCGCCGCCGTCGGGCCCTGCGTCCACAATCTTTCCAGATTGTAGAACTCGCGCACCTCGGGTCTGAACACGTGCACGATCACGTCGCCGGAATCGATCAGCACCCAGTCGCAATTGGGCAAGCCCTCGACATGGATGCTCTTGATGCCGTTTTCCTTCAAGGCTTTGGTGACGTTTTCCGCGATCGCGCCGACATGCCGGTTGGCCCGGCCCGAGGTGACGATCATGTAGTCGGAAAATGCGGATTTGCCGCGAAGATCGATGGTGACTGTTTCTTCCGCCTTCATATCGCCGAGGCGGGAGAGGATCATATTCAGCGTCTCGTCGGCGTCAGGTTGCGCCTTCAAGGCCGCAGCTTGGGTCGATGTTTTACGCGCGGGTTTTGGTGCCGTTTTACTAGCAACCTTGGGTAAAACACGCTTGGACAATACAGATGTTGCCAGGGACCATTCCTTTCACTGTATCGCGAACGCCGAATCCGTGACGCCCGCCACCTATATTACGCATGTGGGGTTAAAGGTTTCAATATTCCAGCACCCCGGATTCCATTGAACCGATAAGCCCCGCATTCAGCTTCCTGCTCAGTTTCTTGCCCTCCAGCTTCCATCCGGGTTCCGCAAGCCCGTCGATGACAGGTTGATCTTCATGCCGGTGAGGAACACCCAGGCCGGCGCACGAAAATTGGCCAACCGGCCTGCCTCATTCTCCGGCACACGATAGCGCGCCAATGCCCGCGCCGCGGGTGCGGCGAGTGCGCGGAAGCTCTGTGGTGGACGGTCGATTACCGCGATCGGCACCTGGGACGCGATGCGCTGCCAATTTTGCCAGCGATGAAATTGCGCAAGGTTGTCGGCGCCCATGATCCATACAAAGCGCAAGCCCGAAAACCGGCGGCGCAGATAGTTGATGGTGTCGACAGTGTATCGCGTTCCGATGACGGATTCGAGACAGCTCACGTCGATGCGCGGATCGCTCGCCATCTGACGGGCGGCTTCGGCGCGTTCCTCAAGTTCATGCAGGGCGCCATTGTCCTTGAGCGGATTTCCCGGCGTCACCAGCCACCAGATGCGATCCAGTTTCAGGCGCTTGATCGCAAACAGGCTGATGGCGCGATGGGCGATATGCGGCGGATTGAAGGAACCGCCGAGCAAGCCGATGCGCATGCCGTTGGTGTAGAGCGGAATCGCTTGCGAGACGGATGGCGACGCGACGGAAGCACTCAACTGGGCCACCGCAAAGTTGCAGTCACGGCCGCGTCTGCCCGGTGCCGTGGATCCGATATTTGAAGCTGGTCAGTTGTTCGGCGCCGACCGGGCCGCGGGCGTGAAATTTGCCGGTGGCAATTCCGATCTCGGCGCCAAAGCCGAACTCGCCGCCATCGGCGAATTGCGTCGACGCGTTGTGCAGCACGATCGCCGAGTCGACCTCGTTGAGGAATTTCTGCGCGGCTTTCGCGTCTTCGGTCACGATCGCGTCGGTATGGTGCGAGCCGTGGTTATGAATATGGGCAATCGCCTCGTCGACGCCGTCGACGACTCTAGCGGCGATGATCGCATCTTCATATTCGGTGTCCCAGTCCTGTTCGGAAGCGGGCTTCACCCTTAAGTCAGTGCGCTGCACGGTCTCATCGCCGCGCACTTCGCAACCGGCATCGATCAGCATTTCGATCAGCGGCTTCAGGCTCGTCGCGCTGCCGGCGCGATCGATCAGCAAGGTCTCGGCCGCGCCGCAGACGCCGGGGCGGCGCATCTTGGCGTTCAGTACAATCGACTTCGCCATTTCGAGATTGGCCGACTGCTCGACATAGACGTGGTTGACGCCCTCCAGATGCGCGAACACCGGCACGCGGGCCTCAGCCTCGACGCGGGCGACCAGGCTCTTGCCGCCGCGCGGCACGATGACGTCGATAGCGCCGTTCAATCCGGTCAGCAGCAGCCCTACCGCTGCGCGATCTCGGGTCGGCACCAGTGTGATCGAGGCTTCGGGCAGACCCGCTTCGCGCAATCCCTGCTCCAGGCAGGCATGGATCGCGCGGCAGGAACGAAAACTGTCGGAGCCGCCGCGCAGGATCACCGCGTTGCCGGATTTCAGGCAGAGCACCCCGGCGTCGGCCGCGACATTGGGACGGCTTTCGAAGATCACGGCGACGACGCCGAGCGGCACGCGGACGCGCTCGATGGTCATGCCGTTCGGACGCTGCCAGCTTTCGGTCACGACGCCGACCGGATCGGGGATTTTTCGTACCGTCGCGATCCCGTCGGCCATCGCATCGATGCGCCCCTCGGTCAGCGTCAGGCGGTCGACAAAGGCAGAGGTCGCGCCGCTGGCGCGGACCTCGGCGACGTCTTCGGCGTTGGCGGCGAGGATCGCATCCGCGTGCTTGCGGATCGCGCGCTCCATCGCTGCAAGCGCGCGGTTCTTCTGTTCGGGCGAGGCGAGCGACAGCACCCGCGCCGCGGTGCGGGCGCCGGCGGCGAGCTCGTTCATCAGGACCGGCAGATCGGCGCTGCCGTCGACGGCTTTCAAGGGCGCGGTCATGTCGCAACTTGCCTTACGTTAAGACCATGTCCTAGCACGGAAATCGAGAGCTTGGCGAGGCGCGGAAGGGGCATGCAGGCGAGTGGTAGTCGGCCATTGGCCTACTGGATTTGGGGATCTCCGCGCCTCGCGCCGTGCCAGAGCGCGAGAAAGACGACCGGCAGGATGAGTTCGATGGCCATGAGAAGGGTAAAGAACGGGTGCGGTGGCGCCACCGCGACATAGGATATCGCTCGTCCTGCACCGCCGACGAAAAAGAGCGCGGCCAGCGGCGGGACGAAACGAAGTTTTGCCGGCAGATCGCGCGCTACCGCGAGCAGAGCGAGCCCATAGACACCCCAGAACGGTGCGTAAAAGCGTAATTCACTGTCCATCGTGGCCGGCCACGGGCCGGTTGAGGGATGAGTTGAGCCCGTCAGCCAGTCGAACTGGGCTTCGGAGAAGCCGGCGGTCCAGGATGGGCCGAGAAGGACGATCGACAGGCAAATCGCGATGGCCGCAAACCCCAGGACCGCATGCAAAACACGGATAGCGACGATCATTGCGTTGTGCCCCTTTAGAAGCTAGCGCTCCGGCGGAGCTGCGCCCATCACGAGATCGTCGCGGTGGATCATTTCCGCCCGGCCGCTGATGCCCAAAATGGCCATCACGTCGGGCGACGAACGGCCCTTGATTTTCTCGGCATCCTCGGCGTCATAGGCGACTAGGCCGCGGCCGAGCTCATGGGTGTCGGGACCCCGCACCAACACCGCATCGCCGCGGGCGAATTGCCCGTCGATCCGGATCACGCCGGCCGGAAGCAGGCTTTTTCCCGCGCGCAGTGCGCTGACCGCGCCGGCATCGATGGTCAGTGTGCCCTTCGGCTCCAGCGACCCCGCGATCCAGCGTTTTCGCGCGGTGACGGGGTTCGCGGGCGTCAAGAACCAGGTGCAGCGGCAGCCGTCGGCAATCGCCTGCAGCGGATGCTCGATCTTGCCGGAGGCGATCAGCATATGGGTGCCGGCGATGGTTGCGATCTTCGCCGCCTCGATCTTGGTGCGCATGCCGCCGCGCGACATCTCGGATTCGGTCGCACCTGCCATCGCCTCGATCTCGGAGGTGACGGTCTCGACCACCGGAACGAGTTTTGCCCCCGGATTGCTGGCGGGCGGCGCGTCGTAGAGCCCGTCGATGTCGGACAGCAGGATCAGGAGATCGGCGCTCGCCATGGTCGCGACCCGCGCGGCGAGGCGATCATTGTCGCCATAGCGGATTTCGTTGGTGGCAACCGTGTCGTTTTCGTTGATGACCGGCACCGCGCGCCATTCCAGCAGTTTGGCGATGGTCGAGCGCGCATTGAGATAGCGGCGGCGCTCCTCGGTGTCCTGCAAGGTCACCAGGATCTGTCCGGCGCCGATGCCGTGAGCCCCGAGCACCTCCGACCAGATACGCGCCAGCGCGATCTGTCCCACCGCCGCCGCACCCTGGCTTTCTTCCAGCTTCAGCGTGCCGCGCGGCAATTTGAGGCGGCTGCGGCCGAGCGCGATCGCCCCTGAGGAGACGATCAGGATCTCGCGGCCTTCCTTGTGCAGTTTTGCAAGATCGGCGGCGAGCGCCGACAGCCATGACGCCCGTACCTCGCCGGCATCGGAATCGATCAACAGCGACGAGCCGACCTTGACGACGATACGGCGGAATTTCTTTAAAGTAGGGCGGGCCATGGTGAACGGATCAAACCTAAATGTTCGCCGTCAGTTTCGCAGCCGGATGCTGCCAGCGCAAGTCAGCCCTGTAGTCAGCCTTGAAGTCAGCCTTGCGGGGTCAGCGGCGCCCACGGCTCGGCCTCTGCCGCGCCTTTTGCCTTTACGGACACCGGCGCTTCGCCGATCAGGTCGGCCAGCGCGCGCAGTGCCTCCTTGACGCCTGCGCCGGTCGCGCCTGACATCAACAGCGGCGTCTTCTTCGCGGCACGCTTCAGCCGGTCCTTTTGCTTCTTGAGGTCTTGCGCGCTCACGGCGTCGATCTTGTTCAGCGCGACGATCTCGATCTTGTCGGCGAGATGCCCCTCATAGGCCTCGAGCTCGTTGCGCACCGTCTTGTAGGCTTGGCCGGCGTGTTCGCTTGTCGCGTCGACCAGATGCAGCAGCACGCGGCAACGTTCGACATGGCCCAAAAATCTGTCGCCAAGGCCGGCGCCCTCATGCGCGCCCTCGATCAGGCCCGGAATATCCGCCAGCACGAATTCGCGCCCGTCGGCGTTCACCACGCCGAGCTGCGGATGCAGCGTGGTGAAGGGGTAATCGGCGATCTTCGGCTTGGCGGCGCTGACCTTGGAAAGCAAGGTCGACTTGCCGGCGTTGGGCAGGCCGACCAGGCCGGCGTCGGCGATCAGTTTTAGCCTGAGCCAGATCCAGCGCTCCTCGCCGACCTGGCCGGGATTGGCGTTGCGCGGCGCGCGGTTGGTGGAGGATTTGAAATGCGCATTGCCGAAGCCGCCATTGCCGCCTTCGGCGAGCACGAATTTTTCACCAAGCGTGGTGAAGTCGTGAAGCAGCGTCTCGCGATCCTCGTCGAATACCTGCGTGCCGACCGGCACCTTGAGCACAACGGGCTGGCCGTTGGCGCCATGGCGGTCCTTGCCCATGCCGTTGACGCCCTTCTGCGCCTTAAAATGCTGCTGATAGCGATAATCGATCAGCGTGTTCAATCCGTCGACGGCCTCGATGACCACGTCGCCGCCGCGGCCGCCATTGCCGCCGGAGGGGCCACCGAACTCGATGAATTTTTCGCGGCGGAACGCCACGCAGCCATTGCCGCCATCGCCGGAGCGGACATAGACCTTTGCTTCGTCAAGGAATTTCATGCGGCTTTAGGTAAGGTAGCGGCTGCCTCGCGGCAACCCAAACTTGCCGGAAATATCGCGAAAAGCCTTAATTTTCGCGGCTTCTTGCGCGCGGCAACACGACGTCGCCCCCTGATCAGGCCGGCCTTCGCCGGATCAGAAACTTCTGCACGCCCTCCAGCACAAGTTCGCGGCGCTGGTTGAACACGGTGGAGCGTAGCGTCACGACGCCCGTGGTGCGGCCGGGCGTCAACTCGATCACTTCGAGCGCGGGATAGATCGAGTCGTCGGCGAACACTGGCTTTAAGAACCGGCTCGACTGCTCGAGGAAACCAACCAGCGATTCCTCGACCAGATAGGGAAACAGCCCGGCGCCCGGCGCGGTGTGGATCAACGTCTGAAATCCGTGCGCCAGCAGGTTCGGCATGCCACGGGCGCGGCAATATTCGACGTCGTAGTGCACGGGATGGGTGTCGCCGCTCGCGGTCTGGAAAGCGGCGAACACAGCCGACGTCATGGTGCGGCTCGGAATGACAAAGCGCTCGCCTAGCACAAAGTCCTCGAACCAGCGTTGCTGGCCCACCATGCGATGGGCGGCGGGATCGAAATCGCTCATGCGTCTTTCCTGCAATGTTTGGCCTATAGCATGATCCGGAAAAAGCCTGCCCCGCACTTGGATTGCGGGGTGGGTGCCGGTTTTCCGAAAAGATCATGCTCAATCAAAATGATAGAGCGCGATGACGATTCGAAGAAAAGTCATCGCGCTCTAACGGTATTGCAGAGATGTGTTGCGGCAATCAAGCTTGTGCCGGGCGGCCAAGCCTTTAAGACGGCACTGGCATGAATCTGCTCGCAACCATTTCGTCGACCGCCGCGGGGCGTTCCGCGCGCCTTGCCGGCATCGGCCTGATGCTGGCGGGCGTATGTTTCTTCTCGTTGGGCGACGCGCTCGGCAAATTCATGGTCGCCACTTATTCCGTGGGGGAGCTTTTGCTGCTGCGTTCGGTGGCGGCGCTGGTCCTGATGTCCCCGTTGATCTGGCGCAGCCGCGGCGCTTTTGCGCTGGTACGTCGGCCTGCGCTACAGGTCTTGCGTGTCATGCTCTCGATATTGGAGATCGCGCTGTTCTTCGCGGCTGCGATCTACCTGCCGCTCGCCGATATCATCACGTTTTATCTGGCGGCGCCGATCTTCGTCACCGCGTTGTCGGCGATCCTGCTCGGCGAGCAAGTCGATATCAGGCGTTGGGCCGCGGTCGGGGTCGGCTTTTGCGGCGTCCTGATCGCGCTACGTCCATCCGCCGGGGTGTTCGGCTGGCCGGCGGCAATCGCGCTGGGCGGCAGCGTCGCGTTCGCGCTCCTGATGGTGGTGACGCGTTCCCTGCGTGGCACCCCAGACGTCATGTTGGCGTCGATGCAGTTCTTCGGCACGGTCGTGTTCGGGATCGTCATGGTGCCGTTCGGGTGGCTCACGCCGAATCTGCGCGACTTCGGCTTCTTCATGCTGGCCGGCGGCCTCGCCGTTTTTGCCTCACTCTGCGTCAACCGTTCGCTCAAATTGGCGCCCGCGAGCGTCGTGGTGCCCTATCAATATTCGATGATCCTCTGGGCCGCGATCTTCGGCTATCTCGTGTTCGGCGATCTGCCCTCGCTCGCGACGATCATCGGCGTCGCCATCATCATCGCCGCGGGGCTCTACATCTTCCTGCGCGAGCGAGAGCTGGGCCTCGGCGAGCCGGTGGTCAGCCCGCCGGTGTAAGCAACACCGTCGTCCCAGCCAAGCCGACGGGTCGCGCCAATGCGCGACCCCGGCGAGCCGCAATAGCGCTCGCGCAGAGATGACGGGCTCCGCGAAGCAATCCAGCGGAGATGCAAAAGGCTGGATTGCTCTGTCGCTTCGCAATGACAGAGACGTCACGGCTGCCGCCTTGCCGAGCTGCTCCAGTTCTTCAGCGACGACCAGACGCTGCGGGTCAGGCGGAAGCAGTCGACCGGGGTCGAGGAGCCCAGCGCCTCGAAGCGGTGCAACTCGACGCCGCTCCACTGGAAGCCGCACTTCTCCAGGATGTTGCGCGAGGAGGGATTGGCGACGCGCGCACCCGAGCAGAGATGATCGAGGTCGAACTCCTCGAAGAAGAAGTCGATCACGGCGCGCGCGGCCTCGGTTCCAAAGCCCTGGCCCCAATGCTCGAAGCCGAGCCAGTAGCCGAGTTCCGGCGCATCCGGCTCGCTCCAATTGATGCCGACCATGCCGATCGGCGCATGATTATGTTCGATCAGGAACGCGATATCGCGCCGATCCTCAGCGGTGGTGCGAACGAATTCGACGGCATGCTCCTGGGAATAGGGATGCGGCAGGTGGCGGGTATTTTCCGCAATGCGGCGATCGTTGGCGAGACTCGCGATCGCTTTTGCGTCCGCGAGGGTCGGCCTGCGCAAAGTCAGCCGTTCGGTCTCGAGGACGCAGCTACGCGCCTCGCGCAGTGATGGGGTAGGGACGTCCTGCAGCATGTCGGGCTCCGTCAACGAACTCTTGGATCGCGGCGCGTGTTCTGATCGAAAAACCGGTGTCCATTTTTTTCGGCACACACGCACAAACAAAAGGAAGGGGGAGGCCGGTTCCCCGCCTCCCCTTTTGGAGCCTTCAAGGAACTCCGCCGGTTCAACAGGATCCGGCGGACTGAAATTTGTCCACCGTCACTCGGCCGCGCGATCCGTCATCGGGCGTACCGATACGAGCGTGCGGCCGTTGGCTTTGGCATGGAACTCGACATGGCCTTCGATCTTGGCGAACAGAGTATGATCGGTGCCCATGCCGACATTAAGGCCGGGGTGCCAGGTGGTGCCACGCTGACGCGCGATGATGTTGCCGGGAATCACGTGTTCGCCGCCGTAGGTCTTGATTCCGAGCCGCTTGCCCGCCGAATCACGGCCGTTCCGCGAGGAACCGCCTGCTTTTTTGTGAGCCATCGCCCGCCTCCAACTTGTCCGTATCTCTAGATCAATTCCTTGAGGGAATCATTTCACTTTTTGTCGCGCGATTTCGGCACGCTTCACTTCTTGCCGCTTTCGCCCTTGGCGGCGGTCTTCTTTGCCGCGGGCTTCTTCGTCTCCGCCTTGGCGCGCGGTTTCGCCGCGGCCTTGATGGCCGCTTTCTTCGGCGCGGCCTTCTTGGCAGCCTTGTTGACCGTCTTGGGCGCCTCGTCGTGGTCTTCAGCCGGTGCGGGCGCGACCTTTTCCCTCTTCGGCCGCGGACCGATGGAAGGTTTCGCGTTATCCGCCAGGATCTCGGTGATGCGAAGCACCGTGATCTCGTCGCGATAGCCGCGCTTGCGGCGCGAATTCTTGCGGCGGCGCTTCTTGAACGCGATCACCTTCGGCCCGCGCTTGTGCTGCAGCACTTCGGCCGCGACGGAAGCGCCCGCAACCGTGGGCAAGCCAAGAACCGGCGTATCGCCGCCGAGCACCAGAACCTCGCCAAGCTGCACGATCGTGCCGACGTCACCGGCGATCTTGCCTATCTCGAGTACATCATTCGGAACGACCCGGTATTGCCGGCCGCCGGTCTTGATGACTGCGAACATCGTTCAATTCCTTCGTGTTCGATCCCGGCCTCGGAACGGGTCCGGGCCGGCTTTTTCTACAGTCGCTGTGGGTATGTTTTCCGCGCGAGCAGCGGCGATCTCGGCCAAATCCGCGCAAAAACAAGCGGCGCGAGAAATCCCGCGCCGAATGCTGCGGACTTATAGCCGCTGAATGCGATGAGTCAAGGCAAAGCGGGGCTAAAACCGGCCGAAATCTAAGGATTTGGGCCCTATTCGCTACTCGCCCCCCTTCCATGAAACCAATGGGTTCCAGAGCCGTTGTCCCGCGACGCACGCGGATCAGGGCGAGATGGCTGAGGACGTAATCACCACCACGGGCATCGCCCGCCATGGCGCCACGCGTTTGCCGTCGGTGGACATCGACAGCTTCAATCTCGAATTGAAGGACGAGGACGGCTTTCTCGGCGACCGCGCCACCAAAGGCGCGTTTCGCAAGATTCTGGACAGCCTGCGCAAGCCGCTGAGGGACAATGGCGATGATCCGCTCGGCAAGAAAGCTTCCGCTGATATCCCCAAGAGTGAACTCGACGAGGCGCTGGTCGGCGACGACATTGGCGCCGCGGCACTGGTGCACGGTGCCATCGAGGAATTCGCGCAGGAGCTGGCGCATGTGACGCGCCGCTTCCTCAAGACAAAAGCCTGGGCAGATGCCGAGCGCATCGTGGTCGGTGGCGGCTTTCGCGAGAGCCGGGTCGGCGAGCTTGCGATCGCGCGCACCGGCATCATCCTCAAAGCCGAGGGCTTCAAGGGCGATCTGGTTCCGATCCGTTTTCACCCCGATGATGCGGCCTTGATTGGCGCGCTGCATCTGGCGCCATCGTGGATTTTCGAGGGCCATGACTCAATTCTGGCCGTCGATATCGGTGGCACCAATATCCGCTGCGGCGTGGTCGAGACGCGCTGGAAGAAGGCGCCGGACCTATCCAAGGCGGAGGTCTGGAAATCCGAGCTGTGGCGTCATGCCGATGACGAGCCGACGCGCGAAGGCGCGGTAAAGCGGCTCGTGAAGATGCTGAAGGAGCTGATCGAGCTTTCCGAGACGGAAGGCCACAAGCTCGCGCCGTTCATCGGAATTGCCTGCCCCGGGGTGATCAACGAAGACGGCGGAATCGAGAAAGGCGCGCAGAATCTGCCGGGCAATTGGGAGAGCAGCAAGTTCAACCTGCCGGCCAGCCTGGCCGAGGCGATCCCGGAGATCGGCGGTCACGACACCGCCGTGCTGATGCACAATGACGGCGTGGTGCAGGGGCTCTCCGAAGTGCCGTTCATGCAGGATGTCGAGCGCTGGGGCGTGCTGACCATCGGCACCGGGCTCGGCAACGCGTGTTTCACCAACCGCAGGAAGGACAACGGCAAGAAGGACAACGGCAAAAGCAAGAAAGATCGGGACGAGAAGGACAGCGACAACTAGTCTGGGATTCTAGTGTGGTTTCGGTTCAGAAGTTCTCCTGACGGACCGGCCTGCGATAATGAAGAGAACTTCTGAACCACCATACCAGGCCGAAGCCTCCAATCGCCGCGCCGGGCGGCGCCTCTCGCGATGCTCGATCCAAATCAGAACTGACGTCGTTGCGGGCGGTCTCCGGTCGAAAAATTCCCTCAGAATGGGCGTCCCCCATAGGCTCCCCGGATCCGCCAGCCGAATTTTTCGATTGACTAGTTCAAAAAAAGAACTGTATAGGCAGGCGCGACCTGGCGATGTCATGGCAGGCATAAAGCCGATCAGGGGAGGCATCGATGTTCCACGGCGTCAAGCTCGTCTCCGCAATGTTGACGATCACGGTCTGCGCATGGACGACAATTTCGCGCGCCGCCGATGCGCCGGGTGTCACGCCGACCGAAATCAAGATCGGCGGCGTTTTTCCGTTCAGCGGCCCGGCTTCCTCGATCGGGCTGGTCGGGCGCGGCACGCTCGCCTATGTGCAATCCATCAACGACAATGGCGGCATTCTGGGCCGCAAGATCAACTACATCGCGCTCGACGATGCCTATAGTCCGCCGAAAACGGTCGAGCATGTCCGCAGGCTTATCGAGAGCGACGAGGTCGCGTTCATGTTCGGCCAGCTCGGTACTCCCGGCAATTCTGCTGTTGCAAAATATCTAGCGGTCAAAAACGTTCCCACGCTCGCGATCGTCACGGGCTCGAGCAAGTTCACCAATGCGAAAGACTATCCGCTGACGACCACCGGGCTCGTCAGCTACGACACCGAAGGAAAGATCTACGCCAAATATCTGAGCCGGACGCAGCCCACGGCAAAGTATGCGATCCTGTTCCAGAACGACGACCTCGGCAAAGACTACGTCACCGCCTTCAGGACATTTCTCGGCGCCGACTTCGACAGGCGGGTCGTCACCGCTGCCTATGACATCACCGAGCCGACGGTGGACTCCCAGGTCGTCAGCTTGAAGAGCTCGGGCGCGGAGGCCCTGTTCGTCGCCGGCACGCCGAAATTCGCGGCGCAAGCGATCCGCAAAGCCGCCGAAATCGGCTGGAAGCCGATGATCCTCATCGACTTTCCGTCCAGCTCGGTTGCCGGAACGCTGAAGCCCGCAGGGCTTGAGAATTCAATCGGCGTCATTGTCGGCACGACTAACAAGGACCCGAACGACCCGAAATGGCAGCAGGATCCGGGTATCAAAGCCTATCGCGCCTTCTTCGAGAAATATCTTGCTGGCGCCGACATCACCAATAACAGCTATTTGACGGGCTATCAGCAGGGCATGGTGCTCGAGCAAATCCTGAAGCAATGCGGCAATGATCTCTCGCGCGCCAACATCCTGAAGCAGGCCAAGTCGCTCCGCGATGTCGTGCTGCCGACAACGCTGCCGGGCATCAGGATCAACACCAGCGCCGGCAATAACCAGGTCTGGACCCAGATGCGGCTGCAACGCTGGAACGGTGTCAGCTGGGATCAGTTCGGCGAGGTTTTGGACGCCGGCCTCGAATAGGCGGCTTCATTCCCTCATCCTGAGAAGCGCGCGACCCGTTGGCGCCTCCTCACCATGAGGATCCAATGACGCAGTAACAGTAAACGGTGCTACGCCGCCGTCGGCGCCTGGCGCGCGCCGGGTCCGGGATGCACGTGAACGCCTTTGGCCGCAACCGGCTCACCGCACTCCGAGCAGACCATCACCGGATCGAACATCTTGCCGCACTTCTTGTGCTCGTGAAGCAACGGGCGCCCCCGCGAATCGACCATGTGGATATCGCCCCAATGCACGATCGACATCATGATGGGGTAAAGGTCGAGTCCCTTCTGCGTCAGGATGTATTCGTAGCGCTTGGGCGAATCCTGATAAGGGATCCGGCGCAGCACGCCGAACCGCACCAGCTTTTTCAGGCGCTCGGCCAGAAGGTGGCGGGTGATCCCGAGCGAGGATTGAAACGCTTCAAACCGTCGCCTGCGCAGAAAACATTCCCGCAGAATCAAAAGGCTCCAGCGGTCGCCGATCACGGCCACGGTGCGGGCCAGCGAACACGGCTCTTCCTCCAGCGCGTCCCACTTCATGAAGTTCTCCCAGTCACCTATTGCGGCCCCGGCCTGGCGAATCCCTAGGCCGCACCATTCTAAATCGGCACTGATTGGCATTCAACCAGCCTTCCCGGCTGCGGATAACCAAGCGCTATGTAACATTGACAGTTCTAAAATAGAACTATAAAGATGATTTCGCAATGGACCGGATCGCGGCGAACGACGTCGCCGAAAGCCCAAGGACGTCATCCGATGGTCGGCCCCCTCAGGATCGAATTTCACTTCGATTTCGGCAGTCCGAATGCCTATCTCGCCGAACGCGTGCTTTCGGAGATCGAGAAGCGCACCGGGGTCAAATTAGATTATATCCCGGTGCTGCTCGGTGGCGTCTACAAGGCGACCGGCAACCGCTCGCCGGCAGAATCGCTGCAGGGGATCAAGAACAAGGGTGAATACCAGGCGCTTGAAACCGCGCGCTTCATCCGGCGTCATAACATCACGACGTTCAAGCCGAACCCGTTCTTTCCGATCAACACGCTGATGCTGATGCGCGGCGCGGTGGCCGCCCGGTTCGAAAACATGTTCGAGAAATATTTCCGCGCCGCCTACCATCACATGTGGGAAGAGCCGAAGAAGATGGACGATCCCGAGATGTTCAAAGCTGCTTTCGTATCGTCGGGCATCGATATCGACCGCCTGATCGCCCGCGCGCAGCAGGACGACGTCAAGAAGAAGCTGATCGACAATACCAGCGATGCGGTCGCGCGCGGCGAGTTCGGCTCGCCGACTTTTTTTGTCGGCACCGAGATGTTCTTCGGCAAGGACCAGCTCCGCGACGTCGAAGAATCCATTGTCGAACAACTTGGTGCTTTGCGGGCCAGCACCACCTAATATATCGCCCAAGATTTCGCATCGCGGCGTCTGCCGCGCATCCCGAACCGATCAGGAGGAAACACCATGTCAGGCCCGCTTTCAGGCGTTCGCGTGCTGGACCTGACCGGCGTGGTGTCGGGTCCGTTCGCGACCATGTTCCTCGCCGATCAGGGCGCCGACGTGCTCAAGATCGAGCCGATCGATGGCGACATCACCCGCCGCAGCCGCGCGCCGATCGGCAAGACCAACGAGTTTTCGGCGCTATTCATTTCCTCAAACCGCGGCAAGCGATCGCTAGCCGTCGATATCAAGCACGAAACGGGGCGCGAAATCCTGACCAGGCTCGCTGGGCGAGCCGACGTTCTGGTGCAAAACTTCCGCCCCGGCACCATGGAGCGGCTGGGGCTCGGACCGGACGAGCTGCGCGCGCGTCACCCGCGCCTGATCTATGTATCGATCTCCGGCGTCGGCGACAGCGGACCTTACGTCAAGAAGCGCGTGTACGATCCGATCATCCAGGGACTGTCCGGTTTCTGCGATATTCAGTCGCAGGCGGTGACCAACCGTCCGCAGATGATCCGCACCATCGTGTGCGACAAGACCACGGCGGTGTTCACGGCGCAGGCGGTGTCCTCGGCGCTCTATGCCCGGGAGAAGACCGGGCAGGGCGATCACATCCAGGTCGCGATGCTGGATACCATGATCGCCTATCTCTGGCCCGAAGGCATGATGCAATACACGGTAGTGGGCGCGGAAGCGACCGCCGCCGATCCCAACGACCGGCCGGATCTCGTGTTTCGCACCAGCGACGGCTATCTCACCTGCGGCACCATCTCGGATTCGGAGTGGCAGGGCTTCTGCAAGGCCAGCGGCGATCCCGAGCTTGCCAAGGACGCGCGGTTTGCCACGCCGGCGGCGCGTTCGGCCAATGCGACCGCGCGCATCAACAAGATGCAGGAATATATCGCGCAGCATACCACGGCCGAATGGCTCGAGCGGCTCGATGCGGCCGACGTGCCGTGCGCGCCGATCCTGCGCCGCGGCGAGATCATCCACAATGCGCAGGTGGTGGCGCGCGGCATCGTTACCGAGTTCGAACAGCCGGGCGTAGGGCGGGTGCGGCAACCGAAGCCGGCGGCGCGATTTACCGTCAACGAGGCCGCAATCGGCGGGCCGGCGCCGCGCGTCGGCCAGCATTCCCGCGAGGTACTGCGCGAGCTGGGTTACAGCGACGCCGCGATCGAGCAGATGATCAGGGATCGCGCCGTCCGCGCGATGGAATGATTTTGATCTTTTCCTCCCTCTCCCCGCTTGCGGGGAGAGGGTCGGGGTGAGGGGGACTCTCCGCGCGCGCGGTGCTTGGAGAGTCCCCCTCACCCGGATCGCTGCGCGATCCGACCTCTCCCCGCGAGCGGGGAGAGGTGACTTAACATCCATGCACACCGATGCGAGCTCGAACGATCGCCGCTACGGCGCAGTCGGCGGCGTATTTGCGGCCTGGCCCAGCTGGTAAGCGGGCCTTTCGCGGATGCGATCGAGATAGGGTTGCGCGTTGTCACAGATGCCGACGCCATAGGCGATCGCCCATTCCAGGCACGTGGTGAGCAGAATATCGGCGCTGGTGAAGCGATCGCCCATCAGATAGCTGCGATTGTCCGACAGCGCGACTTCGACATGCCTGAGTTGCTCGCGAAAATATTCGCCGGCCCTGGCGACGACCTCGGGCGCGACACCGTAGATATGTCCGAGCGCGTGCGCCCCATGCCGGCGCATGACGTAGAGGCTCGTCGAATCGAGTTCGGTGACGATAAAGAAACACCATTCGAGCCAGGCCGCATATTCGCGCTGACTTTCCGGGATCAGCGCGCGCTCGGGCGTCGAATAGGTCCGCGACAGATAGGCGACGATGGCGGGGCTCTCGCCGATGCAGAAATCGCCGTCCTGCAGCAGCGGCACCTTTTGGCGCGGGTTGAGGGCGGTGTATTCGGCCGTCTTGGTCTCGCCGGTACGGGGCCCGATCGGCCGCGTGCGATAGGGCAAATCGAGCTCATGCATCGCCCAATGCGGGCGCAGCGTGCGGCTCGTGCCGACACCCCATAGCGTCAGGTCGGGTGGGGTGCCCATCTCACCATTTCTCCACGAATGGCCGCAGGTCGAGCTCATGGGTCCAGCCGTCGCGCGCCTGATGGTGGGTGAACCAATAGGCTTCCGCAATCGACTCCGTCTTGGTCAGGCTGTCGGCCGGAATGTCCTTGGCGTCGATCCCCCTCGCTCTCATGCGCTGGTGGATCGCCTCGCTGTCGACGCCGGCATCGATCAACAGGTGCACGACGTGAATGTTCTTCGGCCCCAGTTCGCGGGCCATCGATTGCGCCACCGCGCGCAAGCCGAACTTTGCCGCGGCGAATGCGGCAAAGCCGCTGCCGCCGCGGATGCTGGCGGTCGCGCCGGTGAACAGGATGCTGCCGCGTCCGCGCGGCACCATATGGCGCGCGGCTTCGCGGCCGACCAGGAAGCCGGCATAGCAGGCGAGCTCCCAGGCCTTGAAGAACAGCTTTTCGGTGGTCTCCAATAGCGGCTTGTTGACGTTGGAGCCGGCATTGAACAGACAGATGTCGAGCGGTCCGACCTCCGCTTCGACCCGGGCAAACAAGCCTTGCACCTCCGCCTCGTTGCGGGCATCGACGCTGAACGCGCGGATATCCTGGCCGGCGGCCTTGGCCTCATCGAGCAAGCCTTGCGACTTGGCCGCCTCGCGGCGGGCCACGCAGACCTTGTACCCTCCTCGGGCAAATCGTCGCGCCACCGCGGCGCCGATCGCATCGCCCGCGCCCACCAGCAGCGCCACGCGGTTGTCCGGCATCCATTCTCCAATTAAGTTCTGATTTAGCACTAATACTAACGCGAAACGCTAATCGTGTAAACATAATCAGACTTCCTGGATTTTGATGAAACATAGACTTCGAGAACCCGGCACTGCAATCAACGGATCGAGAGGTCAGCTTGATACGGATTGACTAGTTCTAAAAAAGAACGGTATAGACCGATGGGAAGGATGCCCCCGGGGGGGCGGCAATTTTTGGGAGGTTG
>Ga0210406_10000400_pt1 | contig 60125 bp, 58 predicted proteins | sample IncBWC30MmetaG_FD_155454 | JGI IMG/M metagenome (GOLD analysis project Ga0210406, IMG submission 155454) | Forest soil microbial communities from Barre Woods Harvard Forest LTER site, Petersham, Massachusetts, United States - Inc-BW-C-30-M | ecosystem: Environmental > Terrestrial > Soil >...
CGCATGTTTCGAGTACTTTCGTAACTCGAAAGTCACTGCAACCTGAAAGTATCCTTGATGTTATCCGCCCCCAGACTGCGCCGTGCCCGGTTGATGCGAGGCGCGAGTCAGGGCTTTGCCCGGATGAGGCTAGGAAGAAATGTCCACGAAAATAGGCCGCTTCGAAATTCTCGGGGAACTAGCGAGGTCTGAGTCGAGTTGTGTCTATAAGGCAAGCGACCCGGAGTCGGGACAGACGCTTGCTTTGAAGACCTACCAACTGGAAGCTTTCGGCGAGCATGCCGAGAGCATCATGCAGCGCGTGCTGGAAGAAGCCGAGTCGACCAAGGATCTCAGCAGCCCGAACCTGACGCTCGTCTATGGCGCAGGAGAAATCGATGGCCTGTTCTGCGCCGCCATGGAGTACATCCAGGGCAACAGCATCGCCACCATGCTGACGCGAAAGGAAGGCTTCTCCATCTGGGACCTGCTCGACATCAGCCGCCAGGTTTGCCAGGGCCTCGATCACGCACACGAGCATAGTGTTTTCCACTGCAGCATTGAGCCGGCCAAGGTGATGGTCACCTGGGACGGCACCGTAAAGATTCTGAGCTTTGGCATCTCGAGCACCGGATGGGTGGCCGCCACCGCGACGGGCGCTCCACAACCGGTTCTGCACTACATGTCGCCTGAGCAGATTCAGGGCGAGGGCCTGGACGCACGCTCGAACCTGTTCAGCTGGGGCGCCATCCTGTACGAAATGGTGACCGACCAGAAAGCTTTTGATGGAGCCGATGCCGACGAGGTCCGGCACAAAATCGTGAACGAGATGCCGGTCTCGCCAGCGATTGTGAATCCGAAAATCAATCCGGTGGCCAGCGACGTCATCATGAAGGCGCTCGCCAAGGATCCGGCCGAACGTTACCAGAACGGCCACGAACTGGCGGCGGACCTGGAAAAGTGCCGCGAGGCAACCGGCAAGACTGCAAAGAAATCCGAAGCGCCTAAGGCAACCGTGGTCCCGGATGCGATGAAGGCGGCGGCCTCTTCGAAATTTGCTACCGGACCGAAAGCTGCGGCCACGCCGAAGGTCGAGCCCAAGCCGGCGGAAACGCACTTCAGCGAGTCCGCGCCGTCACTCTCCAGCGAACTGGAAACTTCCTGGACGCCGGCGCAGCCCGCCGAGCCTCCTAAGAAAGCGGCGGCCGCTGCGGGCTGGAACTCCGCTGCAGGTTCTTCCACTGCGAAGGCGCCCACGCTCGATCCCAGTGCGCAATTCGTCACCTCGGTGATGAAGGCATCGGTCGATGCGATCACCAACAGCGACACCAGCATGTCGGCCGCGGTTGTCGACGATCCCGCTGCCGACAGACCAAAGATCGCCGTCGATCCGATGATGGCGGAAAGCGCCGGCGTGAGTTCGAAGGGCGTCAGCTTCTCGGAAATGTCGGAGTTGCCTCCGCTGAAAGAGGTCTACATCGCGCCGCCACCCCCAAAAGAGGAACCCGAGGAAGTGGCTGAGCCGTTGCCCTCGATTATTCTGCGCCGCAGCGAGCCTGAGAAGCCGAAGATTCAGCCGCGCGAAGTCGCACAAAAAGCCATCAAGGAAATCAAAGGCATCCCGCCGCAGCTCATGATGTATTCGATCTCGGCGGCGGTGGCATTGATCCTGATCGTCGGCGCCTACGTCTTCTATCGCTCCATGTCGCAGAGCACCGACGAAGAGGGACGCGTGCCCGCGCCGGCCGCAGCGCCTCAAAAATCGCAAGCACCTGTTGAACAAGCGGCGCCCGCGCCCGTAACTCCTGAACCCGCGCAGACTGTGACACAAGCCGCCGCCCCCGCGGAACCTGAACCTGAGCCGGTTCCGGCGAAGGGTGCCGCCCCGGCCCGCGGACGCAATGCTAAGAAAAAAGCCGCCCCCGCTCTGACCGCGGTGCCGGGTCAGCTTTCGATCGATTCCACGCCGCAAGGCGCGCAGTTGGAAATCGATGGACGCGCCGATCCGAACTGGGTTACACCCTACACTCTGGCGGGACTGAATCCGGGCCAGCATACCGTCACGGTCAGCAAGTCAGGATTCACGCCGGAAACACGAACCGTCGATGTGGCCTCCGGGAACAAGGCTTCGCTCGCCGTACATCTCGTCTCGCTGAATGCGACTATCGCCGTGAACACCGAGCCTGCCGGGGCTGCGATCTTTGTTGATAGCAAGGACACTCTGCACGTGACGCCCTCGGTCATCACACTCGAAAAAGGTACGCACACCATCCTGGTGCGCAAGCTAGGCTTCCTTGATGAGACCAGCTCTGCCTCCGGCCAGCCCGGACAGCAGCTTCATTTCACCGCAACCCTTCGCGCGCTCGGCAACGTCGACGACATCAAGACGGTTGGCAAGTTCAAGAAGCTCTTCGGCGGCAGTGGATCGCAAGCCGGCATGGGCAAGATCAGCATCAAGACCACGCCCAAGGGCGCGCAAATCGCGGTCAACCGCCGTATGCTTGAGAAGGGATCGCCCGTCGAATTCGTGTTAAACCCGGGCAACTACATCGTCGACATCACGCTCACCGGGTATAAGCCGGTACAGAAGGTGATCACCATCGAACAAGGTGGCAGCCTCGGCATCGACGAAACGCTTCAGCCGGAGAGGTAGTCGCTCGTCATCAGTCCTCATTCGCCAGCTCAGAACAGCCTGGCTAGAGGCCAGCGACGAGTGACTAGCGACCTTCTACTGATTCACCAGCTGCATCATGTTTTCAGGGTAGCGATCACCAACTGCCGCGCCCGACGGGAAGGCTTCTTCGATCCGCCGGAGATCGTCGGCCGCAAGGTGAACGTTCACGGCACCCACGTTGTCCTCGAGATACTTGCGGCGCTTGGTGCCGGGGATAGGCACGATGTCTTCACCCTGCGCCAGCACCCACGCGAGCGCGAGTTGCGAAGGTGTGCAGCCTTTCTCGATGGCGATCTGCTCGACGCGCTTCACCAGGTCAAGATTCCTCTCGAAATTGTCGCCCTGGAAGCGCGGAGACAGGCGGCGGTAGTCATCCGCGGGCAAATCCTCGAAACGCTTGAACTGTCCCGTCAAAAAGCCGCGGCCCAGCGGACTGTAGGCGACGAAGCCGATGCCCAGTTCACGGCACGTCAGAAGCACTTCGTTCTCAGGGTCGCGCGTCCAGAGCGAATACTCCGTTTGCAGCGCGGTGATCTTGTGCGCTTTGGCAGCGCGGCGCAGCGTCTGCGGGCCCGCTTCCGACAGGCCGATGTGCCGGATCTTCCCGGCCTTCACCAGTTCGGCCATCGCACCCACAGTTTCTTCGATGGGAGTTTGCGGGTCGACGCGATGCTGGTAATACAGGTCGATGTAGTCGACCCCGAGTCGTCGGAGGCTAGCGTCACAGGAGGAGCGCACGTAGTCGGGGGAGCCATTGACGCCGCGCCGGTTGAGATCTGCCGGGTCGCGCACAATGCCGAACTTCGTTGCCAGCACAACCTGGTCGCGCTTGCCCTTGATGGCTTTGCCGACCAGTTCTTCGTTCTTGTGCGGACCGTATGCGTCCGCAGTGTCGAGAAAATTGATCCCGAGTTCCAGCGCGCGCTGGATTGTCGCGATCGATTCGTTGTCGTCGCGCCCTCCGTAAAAATCCGACATGCCCATACAGCCCAGTCCGAGGGCAGAGACTTTCAGTCCGCTCCGGCCTAGTTCGCGTGTTTGCATAAAGACCTCCGTAGGAAAAAATCTGTGCAGAAGACAGGTTTATCAAGGTGCGGCGCCTGGAGACGATTGCGAGAACGGGTACTCTTTCAGATGCGGCAGGAATGGGCAACGATGCGGGAAAACGCTGGACCAGAAGGAAGTTTACTACCGTGATGTCGCCTTCAAGTGCAGAGGTCCTTCGCTGCGCTCAGGATGACAACGCTGGGGTTGATTTCGCTGGGTCGCGAGCAACCCTACTGGGGCACAATCGGAGCGTTGGTTGCCAAACTGCGGCGGCGCAACTCTTCGAGCACCGGCAATCCCTGCATGCCGCCGTAAATGCGGAACAGTGCATAGGCGTGAAAGGCCACGCTAAGGAAGTCTTTAAAAGGAACAAGAATCAGGCCGTCGACGGCGTACAGTCCCATCCCTGCCAGGAACGCCCACTTCTCGCCGCGCCGCGCGAAGTTCAAGAACATCAGGAACACGCCCGCGATGAAAAGATTCACGACCAGCCCCAGAGCCGATCCAGTGGTGCCCCCCTGCCGGCCGATGGCGTCAACAATTTCGGTGATGCCCAGTCCGAAGATGAAGTGAAAGCCCGTTCCACTCATGGACAGAACGGAATTCAATATCGATAGCCCGGCGATCGCGAGAAACCAGCCCGCCCCGTTCTTGACGATTTGCTCCGCGCGGAGCTTCTGCTCCACGGACGCCGTCGTGGGGGGATTGATACTCGGTGTGCCGAAATCGCCAGTGGCCATGCGGGATACCCCAACTTGGGGGATGGAGGGACGAACGCCCCTCATTTCGCGCCGACAGTATCACAGCATGGGCGCGGAACCAACGGGATTTTGGGTCACTTTGGTAACGTTTTTGGAGCGGACCGATCAGAGGACCTGAATCACAGGCTTCGTAGACGGTTGAACATCTCCAATATGCGCAGCGGGCAGACCACTTTCGCGCAATTGCGCAACCAGGTCGGGAGCAGCTTCTGACGAAACGGAAATGAGAAGACCGCCTGCGGTTTGCGGATCGAACAACAGCATCTTCAAATCTTCGGCGACACCATCGGTGTATTCGACCATGCACTCCGCGAAATCGCGATTGGCCTTGAGGCCGCCGGGCACGTGTCCGGCGCGTACACACTCGAGCGCACCGGGAAGGATGGGGACGCTCGCGGCACGCAACTCGAGCGACACCTTACTGGCCAGCGCCAGTTCGCGCGCGTGTCCGATGAGACCGAAGCCGGTCACGTCGGTCATCGCATGAACTGGATAGGCCTTGCGCGCCAGCAACTCGGCCGCGCCCTTGTTCAGAGTGGTCATCGACGCAATCGCACCCTCCACCCAGGCGCTTTCGGCCCTCTGCTTCTTGATGGCGGTCGAGATCACGCCCGTACCGATAGCCTTGGTGAGCACCAGCGCATCGCCTGGCTGGGCGCTGCCGTTGGTCAGCACTTTCTCGGGATGAATCAATCCCGTCACGGAGTAGCCGAACTTGGTTTCCTCGTCGCGAATGCTGTGCCCGCCGATCACGGTGCATCCGGCTTCCATCATTTTCGAAAGACCGCCAGCCAGGATGCGTTCGAGGATCGCGAGATCGGCCTTCTCCGGGAAGCACACCAGCGCGAGCGCAGTAAGCGGACGGCCGCCCATGGCGTAGACATCGCTGAGTGAATTGGTGGCGGCGATCTGTCCGAAAGTATAGGGATCGTCGACGATGGGCGTGAAGAAGTCGACGGTCTGGACCAGAGCCTGGTTGGGCGCGATTTGATACACGCCGGCGTCGTCGGCATGATCGAAGCCGACCAGCACATTCGGGTCGTGTTGCCGGGCTAATTTCCCAAGCACCGAGTCCAGCGCCGCCGGACTAAGCTTGGACGCTCAACCCGCAGCTTTCACCGACTCTGTGAGACGGAATGGTTTGGTATCAGGCACGAGGAACATTGTATGCGAGTGGGTCTTTGCGCTGTTCGCGAGCCGTCGGAATGAAATCGAACTGCGTTTTCACCACAGAGACACAGGGGCACAGAGAAAATCGCTCGTGCGTTAAAAGCCTGTCATCTCGAGCCGAGTGATGCGGCAGCCGAACGCAGTCGAGGACCCCGCGGTCGCGGGATCGCCACAGCAGCAGCGAAGCTTTTTCTCAACGGGCTCCTACGAGCGACTTAGCGTGTGCAGAACGGCAGCGACTACTTCACCGTAACGTCTGTCACTTTGATCTCGGGATACTCGTGATTCCACTGCGCGGAAATGCTTTCGAAGATGAGGCGGTAGGGTTTGCTCTGCCCGGGGGCGAGAGGGGAGAGACTGAGATCAACGGCTTCTGGATAAGGTCCGCTGGTACGCAGGACGCGCAAAGGAACAGAGTCCCGCTGTGCAAGTTGTCCCATCGAATCCTTGAAGGTCACCTCGGCCATCACATGCGTAACGGTCTGATTTCCTGCGTTGGTCACAGTGCCGTCGATGTACGACACAGTGGCGCCAACGAAATTCTCAGCGGCGCTCATCTTCATCTCGGAAAATTTTATGTTAGCCGCGTAAGGCGGTGGGCCGGAGGGCGCCTTCTGCTGAGTGCGCGAGATGGCCAACAGCACCCCGACGATGACCACGACGATGGCGATGGCAATTCCGATGGCGCGCCAGTTGGTTTCGCGCTCATCCGCACCCAGTGTCGGCTGGATCAGTCCGCCCATGTGGGGATTGTAACTCTTACAACAAATTCACCACAGAGACACTGAGTCCCAGAGAAAACCAAACTGACTGAAGACGGGTTTTCACTGTGTCTCTGCGACTCTGTGGTGAAGAAGCTTTACTCCCCGCCCACCGTCAAGCCATCGATTCGCAGAGTCGGCGAAGCCACCGACCCACGGAACTCCAGATCGTTCGCGATCTCCGAGATGTGCAGGAACATTTCCTTCAAGTTCCCCGCCACCGTGATCTCTTCCACCGGATAAGTCAGTTCTCCACCGGAAATCCAGAGGCCCGAGGCGCCGCGCGAGTAGTCGCCCGTGACGAGGTTCGCGCCGTGGCCGAGAAACTCGGTGACATACAGCCCCTCTTTCACATCGCCGATCAGTTCCTTGGGCGTCTTTTTACCCGGCTGCAGGAAGTAATTGCCCGGACCGATGCCCGGCGTTCCTGCGAGACCGCGCGACGCGTTCGCGGTGGTGTCGAGCCCAAGCTTCTTCGCCGTGTAGGTGTTCAGCAGGTACGATTTCAGCAGGCCGTTTTCGATGACCAGCTTGCGGCGAGTAGGAATGCCCTCACCGTCGAACGGGCTGGTTCCGAAACCGCCGGGGATGGTGCCGTCATCAACGACGGTTACGTTGTCGCCAGCGATTTTCTCTCCGAGTTTCCCCGCGAGAAACGAAGCCCCGCGATACACCGAGTCGCCGTTCACACCTTCGAAAATGTGTTCGAGGATGGAAGCTGCAACCATCGGGTCGAAAATAACCGGCACTTGTGCGGTCTTCGCCTTGCGCGCTCCCAGTCGGCGGATAGTGCGCTCGGCGGCGATGCGGCCAACCTGCTCCGCCGGATCCAGTCGTCCGAGGTTGCGCGCCACCGAGAACCAGTAGTCGCGCTGCATCGCGCCCTTGTCGTCTTGCGCGATGGGAATTGCGGCGACGGAGCAGTAAGAGCGTCGGTACTCGCCGACGAATCCGTGAGAGTTCGCCAGAACCTTGCGCCCAGTGGCCGCGTCGAACGAGCCGCCTTCGGAGTTCTTGATGCGCGGATCAAAATCGAGCGCGGCCTTCTCCGCGCGGCGCGCGTAATCGATGCGCTCGGCGCCGGGCAGCGAGTAAACGTCTTCGTGGTAGAGATCGAGATCGCCCTTCAGCGATCCAAGCTGGCTGGCTTCGGGAATTCCGCCAAAGGGATCTTCGGAAGTGATCTTCGCGAGTTCGAGCGCGGACTTCAGCATTCGGTCGAGACCGGCGCGCGAGAAATCGCTCGAGTACGTGCTGGCCGCGCGCTTACCGAAGAACACGCGGATGCCCACGGCGCGTGAGCCGGATTCTTTCAGGGTCTCGACCTGTCCGAGGCGGACTGTGGTGGAGAATTCGTCGCCCTCTCGGACTACGGCTTCCGCAGCGGAAGCCCCGCCGGCCATAGCACGGGCCACAAGGTCCTGTGCAACTTCGCGCAGGTCAGTTTCGCGTTTCGGGTTTCTAATTTCAGGTTTCGATGCGACTTGAGTTTCAGACATGATTGAAATTATTTTTCACCACAGGGGCACAGAGACACAGAGTAGATCATGGGCTACCGTCAAAGTCCGGCTTGCTCAAAGCTCGCAGCTCGAAGCTCGTAGCTTCTTTACTGCATGAACCCGCCAGTATCCTTCTTCGCCGTCCCACCAACCGTCAGCCGATCGACTTTGATCGTGGGAATGCCTACGCCCACGGGCACCGCCTGCCCATCTTTGCCGCAGGTGCCGACGCCTTCGTCCAGTTGCAGATCGTGGCCGACCATCGACACGCGCGTCAGAACGTCGGGGCCGTTGCCGATCAGCGTGGCGCCCTTGATCGGAGCGGTAATCTTGCCGTCCTCGATCATGTAAGCTTCCGACGCCCCGAACACGAACTTTCCATTCGTGATATCGACCTGCCCGCCGCCGAAGTTCACCGCATACACGCCGTACTTCACTGAGCGAATAATGTCTTCAGGACTATCCTGCCCCGCGAGCATGTAGGTGTTCGTCATGCGCGGCATGGGAATGTGTTCGTAGCTTTCGCGCCGGCCGTTGCCGGTGTCGGCGATGCCCATCAGCTTCGAGGAGAGCTTATCGCTTAAATAGCCCTTCAGGATGCCGTTTTCGATGAGCACGGTTTCCTGTGTGGGTTGGCCTTCGTCGTCCACGTTGAGCGAGCCACGACGCCACGGCATGGTTCCGTTGTCGACGATCGTGCACTTGTCGCTGGCTACCCGCTGCCCGAGCAGTCCTGCAAAAGCGGAAGTCCTCTTGCGATTGAAGTCAGCCTCGAGTCCGTGCCCGACTGCTTCGTGCAACAGCACGCCCGGCCATCCTGGACCAAGCACGACTTCCATGTCGCCGGCGGGAGCTTCGCGCGCATCGAGTTGAAGAATCGCCTGGCGCGCAGCTTCTTTCGCGAAATGTTCGGGAGTCTTTTCTCCGAAGAAGAAATCGAGCGCGACGCGTCCGCCGCCGCCCGAACTGCCGCGGCCGGATTGCTGATCGCTCTTCGCGATGCAAGACGCATTCAATCGCGCCAGCGGCTGTGAATCTTCGGCGATGGTGCCGTCAGAGGTTACAACCAGAATGTTGCGGAGTTCGTCGGCATAGCTGGCGCGAACTTCCTTGATGCGCGGATCATAAGCGCGCGCCGCCGCGTCGATGCGCATGACCAGTTCGACCTTGGCGGTGACTTCGGCGTCGATCGAAGGCAGCGTCACCGGATAAAGACTCCGCGCCTGCGTCTGCTGGAAGCCGACTACTGGCGTTTTCGCCGGCCCCGAGGCAATCAGGGCCGCGGTGCGTGCCGCATGCAGAATGCGCTCGGGCGAAAGATCATCGGTATAGGCGTACCCAGTGCGCTCGCCGGAAACGACGCGGATGCCGCAGCCCGCCGAAATTCCTTGCGAGGCCGACTTCACCATCGATTCGTCGACTGTCAGCGAGGTGGAGGAAAGGTACTCGAAATAAAGGTCTGAGTAGTCGCCACCCGCCGAAAGCGCCGCTGCCAGGTAGCGCGGCAAGTCCTGCTGGGTGACTCCATAGTGCTTAAAGAAAAAGTTTTCCTGATTCACAATGATTAGATGCCTCGGGCCCGGATGGCGACTCCGGAGGGGTTTTCAGCTGTTTCTTTTATTATCCCACACCGCAAACCTCGCCGCCCATGTTCACAGGTCACAGACGAAGATCCCCGAAGCCCCGAAAATTGCCGCATGACTGCTGAAAGTCTGGCTCGCGTGATGGAAGAATTCCTGGGCGGCGCGCGTAACACCGTGGTCCTCGAGGATGGCGCCCGAATCTTCGATCTGCAGGATTCGAAGTACTCGATTTCGGGCGAGTAGTGACGTTCATCGAATTCATACAGATGCCACTTGGCGGCGTCCGCATTCAGGTGCGCCACGCGTTCGCACGTCAGCGCCGAAGCTGCCGCGGGGACGAATAGCTTTACCCCTTCCACCAGAACACGGTGGTCTTCCGAATTGCGGCAAGCATCGAGCCACAGGATCGCGAAGGTCAGGGCGGCATCGATCGAGCTCTGGCTTTCCTGCGCGTTTACTCCCAACACCGCAAATGCCGTCCGCGCCTGCCGCATGACGCCGCGCGCGTAGATGGGCCCGAACGAGCGTTCCAGATCCATCGCGTTACTGAGCTTCGTCAGGGTGAAATCGGGGAAGTGCCGATCGAGAGCCCGCCGCAAATGTTGCTGGTAACGACGAACTGACCTTGATCGATTTTCGGGACCGCGGCAACACCGCGACCCGCCTGGTACGTTGTCCCGATGAAGCTGCGGTGCTGGATCGCTTTGCGGAGTCGATTCATCGCGTCCTCAGCCTGCTGCCGGAAACTGAAGTCGCCGTGCTGTCCACCGCGGAGGTGGCGTTCCGGTGGCGCGGGCTGGAATTCGCGCGGGCTCGCCTGGCGCATGAGGCCGATTCGTTTCGCCCCGGTCAGGAAATTGTTTTCGGTATCGGCGCAGAAGAACGTGTGCTTGAAGAGCGATCGAGCGCGGACTTTACCCAACTGGTCCAGCGACTGCGTGCCGTGCGCGGTCCGCACGGGGCACGCCATCAGCCGCTGTGGCGGCTGCATCCGGAACGCTGGCTCGAGTCGCTGGTATTGCACGATGTCAGCGCCCTGGACGAGCGCCTCGAAGGCGCTTGCCTCTACTCGCAGGTTCCCGCGTTCTCAGCTTCCGATCGCGCCATGCTCGACGTGCTCACCACGACGCACGATCGTCGACTGGCCGTGGTGGAGTTGAAAGCGGACGAAGATATCCACCTGCCGTTGCAGGGGCTCGACTACTGGTCGCGCGTGCAATGCCATCATGCGCGGTGAATTCGCCAAGTTCGGCTATTTTCCCGGCCGCGAGCTGTCGGCGGAGGATCCGTTGCTTCTGCTGGTTGCCCCGACGCTTCATATCCATCGCGCAACCGACACGGTTCTGCACTACATCGATTCGTCGATTGACTGGACGCTGGTCGGGATCGATGAGCGATGGAGAGATCGATTGCGAGTCATTTTTCGCAAGCGGCAGACCTGCCGGGCGAGATCACTTGCGCCTACTGTGGGCGTTGTGTAATTCATCTACAGCCGCGCACAGGAGTGTGCGCGCCACACAACCTAGTCGTGCCACGCTCCCAGAAGCCGACGCAGCGTTACGAGTTGCCCCACGTGGTAAGCATTGTGGTCGGCGAGCAACAGCGCCTCCCGCAGCACAGTCTGCCCCTCACCCCAGGGCAGTGATGCGTACAGGTCGGTCTTCGGATTCGCGATGAGCGCCTCCATCGCCTTCAGGTCTTTGCGAAAGCCGGCAATGCTCTTCGTCCAGGCGGCCGCGCTCGGAGGGGTTTCTGTCTTCGGCCAGTAACCTTCCGGCCACTTCGGCGAAGCGTGCCTGGGATTGCGGCTGAATTCCAGAATGTCCCACTGCGCGATGCGCAGGTGCTCAAGCAGCATCCACGCGCTGTGCGGAAAGTTCGGAACTTTCTGATTGCGCAGCTTCGCAGGGAAGTCTTTGATCACGTCCTCGAACATGGCGTGTGCGCCCCCTTCCTTGAGCAGATAGAGCAGATGCTGGCGGAGCGCTTTGTCTGGGTTAGTCTTCATGGAGCCTCACTATCGAAAATGTTGTTAACCGGGTATGGCTCCACTCGGAGCGTGCGGGATTTCCGGCGCCTCTCCCCGATAGACGCGCGAAATGCCGCGAACGATTCGGCGCATGGGCAGAGAATTCCTTTCGTCAGCCAGGAAGATTTCTCCCAGCCGCGTGCCCCGGTAGTACCAGCGGCGCAGAATGGCGAGATGCTCCATAGTCTCGAGTGCGCTGCCGGACGGAGGGTGAGCGATGGCGTCAAGCGCAAGTTGCACCCGCGATTCCATGGACTGCGACTTGGTGTGCTCAGTCGGCTGAATGGAAAACACGGCAGGGCCTGCAAGGCAGCCGCCGTCGATGCGGAACAGCGCCACGCAGTTTTCTTCCGACGAACGCTGCACCATCACTCCGGCTAGGCGATCAATGCGCTGCACAATTTCTGGCAACTGCGAAAGCACGGGCTGCAGTTTTTCGATACGCGCGTGCAGCGCGGCGGCATTTTCGAAGTCGAGACTGTTGGAGGCGTCGTCGCGCTGGTGCGACAGCTCGCGCTCCAGCGACCGGCCGCTGCTGTCGAGATAGTCCTGCACGCGGTTCACTTCTTCGGCGTAGTCCTGGTCGGTGCATCCCTTGAAACAGGGGGCGAGGCACATCTTCATTTCCGAGTAAATGCAACCGGGGAACGCCGGATCGGGGTGGAGGTCATCCACACAACGGCGCATCTTGAAGAAGTCGAGCGAATCGTTCGCAAACTTTTCGGCAGCAGTGCGCGAGGGGAACGGGCCGTAGTACAGCGACTTTCCGTGCAGACGGCCGAGGCGGGTCGTGATCGATGCCCGGGGATATTCGTTCTCCAGGTGCAGCTTGACCAGCGGCGCGAAGCGCAGACGCAAGCGGGCCGCATAGGTCTTCGGAAACGTGAGTCGCAGGACCTTGTAAAGCAGGAAGCCTGACTCGAAGTCCGAGCCGGTCGTGGTGTACTCAATCGAGCGCACGCGATCGCGAAGGTTCAGGCGCTTGGTACGTTCTTCGGGAGCGGATAGCAGGCGCTGCAATCGGCGGCGCAGGTTGGCCGTCTTGGTGACGTAGGGTTCGGATTGCTCTTGGCCGCGCAGGAGAAAAACCGCGGCCGACGCCGGCACGGCAGCAAACGCATCCGTATCCTGTGCAGGCAGGAACTCAAGCTGGTGGATCAGCACGAAGTCATTCTAGCGAGATTGGGACGGTTCGGAGATAGCGATGGAAGTCCTGTGGGCCCCTCAAACAGCCCAGTCAACCACAGAGGAGCGCGGAGGAACTTCGCTCCGCCTTTCATGGGCTCCGAAGCAAATACTCCTACCGTCAGAACCCGTCGGCAATCGTCTCCGCGACCATCAGGGCTACAATGTCGCCAGCATGATCGCTCACCTGCGCGGCAAGTTGCTGGTCAAGCATCCGAATCAAGCTATCGTGGAAACGGGCGGCGTCGGCTACGACGTCACCATCAGCGTGCCCACGTTTTCCGAACTGCCCGCCGCGGGCGCCGAGATCAGTCTGCACATTCACACGCACGTCCGCGAAGATCAGATCGCCCTGTACGGCTTCCTGCGACTGGCCGACAAAACGCTGTTCGAAAAGCTTCTGACCGTAAGCGGCATCGGACCCAAGCTCGCCATCACCATTCTCAGCGGTATGCCTGCCGACGAAATGGTGGGCTCGATTCGCGGAAACGACGTCGCCCGCCTGACGCGCATCCCGGGCATCGGGCGCAAGACGGCCGAGCGCATGGTGCTGGAACTCCGCGACAAGCTTCCCCCACCCTCCAGCGGGCAGGAGATCTCCGTCCCGTCGATAAGCCCGGTCGAGGAAGATGTGCTGTCGGCCCTGGTCAACCTGGGATACCAGCGGGCAGCAGCTGAGAAAACCCTGGCGGCAGCGGTCAAGAGCGGGAAGGCCTCGTCGTTCGATCAGCTTTTTCGGGAGGCGCTCGGAACTTTGTCGAAGTAAAGTCGGGCTCAGTGCCCGACGAAACGCAAGTATAGGTCCCGGTCCGACTTGCAGGTTTCAGCCATCTCCTTCACCTTTTGCCAGGCTTCCCGTTGGGATTCGTCCTTGGCCCGCTCCTTGATCTGCTCCCACTCAACCAGGAAAATCTCCGCCTGCAGGTGGTTAAATACCGTCTTCCCAAAAGGATCAATGCAGCTCAGGATCGGAAATTCCGCGTTCTCGTGATCGGGGATCACACCATGCAGGATCACCCACTCGCTGCGCTCCCCCAGATCGTCTTCCAGTTTCACAACCAGCGACATAAGCGGCAACTCCGGCCAAGCACAGAGTGGAGCGAATGTACCAAGTCGCGGGCACATTGCCAAGCACACAGCACCCGCATCCAGGCGCGACGCCCACGTTTTCGGTTGACCGCTGCGCGCCTACGCATTACTTTCCAAACGCGTGCGTGAACTCAGAAGGAGAGTGCTGCCTTGCGGAAATCGGCGGTGGACGTCATCAGCGTCGCATTCGCACACGCCGCCGATCAGCTGGCGGAACCGTTCCGCTTCGGTCAGTGGGCCCGGCTCGCCCTGCTCGCGCTGGCAACCGGCGAATTGAGTTCAGGCGGCGGTTGCAGCAACGCATTCCGCAGCATTCCAACGCAGTTCCCCAAGCCTGCCCACAGTTTCTTGGATCCCAAGGATGTGCTGCAAGGGATCGATCCGGCGCTGATCGCGACCCTGTTACTGGTCCTCGTCGGTGGCGGCCTGCTCCTGATGCTGGTGTGGATCTACGTCGCCAGTGTCAGCCGCTTCGTTCTGTTTGAAGCGGTGCTCAAGAAGCACTGCGATCCGCTGAGTGAAAGCTGGCAACGCTGGCAAGGGCCGGGCCTGCGCTACTTCGGGTGGCAACTGGTCCTTTCCGTGATTTCCCTGGCAGTCGCTGCGGTTTTGTTCATCCCGATTCTGTTGCCGATCCTGGCGATGATGAAGAACCATCAGCAGCCCGGGCCCGAGATTTTACTGGCCCTTCTTCCCGTGGCGCTTTTGTTCGGCCTTTTCAGCCTGTTCATTGTTCTCATCAATCTTTTCTCCAAAGACTTCGTCGTGCCTTTAATGGCGCTCGATGGCGTCGGCGTATTTGAAGGCTGGAGGCGGCTCTGGGCGATGATCAAGGCCGAACCCCTGAGCTACGCCGGGTACGTGGGCATGAAGATAGTGCTCGCGATAGGAGCGTCCGTCGTGTTCGGGATCCTGTCGGGAATCGCGGCAGCGATCGTGATTGTACCCTCGGCCCTGGTCGTGGTCGCCGTGGTAATTCTCAGCAAGGGTGGCACGTTCCCCTGGAATGCCGCCACGATCACAGCTGCCGTGGTAGCGTCAGTGATCGTGCTGGCGATTGTGATGTACGTCGTCGCGCTGGTCTGTGTGCCGGTCGCGGTATTTTTCCCCGCGTACGCCATGTATTTCTTCGCCGAGAGATTTCCCACGCTGCACGCGAGCTTGTATCCGCCGCCACCCGTGCCTCCCGCGCCTCCGGCATGGCAGCCCGTGCCCGCAGGGTAGTGGGTTGGCCAATTTTCATTTGGGGACGCCGGCCTTCAGACCTCGAGCCTAGTTACCCTCGTGATCCGCTTGTGGGATTTTCAGCTTGGCTTTCTTGTCGTGCGCCCAGGAAAACCGGCGGCCGATGATGCATTTGACGATCAGATGATCGGTGGCCGGAGTCAGCCCCCATCCCACGCCGAAATTAAATTCCCACTTGGGCGAGACGTTCAGATCGATGGTGGGGAAGATCTGGTGCTCCTGCTGGTCGATGGGATCGAACTCCGTCGCCGGGCCGGTGTTGCCGTAGTACTCGATGCCGGCCGCAATTTTCGGCGTGATGTCGTAGCTGATCTTCACGTTCGGGTTGAATTCCCATCCGCGCGTGACCCCTGGCCCGTGCCAGGCGCGGCCGAAGACCGGATTGAACGCGAAATACCAGGGCCCGTATGTCTTATCGATGATCGGACGCAGTTCATAGGTCCAGGTGTCCCCTGAAAATTTTGCCTGGCTATACCCAAATTCCTGCGACAGGCTGAGGCCGACCGGCCAGTGCCACTTTTGCGGAATCGCGATGCGCGGCCGGATGTGATCTCCCACCCACTGCCAGCCGCCGTCGGGCTGAATGCTGCTGAACACGTAAAAACCGGTCTCGAACCAGTCGGTGAATCCTTGCGTGATTTCGAGCGTTTCGTGCATGGCGTGGTGAGTGGGCTGAACCCCGTCGACAACTTGCTTGCTGCCATTCACCGTGAAGTTGGAATGGATTTCGACCATGGTGGTGCGCGGTGGCACCAGTTCCGACGGATAGACCTGGATCTCGTAGTTGTCCTGCGCGAATGCGCAGGCGCTTGCCAGCAGAAGAACAATGGTTAGGGCGGCGAGGTGGCGGGTCTGCATTGGGTATCATCGCCGCGCGCGACGCCTCTTGCGTTACAGGCAGCTACACCGAATTCTAAAAGAATTCGTTCGAGGATGAATAGAAGCGTTATTGGCGGAGGCAGAACTCCCATGAATAGGGGAACTCTGGACCGTCGCCGGGTGTCCAATCCCTAAGACACGCCGCGTGCCCCCAAGGAGAAAACAATGGCAATGTCGATGGGAGGCGGTGGTGCGTCTGCGCCCCAAATGAATGTAACTCCGCTGATTGATGTGCTGCTGGTGCTGATCATCATTTTCATGGTGATCGTCGTGTCGCAGAAGAAAGAAGGATTCAAGGCGGAAATTCCGCAGCCGCCGGCGAATCCGAACTCGGCGCCTGAGCCGGTCAGGACAGTCGTGATTCAGCTCGGCGATGCAAAGAGCGGAGACGTGCCGATGCTCAAGATCAACCAGCGGGACGTGACTTGGTCCGACCTGAAAACGCAGCTCGCGGATATCTTTAAGGCTCGCGCGGAGAAAGTCGCGTTCGTGCAAGGCGACGATGCGGTAAATTTTGAATATGTGGCCTACGTGATCGACACGGCGCGCGAGGCGGGCGTGCAGCGAGTGGGGTTGCTGCCGAAGGAGATGGCTCACTTGGATCATGTCTCCGGCCCTAGGTTTAAATAGCCGTAAGCCCTAAGTGTCGGACCCGAGCCGCGCAGCGGCGGCATAGGATAGCCCAGCGCGTAAGCGCTGGGTAAGGGGCCCGCACCGCGAGAAAGCCCCGCAAAGGGGCGGCACCACAGCTATGCGGGCGTACGCCCGCGAGCCCACGCGACACCGTCCCTTAAAACGCAAAAGCTTTGAATTTGCGCCCGTACGCGTCCGCAGGGTAAAACTACCGAAAGTCAGAGTTAACGTTCGGGAGTTCATCCTTGAAAGACTTCGCGCAACGCGTACAAGAGAGTTTCCGGCGGCAAGCCTTCATGACCACGCTGGGAGCGAGCATTTCCACGCCGAAGCCGGGCGAGGCTGAGATCAGTTTCCCATTTCATCCTTCACTGACGCAGCAGAATGACTTTGTGCACGCCGGGGCGATCACCAGCATTCTGGATTCGGCTTGCGGCTATGCTGCGCTGAGCATCGCGCCCGAAGGGCACGATGTGCTGAGCGTGGAGTTCAAAGTGAACCTGCTGGCTCCCGCGGTGGGCGAGTCATTTTGCGCGCTGGCGCACGTGAAGCGGGCGGGGAAAACGCTGATCGTGTGCTCGGCCGATGCGTTCGCGAAGAGGAACGGGCAAGAAAAACTTGTCGCCACGATGCTTGCTACGATCATGGCACTCCAGCCACGCTAGTATCGATGGCTTACTCAATCCCTCGCGCGGTTCTTAATCCAGATAGGCGTTCCGACGAAGCCGAACGCTTCACGGATCTGGTTTTCGAGAAAACGCTGGTACGAGAAGTGCAGCTTCACCGCACGATCGGTGAAAAGGATGAATGTCGGCGGCGCAACGTTGGATTGCGTCAGATAAAGAATCTTCACCCGCTGGCGCATGGGTACCGAGGCCCGCTCGAAGTCCACATGCTTAAGAAAGCGATTCATCTCACCGGTACCGATGCGCTTGCGCCTTTCGCGCGCTACCTCTTCAAGCAACGGGAAAATCTTGTCGACATTCTTTCCGGTGCTGGCCGAGATGAATAGCACGGGTGCGTAGCTCAGAAATTTCAGCGCGTTCCGCAAACGTTCGAGGTAGAGATTTTGGTCATTCGGGCGCCGCGAGTCCTGAATGCGGGAGGCGCGCGCCTGGCTGATCGCGCGCTTCTGGCCGGTCGTGACCAGGTCCCACTTGTTGACCAGGATGATCATCGAGCGCCCGCTTTCGTGAGCGTAACCGGCGATGGTGGCATCGAGCGCGCTCACGCCTTCGGTCGCATCGATCACGAGCAGCGCAATGTCGGCCTCTTCCAGATGCTTGCGCGACATGACGACGGAAAGCTTTTCAGCCATAAGGTGCGTTTTACCTTTGCGGCGGATGCCAGCCGTATCGACGAAGCGGAATCGCTGACCGTCGCGTTCGACGATTTCGTCCACGGCGTCGCGCGTGGTGCCCGGGATCGGGGAAACGATTGCGCGCGACGTGCCTGTGAGCTGATTCAGGAGTGTGGACTTACCGACATTCGGGTGGCCGATGATGGCGACTTTTACTTCGGCGGATGGCTGATGGTCGGTGGCTGGTAGCGAAACATCAGTCGTCGGTCGCTGGTCGTCAGTCGTCAGCGGGGCATTGGTCTCGTCATCCACATCGGCTTCCCCGCGACCGTTTCGTTGTTCCGCCGTGGTGTCTGCGTCCTCTGTGGTCAACCGCTTTTGATCCTCGGGCGGCAGAGTTTTCAGGAAAGCATCGAGCAGGTCGTCGATGCCGCGGCCATGTTCCGCTGAGATGGAGAAAAGTTCGTTGAGGCCGAGGCGATGGAACTCGCCTTCCAGTGCGATTTGCTTGTCGCTGTCGACCTTGTTGACCGCGAGGAACAGCGGCTTGCCGGTCTTGCGGAGCAGGCGCGCGAGTTCCAGATCGGGCGCGGCAATTTCGCTGCGACCGTCGACCACCATCACGATGGCCGCCGCTTCGTCGAGTGCGACTCTCGCCTGCCGAAAGATTTCCGACGGGATGAAGTCCTTGTCTTCCGGGATGATGCCACCCGTATCGACGACGCGAAAGGCGCGGCCGCGCCACTCCGTCTCGCCATAGAGGCGGTCGCGGGTGATGCCGGGCTCGTCGCCCACGATGGCGCGGCGCGATCCGACCAGCCGATTGAAGAGCGTGGACTTGCCGACGTTGGGGCGGCCCACGATGGCGAGGAGTGGAGGCTGCGCTTTCCCTCCGGCAAGAATTCCCGTCGCTTCCTTGGCGAGGCTTGCTTCAAACGACTTTGATTTCACAGGCGTCAAATTGAGTTTCTCTCGGAGTCCTATAATAGCTGCATAGCGGGAGCAGGCACAGGCGCTCCGTGGCTGCACCCGTACAACTAGCCATACCTACCTGCGCGAGTATCGATTGCCCTCGTCCTCCCAGCCCGCGTCCTCCCGTACGAACAGCGTTTCGTTACACAACTTCTTTGCGCCCGGCGGAGTGCTTTCGAAGACGCATCCGGCTTATGAATTTCGTCGCGGGCAGCTGCAGATGGCGCAAGCCGTGGAGCAGGCGCTGGCTGAGAAGCGGCACCTCATCGTTGAAGCCGGCACCGGCACGGGGAAGACGCTGGCCTACTTGATGCCGGTCATCCGCTCGGGCAAGCGCGTCATCATTTCCACCGGCACCAAGAATCTGCAGGAGCAGCTCTTCTACAAAGACATTCCGTTCCTCGAGCAGGCGCTTTTCCCGAATGGCGAAGGCAAGCTGAACGTCTGTTACATGAAGGGTCGCAACAACTATCTCTGCAAGAAGAAGCTCTACGACCTGACGGATCAGCCCGTGCTGTCGGGTCTGGAGGAGATCGAGCACTATCGCGCGATCGCGGCCTGGGAGAAGACGACGCATACCGGCGACCGCGCTGAACTGGCGTCGCTGCCTGAAGCCAGCGCACTCTGGCATAAACTCGACGCGCGCTCTGACACCTGCCTGGGCCAGAAGTGCAGCGCGTTTGAAACCTGTTTCATCACAGAAATGCACCGGCGGGCAGCGGAAAGCGACATCATCATCGTCAACCATCACCTGTTCTTTGCAGATCTCTCGATCAAGCGGGCGTCGGAGTACGCGCCCGACGCCGGGATTCTGCCCGATGCAGGTGCGGTGATCTTCGACGAAGCGCACGAACTCGAAGACGTGGCGGGCAGCTACTTCGGCGTGGCCGTCAGCAACCTGCGGGTGGAAGATCTGGTGCGCGATGTCGAGATTTCGCTCGCCCGCAACAAGATGCTGTCGTCACCGATCATCGGCGCGCTGAAAAGCGTGCGCGATCGTTCGCAACTCTTCTTTTCGGTGCTTCCGGCCGGCGACGGACGGTTCGCCTTCGACAACCGGCGTGAATTCCTGGAAGAAAACGGCGACGAGTTTCTCGGCCTGCAGCAATCTCTCGAGCGACTCGGGGCTGAGTTGCAAAACCTGCCCAGCAAGGCGGAAGAGATCTTCACTTTCTCGCGGCGAGCGCGAGAACTGCAGGTGCAACTTGGCTTTCTGATGGAGTCCGAGGATCTCAACACTGTTTTCTGGATTGAACGGCGTGGACGCGGATTTTCGCCACAGAGGCAAAGAGACACAGAGGCATCCAAAGAAATCCCTGAAACGGCGCGCACCGCGCCGGGCGCCAGGCGGCAGAACGTCTACCTGCAGGCCACCCCCATCGACGTGGCACCAATCCTGAAAGCCACACTGTTTGACGAACTCGAGACCGCCGTACTCACGTCGGCGACCCTGGCGGTGAGCGGCGGGTTCGACTACATGAAGCGCAGGCTGGGGCTGGAGCACGTCCGCGAAGTCGTCCTGCCCTCGCACTACGACTACGCGCGGCAGGCTCTGTTTTATGTCCCCCCGGATCTGCCCGACCCGCGTACGCCACAATTCACCGCCAAGGCTGCCGATCGCATCCGCCACCTGCTGGAACTCACGCGCGGCCGTGCCTTCGTCCTGTTCACCAGCTATGCGCAAATGAACGAGGTGTACCAGCGACTGCTGGGTGAACTCGAATTTCCCATGCTGCTGCAGGGCGACGCGCCGAAAAGCGCGCTGCTCGAGGAGTTCCGTCTCACACCCCATGCTGTGCTGTTCGCCACTTCGTCATTCTGGCAAGGCGTCGACGTGCAGGGCGAGCAACTGAGTTGCGTGATCATCGACCGCCTGCCGTTTGCCGTCCCCAGCGATCCAGTGGTTGCGGCGCGGGTAAGGGCGATCGACGCGGAGGGCGGAAACGCTTTTTTCGACTACCAGGTCCCCGCAGCGGTCATCACCCTGAAGCAGGGCTTCGGCCGCCTGATCCGCTCCCTCCACGACCGCGGCTTGCTCACCCTGCTCGATAACCGCATCCTGAAAAAACAATACGGACGCATGTTCGTCGAGAGCCTACCAAACTATCGCCGGACGACGGACATTCACGAAGTCGAGCAGTTCTTCGGAGCCCAGTAAGTCAAGGCGAACCTCTATAAAACTGCTTTCCTAAATGACCAATTCACGGGCATAATCCCCAGCATGCGCCACGCCACCTGCTCACAATGCGGGGTAAGTGGACCACTACAAACTTACTTCGCTTATAACAATCAAAGCTATTGCCGGAATTGCGCCGACCTACTGAAGTTCGATACCGTGCCGGGCGCAAAGCCTGCGGCCCTGGTTGATCCCACTATCTGTGCGCGCTGCGGGGCGGACAACGGCGATAGCGAATATCCACGCCTCGGGGCGCTGCCCTTTTGTCCTACCTGTCAGACTTATGTCGACGCCAACCCTTATCCGGTCTGGCTTAAGGCCGGATTGGCGGCCCTTCTCGCCCTGTTGGTGGTCGCGCTCGTGCACGGCCGTCGCTACTTCAGCGCGGGGCGCCAGATGTACATCGGAGAAAAGCTAGTCGAGGAAGGCAAGTATTCGGAAGCGGTCCCGCACCTGAAGCAGACAGTGCAAATCGCTCCCGGGTCTGACAAAGCCGTATTGTTGCTTGCCAAAGCGGCATTGCTGAGTGGCGATCCGATCACAGCTTCCAATGTCGTCGAAGGACACAACCACGGACAGGGATTCGAGCAGGGTACAGACTTACAGGAAGTAAACAGCCTTTTCTCGCGGGTCGGATCGGCGCTCGAAAAAGTCAAGAAAGCGACGGATCTGAACACGCAATCGGGGAAGGCCGCCGAGGCGGCGACACTCATGCATCAGGCCGCCGATGAGTATCCCGAAATGCCGCTCCTTCGAAATTCCCTCCCGGGATACGAGGCCGGAGTGGCCTTTCAAAAGAAGGATTACGATCGGTTTCTCGAGCTCGAGCAAGAGGAGTTTCGATTGTTACCGGAATCAGGCATGGCGGCCGGAGGAGTGGCCAGTGCCTTGGCGTGCAAGTATGCAATGACAGGCGATCCTGCATGGAAGAACAAGTCGGAAGAGATGCTGGAGAAGTCTCGTCTGCTCTCCCAGAAGTCTCCCGACGACCAGAAAGATTTCGAGGAATTCGCCGAACGTACCCGTTATCGACTCGAGACACGGCAGATCATTGACAAGCCAGAATACGATCGCAAATTTCGCTCCAGCCCTGGCCAGGGGCAACACTAGGAATCGCCATGTTCTTTATTCCAGGATTCGTTATCGCTATCGCCACGTTCCCGGGCGTCATCGTGCATGAGACGGCGCACTTGTTCTTCTGCCGCCTCTTCAAGCTGGCTGTCTATGACGTCTGTTTCTTCCGTTTCGGGAATCCTGCCGGATACGTGATTCACGAACGCACGAATAACTTCAGAGCGCTGTTCTTCGTGTCGATGGGACCATTCTTCGTGAACACCGTGCTTTGCATTCTGTTTTGTACCGCTGCGTTCTTGCCCGTATGGGTGTTGAAAGTCGACGACTACCTTGCCTACTTCTTCTACTGGCTGGGTCTGTCAATCGGGATGCACGCTTTCCCGTCGACCGGCGATCTGAGCAACCTCTGGCAGGTGGCGCCACCGCTCGCCAAGAGTGGGAACATCTGGGCGATCTTGAGCGTGCCCCTGATCGGCCTCCTATACGTGTTGAATTTCGGCCGCATCGTATGGGCCGACCTGGGATACGGCATTGCGGTGGGAATCCTCGGCCCGCTCGCGATCTTCCGCGCCCTGGCGCGAGCCTGAAAACAGCCAAATCTCATCCTCTCGCGTAAAATACGGGGTTAGCTTGCGGCGCGCGGACCTGTCCGTAGGGACGCGCCCCGGGGCGGGGGATCCATGTACGAAGTCACGGTCGAGGATACATTTGCGGCAGGCCATTACCTGCGCAACTACAAGGGCAAGTGCGAGAACCCGCACGGGCACAATTACAAAGTTCGGGTGACGTTGGCAGGCAAGGAACTCGACAAGGCAGGCCTCTTGCTCGATTTCAAAGATCTGCGCGAAGTGATGAAGCACGTCATCGATCGTCTCGATCACCGGATGATCAACGATGTCGCGCCATTCACCGAGTTGAATCCCTCGGCCGAAAATCTGGCCAAGTATTTTTATGACGAGACCAACGGGCGATTGAAGAGCGTCACGAATGGCCGGGTCTTCGTTAGAGATGTAACGATTTTTGAGACGGATACGACCACTGCGAAATATTCCGAGTAGAAGGTGCGATCCCGCGCTGACGGGCGAGGACGCCCCAGTCTCCAATCGCTAGCGACCAGAGACTGGCAACGGGCAACTGTTTCATGCAGATCACAGAAATCTATAAGTCGCTGCAGGGTGAATCGACGCACGCGGGCCTGCCGTGCGTGTTTGTGCGGCTGACCGGATGCAACCTGCGCTGTTCCTGGTGCGACAGTGAGTACACCTTCACTGGCGGCGTTCGGATGTCTTCTGAGCAGGTCATGAACGAGGTTGTGCGGTTGAGCCCCAACAGCGGGCTGGTTGAAATTACCGGCGGCGAGCCGATGTTGCAGGAGCGCGAGCTGGTTCCTTTCATGAAGCAATTGATTGATCGCGGCTACGCGGTGCTGCTCGAAACCAGCGGCGAGCGCCCTCTGGACACCGTGCCAAAAGAAGTCATCAAGATTGTGGACGTGAAGTGCCCCCATTCCGACGCAGGCGACACCTTCGACCAGTCGAATCTCGCTGCTCTCGAAGCGCACGATGAAGTGAAGTTCGTGATCAGCAATCGCGCCGATTACGAGTTTGCCCGCGACTTCACGTCACAGCACAAACTGGCGCAGCGCGTGAACGCCGTCCTGTTTTCGCCGGCATTTCGCAAGGACGCGAACGGCGCCCGCGACTCGTCGCATTGCCTTCTTGATCCGCAGCAACTCGCCGAGTGGATGCTGGCCGACGACGTCCCGGCCCGGCTAGGCCTGCAGATCCATAAATTCATTTGGGACCCAGCGGTCAAGGGCGTCTGATGCATCGAAGGTCAGGAAATCGAAAGACTTGCGATGCCCGCCATCCCGGCGATTGGAGTCCGCAGCACTGTGAATTTTCGCATCTAACGAAATGATGGCCAGCGACAAAAAACGCGCAATCGTGCTGCTGAGCGGGGGAATGGATTCCTGCGTTTGCGCGGCATTGGCCGCGCGCGATTTCGACGCCGCCGCCGTGCACGTCAGCTACGGACAACGCACCGAAGACCGGGAACGCAAAGCCTTCCTCGGAATCTGCGATCGGCTGGGCATTCGCGATCGCCTTGTCGTGCGGAACGAGGCTTTGCGGGCCATTGGCGGATCGGCCCTCACGGACGCCAGCATTGCAGTGCCCGAGTCGCACGCGCTGGGCCGCGAAATCCCGGTCACCTACGTGCCCTTCCGCAACGCGCATTTTCTTTCGGTAGCGGTGAGCTGGGCCGAGGTTCTGGGCGCCGGCAAGATCTATATCGGCGCGGTCGAGCAGGACAGCTCGGGCTACCCCGACTGTCGTCCGGCCTACTATGACGCGTTCAACGAAGTCATTCGCCAGGGCACGAAAGAGGGGAAGATCGAAATTGTTACGCCCCTGATCGTCCTGCGTAAACACGAGATTGTGAGGCTCGGCCTTGAACTGGGTGCGCCCCTGGATTTAACGTGGTCGTGCTACAGCCGGGAAGATCGAGCCTGCGGCGTGTGCGACAGCTGTGTTTTGCGGCTCCGGGCGTTTCAGGAAGCAGGAACGTCGGATCCGATTCCGTATGCGCAGGTAGCTGTCTGATTGCTGCGGTGACGAGAGGGCAAGATTTCAGATTTGAGATTGCAGATTAGGAAGGCTCCGTCGTTTGGCGTTCGAGCACTCGGCACAATCTGCAATCTGAATTCTGCAATCGTAAATAGTTTCCTGGAGGCTCCAATGAAACAACGTTACGCATGGACATTGCTGATCGCCCTGGTAGTGGGCCTGTGGACGCCCATGGTCCTGGCGCAGAGTACGGGCTCAGTGAAGGGCGTTGCCCGCGATGCCGAAGGCAAGCCGATCACGACTGGCACGGTCGAGTGGATGAGCATGGAGACCGGCCGCAAATACACCTTGAAGCTCAACAAGAAGGGCGAATACTTCTCGCTGGGAATCACCCCGGGCAAGTACAAAGTCACGCTCTTTGACGCCGATGGGAAACAGGTGTTCTACATGACAGGCATCAGCGTCGGCCTCGATGAACTCACCCAGGACATTGACCTGAAGAAGGAGGCTGCTGCCGCAGCGCAAGGCCAGGGGCTGACTCCCGAGCAGTTGAAGGCTCAGCAGGAGGCGCAGGCCAAAGCTCAAAAAGAGAACATGACCGTCAAGACGCTGAACGAGAAGCTCCTGGCGGCCAAGACGGCGAGCGACGCGGGCGACTTCGACTCCGCCGTCAACGTCCTGAAAGAGGCGACCGACGTCGATGCCAACCGCGATCTGCTCTGGTTCAAGCTGGGCGACGCGTACCGGATGTCGGCACCCAAGCAGACCGATCCCGCTGAAAAGCAAAAGCGCTTCGCCCAGGCGGCCGATGCGTATCAGAAAGCGATCGATCTCAAAACAGCGAACCCCGATGCCAAAGACGCCGACGCCAACCAGAAGCTGGCGGCCTATTACAACAACCTGGCCGAGGCCGATGCCAAGTCAAACAAGATCGACGATGCGGTCACGAATTACAACAAAGCGGCTCAACTCGATCCCGCGCGCGCCGGGCAATACAACTTCAACATCGGCGCAGTGCTCACCAACGCCGGCAAGGTGGACGACGCGATCGTTGCTTTCGATAAGGTCATCGCGGTCGACCCGACCAAGGCCGACGCCTACTACTGGAAGGGCGTGAACATGATTGGCAAGGCAACCCTGAAGGGCGACAAGATGGTTGCTCCCGAAGGCACCGCCGAAGCCTTCAACAAATATCTGGAGCTGGCCCCCACTGGAAACTACGCACAGCCCGCGAAAGATATGCTGGCCACCATCGGCGCGTCGGTCGAGACCGGCTTCAACAAGAAGAAGGCGACCGCGACCAAGAAATAAGTTAACTGCATTGCCAACAAGGGCGGCCCTTCCCGGGCCGCTTTTTGTTGCCTCGCGAGCGAGAGCCGGCGAGGTAACCGCGCCTCTGGTTACTAAGGGGCAGCCCCTTCCGTCCGTCGCCGAACCCCGCCTGAAGCGCTACAGTAAAGACAGTTTTCCCACGATTTTGGTGGTTCTCCCCACCTGTGGCCAGGAATCCCTGCTCGTGCGAGGCATGCAATGGCGGCAACGGGCGTAGCCCCGATCTCGGTTTCCCTTGAGGGAGTCCACGAATCTGGCGCAGTGCCGACCACGGCCCTGCTGGCGGCGATGTTGCGCGCCTCGGAAAAGGTCAGCGACCTGATCTTTTCTCCCGGACGGCCGCCGCAAGTCGAAGTCTACGGCCAGCTCGTTCCCGTGCAGATGGAAGGCCTCTCCGCCTTGTCGGCCGACGACACGCGCCGCATTGCCGCCGATCTGATCGGTAACAACAAGCAAGCCATCAACACCCTGCGGGAGCAGGGTTCGTGCGACATTTCCTACGGGCTGCCCGGGCTGGCGCGCTTTCGCGTAAACGCCTTCATTCAGCGGGGAAGCTGCGCGGTGGTCATGCGTGTGATCCCGACCGCGATTCCGGAATTCGACGCCCTGCACCTGCCGCATCATCTGGGCGACGTCGCCAACCTGCGCAACGGCATCGTGCTGGTGACGGGCCCCACCTCGTCGGGCAAGAGTTCAACCGTTGCAGCGCTGCTTGACCGCATCAACCGCGAACGCGACTACCACATCATCACCATCGAAGATCCCATCGAGTTCCTGCACAACCACAAGCGGTCGACCATGCACCAGCGCGAACTGCACAGCGACACTCCGAATTTTGCGCTGGCCTTGCGGGCCGCGCTACGCCAGGCCCCAAAGGTCATCTTCGTCGGCGAAATGCGTGATCGCGAGACCATTGAGATGGTGCTCGAAGCCGCCGACATGGGGCTGATCGTGTTCTCCACCTTGAATACGATTGACGCATCGAAGACCGTGGAACGGATCGCCTCCGCGTTCGTGCCCGAAGAGCAGAAGTCCGTGCGCGAGCGTTTCGCCAAATCCTTCCGCTTCATCGTGTCGCAGCGGCTCATCCCGCGGGCCGACGGTTCCGGCCGGCTCCCGGTATTCGAGATCGTCAAATCCAACAGCCGCACGCGCGAGTGCGTTGAGAAGGGCGAGCATGAAGGCAAGACGCTGCTCGACGCCATCAAGAGCGGCGAAGCCGACGGCATGCAGTACTTCGACAGCGAGATCGCCAAACTGGTTCGCAACGGTCTGGTCGATCTGGAAACCGGCGCATCCTTCGCCGGCAACGCAGCCCTCCTCGGCCAGGAACTGGCTAAATAGTCGCCTCTCAGTCGCCAGTCATCAGTCGCTAGTCGTCAGCAAAGGCATTTGCTGGCGACTGACGACTAGAGACTAGCGACTGAATTATCATCGCGGCATGGCCGCGGCTCCTCAACCACCTACAGATTTGAGTTTTGAAGACGCACGCCACGTGGTGGAGCGGCATGCGCGCGAAGTACGTACAGGCGGCACCGAGAGCGTTGGTCTTCTATCCAGCCTCGGACGAGTGCTTGCGCAGCAGGTAGTAGCGGACCGCGATTTCCCGCCATTCCGCCGCGCCATGCGCGATGGCTATGCGGTTCGAGCCGCGGATCTCGCGCATCTGCCCGTCACGCTTCAGGTAGTCGGTGAAATCAAGGCGGGCGCGGCTGTCGAGGATGTTCCGCTCGAAATCGCTCCCGGCCAGGCTGCGGGCATCATGACGGGGGCACCCGGTCCCAATGGGGCCGACGCCGTGGTCATGATCGAGTATACGAATTTGAAAGAAGACCGCGTGACCATCACGCGCGGCGTGGCCAGCGGCGACAACATTGTTCCGATTGGCTCGGAAGCCGGGAAAGGTCAGACATTGCTGCAGCCCGGCATTCCCATGGACTATGCAACGATCGGCCTGGCCGCATCGGTGGGCTTGGGATCAATCAGTGTTTACCGGAGGCCGAGAGTCGCGATTCTTTCGACCGGCGACGAACTCGTTGAGATTGACCAGCAGCCGGGCCCTCACCAGATTCGCAACTCGAACAGCTATTCATTGGCCGCACAGGTCGAAGCCGCCGGTGGCGAAGCGAACATTCTGACCGTTGCCCGCGACGAGCGATCGCATCTGCGCACGCTGCTCGAGCAAGGCCTGCAATCGGACTTGTTGCTGCTTTCGGGCGGCGTTTCGATGGGTAAATACGACCTGGTGGAGCAAGTACTCGACGACCTCGGCGCGGAGTTCTTCTTCACCGGCGCACAGATCCAGCCGGGCCGGCCTGTGGTTTTCGGCCGCGCACGAGAGCGCTACTTCTTCGGGCTGCCCGGCAATCCGATCTCAACCATGGTGACGTTCGAACTGTTCGCGAAGGCCATGCTCGAGGCTCTAGCGGGGATGACGCCGCGGCCACTCCAATTTCTCCATGCCCGCCTTAAGGCCGAGCTCACTGTCAAAACGGGCTTGAAGCGCTTTCTTCCCGGATTCCTGTCGGGAGAATTCGAAAACGGCGAAGTGAAGTTGGCAGGATGGCATGGCTCGGGCGATGTAGCCGCCATGGGGCGATCGAATTGTTACATTGTGATTCCGGAAGATCGGGCGAAGTTCGCCGCCGGGGAATGGGTGGCGGTGATGATGAGGTGAAAGGCAAAGTTTCAAGGTTTCAAAGTTTCAAGGTGAAACCCCTGCGACAATTCATCTCACTGCCGGAAATGAGTGCAATTGGGGATTTTTCACCAACTACCTGAAGTCGATTGTCACGTCAGCTGTGCTTTCAATGACACCGCATCCGGGGCGTTTGTTGAATTTCAATCCCTGCACCCATTTCAGCGGGTAACTGTCTACCTCAGCGACGCCGGAACTGCGCTTCAGGATGGCATGAGCAATTTCGCCCGACTCTAGAATCTCGTACGCAACAACCGGCGAATTCTTGTACTTTTCACCTTTGCGAAAGTGGAACTCGGGAAATTTGTCGCCCCCACCGTTTATCACCTTCGGTGCACATCTCTAGCACATCGTACTCGCCTTCACGTTTTGTCTTGTCCTGTGCAGCACCGAAAGCCGTAGAACCAGCTAGGAGCAGAACGGTAGTCACGAAAGGCCGCATACACGATTAGACACCGAACTTCTTGAATTCGACAGGCTTACGTTCGTAACTGCCGAAGCCACCTTACACTCATAAGCTGCCAAGCACCCGGCCTGATTCATCGCGATCGGGTCGGTCGCTCTTTGTCTTTTGAAACGCTGAAACCTTGAAACTTTGAAACTTGTTCCCTGTAAGATATCCCTTCCCATGCCCCGCAAGCTCTCCCACTACGATGGCACCGGCCGTGCGCGCATGGTCGACGTCAGCGACAAGTCGGTCACGCGGCGCGAGGCCGAAGCCAGCGCCTTCGTCGTGCTGAAGCCCAAGGTCCTGAAAGCGCTGCCGAAGAATCCGAAAGGTGATCCGTTGGAGGTCGCGCGGCTCGCAGGAATCATGGCAGCCAAGCAGACGTCGAACCTGATCCCGATGTGCCATCCCCTGGCCCTGGCGCACGTTGATGTGAATATGCGGCTGTGCGAGAATGGCGTCGCTATTACCTCAAAAGTAACTACCACGGCCTCGACCGGCGTGGAGATGGAAGCACTCGTGGCCGCCAGCGTCGCTGCCCTGACCGTGTACGACATGTGCAAGGCGCTCGACAAGGGCATTGAGATCCGCGAGATCGTGCTGGAACGAAAGTCCGGCGGCAAGAGCGGCGATTATTCCCGCACGCGCCAGAAACTCTGAGAGAAGCGGCGAGATTTTCGCGGTGCGAGGGCGCCCGCGCTACACTGGATCAGCATGTCGAGCAACGTCAAAGTGCTGCTGGTGGACGACAATCCCATGGTGCTCGGGATGCTGAAGGGATCTCTCTCCACCCTGGGCCAGGTGGTGACCGCGGGGGACGCTGCCGACGCATTGCTGAAGGCAGTTGATGACCCGCCCGATCTGCTCGTCACCGACTATCGCATGCCCGGCATGGATGGCCGCCAGTTGATTGAGAAGCTACGTAGCCGTCCTGCAACGGCCAACTTCGCCGCCATCATTCTTGCCACCAAGAGCGACATCAATGAGCGGCTCGCGCAACAGGATCCGGTCGACGATTTTGTAGAAAAGCCGTTCTTCCTGAAAGAAGCGACCCGCCGCATCAAGCGCGTCATCGACAAGATCGCGCTCGAGAAGATGACCAAGGCCGCGCCCTCTGACGGCGTTTTGCGCGGCAGCCTGGCGCAGATGAACGTCATCGACCTCATGCAGTCGCTCGAGATGGGCCGCAAAAGCTGCCGGCTGACCCTCACCCAGAATGACGACAAGTGCGACGTGTACTTCAGCGAAGGCCAGGTCGTCCATGCGGTCTATGGCAGCCTCAAGGGCGATCCGGCCGTCTTCAAGGTGCTCACCTGGACCGGCGGAAATTTCCAGCTCGACTTCGAGGCCAAGACCACCGAGACCAGCACCCAACTCAACACCCAGGGCCTGCTGATGGAGGGCTTGCGCCTGCTCGATGAATCGAACCGCGACGGCGGAGACAAGGCCGAGGAAGAAGATGTCCTCCTCGACACCTGAGCTGACGGCCGCGGTCATCACGGTCAGCGATTCTTCCGCGCGCGCAGAGCGCGAAGACTTGGGCGGTCCCGCGGTAGCAGCCGCGCTCGAACAGCACAAATTCCAGGTGGTCGCGCGCGAAGTCGTGCCCGACGAGCAAGCCACGATTCAGGATGCGCTCGTGCGGCTTTGCGGACAGGCGCAGTTTGTGGTCACGACCGGGGGAACGGGCGTCGCCGTACGAGACGTCACGCCGGAAGCCACGCGCACCGTGTGCGATCGGTTGATCGAGGGCATCGCCGAGCGCATGCGATCCGAAGGAGCGAAGTCAACCAGGTTCGCGGCCCTGAGCCGGGCCGTGTGTGGCGTTCGGGGGCAGTCCGTGATACTAAATCTCCCCGGCAAGCCCTCGGGTGCCGTCGAATCCCTGGTGACGGTGATCGACCTGATCCCGCACGTGTTGCGATTGCTGGCGGGAGACACCCGGCATTAGGAGCGGGAGAGAATCTCTGCATCATTCGCCAGGCTCAGACAATCTTTGGTTTCAACAAAGCTCCGTTTAAACAAAACTTCGAAAACGCAGAATAGAATTCCCGGGCCCAAAATTCTTGTGGTACAGGAGAAATCTGGAATGCGAAATTTTGCAAAGCGAGCATTGGTCTTCGTCGTCGCGCTGGCATGTACGGCCGTCGTGGCGCAGACGCAATCGTTGTCGGCCGCCGACCGCGAGAAGGCAATGAAGTATTTAGAATCGACCAAGCAGGGAGTCGAGGACGCGACCAAGGGCTTGTCAGCGGCACAGTGGAACTTCAAAGCCGCGCCCGACAAGTGGTCCGTCGCCGAAGTCACCGAGCACATCGCAGCCGCTGAAGATTACATCCGGGGCATGGTGGTGGAGAAAGTCATGACTGCGCCGGCGCGGCCCGCCGGAGAAGATGTAACCGCCATCGACGCCATGGTGGTGCAAGCGATCCCGGACCGCTCGCAGAAGAAACAGGCCCCTGAGCCGCTGAAGCCGACGAACCGCTTCGGGTCGCCCGACGGTTCCTTGAAGCACTTCCTCGAGTCTCGCACAACCACCGAAGATTTCCTGACCAAGACGCCCGATCTGCGCGAGCACGCCGCTGATAGTCCGCTGGGGAAGAAACTGGATGGTTATGAGTGGGTTCTGTTCATTGCCGCGCACAGCGAACGTCATACCAAGCAGATCCTCGAAGTAAAGGCCGATCCGAACTTTCCGAAACAGTGAGTGAGCGGCGAGCTTCGAGCTCCGAGCTGCGAGCAAGCGGGGTGATTTGGTGGCTCGCGGCTCGTAGCTCATGGCTCATGGCTCATTCACGTTACACTCGTTCTTCGCCTTGAACACCGTTAAGAACATCGTCAAAAAGTACACCGCGTGGATCTTGAAGGTTCTGGCGCCCCTGGGCCCCTGGGGCGTCTTTGCCATTGCCGCTGTCGATGGCTCGCTGCTCGGCATGCCCGTCGATGCGGTGGTCGCCCTCTATGTCTATAACGACCGGCCGCGTTTTCTTTTCTACGTGGTCATGGCGTCGGCGGGATCGGCGCTCGGCAGCATCGTCATCTATGCGATTGGATATTTCGGAGGAGAGACGGTGCTGCGCAAGCGCATTTCGGAAGAGCGCTTCGCCAGGATTCATGCTTCATTCGACCGCCACGAGTTTTGGGCCGTCATGTTTCCGGCGATGCTTCCGCCGCCCACACCCTTCAAGCTCTTCGTGCTGGCGGCTTCGGCGTTCGAGATGCGCTTCACGCACTTCCTCGCCGCCGTGTTTGCCGGGCGCTTCGTGCGCTTCCTGGTGCTCGCGATCTTGACCATCGAATTCGGCCCGCAGGTCGTCCACATTGTCGGGGGCCTCGTGAAGCAACATGCCTGGTGGGTGGTGATTACATTGGTGGTAGCCGTGGCTTTGGGCGTCTTGGTGTGGTGGAAACGAAGACAGCCGTCCCAAGCCGCGTAGCGATACCTGCAGCGCCGCCCTTCCACCGGGTGGCGGTTCCTCCCACCCGCCGCGCCGAGGGCGAGACGCCCACGGGACTGCCGGCAAGATGCCGGGGCTACCAAAACAAAAAGGCCAGCCGATTTCTCGATTGGCCTCATTCAAATCTGATCAGATGACGCTCTTAAGCGGCTGCCGTGTGGTCTCCCGACTTCTCGAATATTCCGGCCAGCGAGTGCAAAATCACCGGTAACGCGAACATCGCGCAGGTAAAAAGCACATCGCCTTCAACGGCGCGGCGGAAGAACGGCACGCCGGCCGCGTAGCTGGCCATGAGGCCCGCAAACGTTCGTGGATACATGTCGGTCCAGGTCAGCCACGAGGCGAAGTTGCTAAACAGGAAGAACGAAATTGATCCGGCCAAGGCCGAGCCCACCACGGTTACCGGATTCACGCGGTCGCGGAGCTTGTATCCAACCCACAGCATCGCTCCGTACCAGATCCAGCTCGCCACCTGGTCCCAGGTGAACGCGTAGGCGTACACGAACTTGTTGAGAAGCAGGTCCGACGCCATCAACAGCACGATCGGCACCCAGGCCTGGCGCCGCGGACCGCGCGCTCCAAAATAAAGCAGCGCACCCGTCACCGGAGTGAAAGCCAGGGGATGCGGCATCAGTCGAACAGCTACGGCAAGAGCAACGAACAAGTACGCCAGCATGAACACCTCGAGAAGTGCGAACTACGATTGTGGCGCGCCCCGCCCATCGCGTCAAGCGGGGAACCTGTCGTGGGTCGTTGGCCAAGCCCGGAGGGTGAAAAATCATTAACCCAACGCGTAAGCGCCGCGAACGGCAACCAGACTGACAGCATGAGCATCAACCTTAGTAGGCTCGTCACACTACCGAGCGCCGGCGAAAGACGCCCAGGGATTAACCCCATGAAACGCGCACTCATCGCGATCGTTGTCATGGCGGCAACGATTGTCGCCGCTTCCGGAGAAGACAGCCTGCAGAAGGCAAGGGTCGTGTCCATCAAAAAGTATTCGCAGGGACGGATCGTCTTCTGGGAAGGGCGCACGCCGATCTTCGATGGCAACCCCGTCTACGACATCACCCTGGACTGGAAAGGCAAAAACTACGTCGTACGGTACGAATCCTTGACCGGCTATTTTCCAAGAGCGTGGGAGAGTGGAAAAGATATCCAGGTGAAGCGCGAACGTGGCCGTTTTCTTCTGTACCGAGGGGATGAGGCCGTGCCCGCCCGCGAGGTCAGTTCCAATGACTGCGTTCCGGCTTATTCCTCGGTGATATCCGGATCCACGACGCCACAGGTTCCCTGCGAATAGGGGCAGGGCACCGCCCGCCCGACGGCTAAGTCGTTCCCTTTCTTTTAATTAGCTAATTGCTATTGATAAAACACGCCACTCCGACCCCTTCCTGGAGCAAAAACACCCTGACACTTCCTGGGATGCCTGTTAATGGCGTTTAAAGCCCTTGTGAGCGCTCTTTTGGGGTGGGGTGAGGGTTCGGGGTCATTCGGAGCCCCGATCGTCGATCCTGGAGCTTCCTGGCGCGGAAATAAGCTTAAAGAAAATGACCCTCAATTTCAACATCGACCGCCCTCCTCGCTATTCCCCCCTAACTCCTTCGCGGACAGGAGTGTCCGAGCCACACGTCGCTAATCCGGGGCCGGTTGTGCGATCACTCCCATGAATTCGGCTTTGACCTTGAGATCCCGATCCAGCACGACTCTGGCGCTCAGGGGATGGCGGCCCGCCGCTGCTAGTGCCTGCGAGAAGCGCAAATCGTGGAAGTAAACGATGGATCCGCCGTCCGGCGTCGGCTCGGTCTCGGTGACGGGAAACTTCGCCCAGTCAAAATAAACGCGGCCAAGATAGGAAGCTTTCGCGGCTCGGGTCGCGGGCGTTTCCGCAGGCTTGTCGATCCTCTGCAGGTTGTTATCGGGATCGACGTCGGGTCCAGATGAATTCACCTCCGCCAACGCGAAGAGGGTTTGTGTTTCGACCACGCCGTGCCACACGAACGGATTCAGGTATGTCGGGAACGCTCCGACGCGAATCGCTTCCTCTTGTTCGTAGGTGCGGGCGCGCAGCGCATTCACGGCGCGCCGGTGCTCGAAGTCGCGCACGCCCCAGAGCAGCACCATCGCCGCCAAGGCTGCGATCGCCGCACCCCGGCCCCGTGGGCCTTTTAGCTTGCGGCCAATTTCCTGATCAATCAGCCCAAACAGGCCGGGCACGACCAGTCCGAGCGTGAGCACGACCAGCAGCACGGGTTCGACGATGAACACGATGTCCCACTCGTACCACCGTTCCCAGAAAGGCCAGAACGGGCGCACGCCGTAATTGTTGGTGAAGTCGAGCAGGATGTGGCTCAGCCCGGCCAGGTACGCCAGGCCAAACAGCACTCTCCAGCGCGGCGGAAGTTCGGGATCGTTTGTTTTTCGACCCCGGATGCGCCACACGCAATACATAAAGCCGACCACCACGGCAGACACGATCAGCAGTCCGAGAAAGGAATGCGTGAATCCGCGATGGTGCGCGAATCCAAAAACCGGGCCGCGGAATCTACCAATCACATCCAGGTCGGGGGCCTCGGCCGCGAGGGTCATGGTGGCGGTGGCGAGCGCAGTTTTGCGGTTGAACCCGGCGCGTCCCAGGCAAGCGCCGGTAAGAAAGTGTGTGACCGGTTCCAAGGTTCTCAGTCGCTCCTTGCTGGATCAGTGCTGGATCTAATGATGGATCAGTGAGCATACAACGCCCCGCCACGTGTCAGGCGGAGCGGCATCCTGCATGGCAACAGTGGAGGATCATGGCCAAACCTACTTTGTCGAATCCACCCGACAAGCAACAGATTGCGGAACGCGTCCACAAGATTCAACCGTCGAGCGCGCGGCTCTGGGGCAAGATGACCGCACCCCAAATGATCTGTCATCTCGCGGATTCGTTCCGGGTCACGATGGGACTCAAGCCATGGTCCACAGAGCGAATCTCGGTGACACCGATTCCGTTGCCCGACTGGTTTGTGAAATGGGTGGCCTTTCAGTGGCCAATGAAATGGGAGAAGGGGACGCCGACTCGACCCGAGGTCGATCCGCAACGAGAGGGCACGCAACCCGGCGAGTTCGAGGCCGATCGCAAGGAACTTCTGGTGTTGATGGAGCGCTTCACGCGGCAACCGCACGATTTTGAATGGCAGACCCATCCGATTTTCGGGCCCATGACTGACGCGGAGTGGATGCGCTGGGCCTATCTGCACATGGATCATCACCTGCGGCAGTTTGGAGGGTAAGCTCAGCGCGACGGTGGTTTCTTGGGCGCCAGGATCGTGAGCGCATCGGGAACGATGACGATTTTGGCGGGCAAGCTCCCGATCAGTTCGCCGTCGGCCTCGACGTAGACCTTGTTGCCGTCCTCGCTTCCGGCGTTGTGCTCGCAAGTCACGACCTTGCTGTCTGTAACATGCACCCCAGGCACCTTCCAACTCCCGCGAAGCAAACTGCGCGTCACGTAGTTCAGGTAGGTGAGGCGGCTGGCCGTGTGGCAGACCACCAGGCGGAGATGGTTCTTGTGCAAGGACGCGCCGGGCGCGAGTTCCCGCAACACTCCGCCGAAGTTGCCGATCCGTACTGCGAGCAACTCGGTCACTCCTTCCTGGAATTCCGCTTGAGTCGTTTCCCAACTGACCCGAAATCGCGACATGCGGTGTGTGAACCAGAGATGCCAGGCCTTGTGGTAGTAAGCCGCCATGCCCAGCCGTTCCTTCACGCCGGCATTCAGCTTGTAGAACAGGTGCGCGTCGACACCCACCCCCACGGCAACCGTGAAGTAGCGGGTGGTTGGACTGCCATCCGCCCCGCGAACGGTGACCTGTCCGAGGGCGATCCGGCGAGGCTCGCCGTCGAGGGCGGCGCGAACCGCCCGGGCCGGATCGAGGGGAAGGCCCAAGTCATGAGCCAGGGCATTGGCGGTGCCCATGGGAATGACAGCCAGGGCGACGCCACTGCCGGCGAGACCTTGCAGAACGTCGTGCACCGTGCCATCGCCACCGCAGGCAAAGACCGTGTCGGCCCCGGCGCGGATGGCGTTGCGCGCCTGCTCGGCGGCATCGAGGCTCGACTGGGTGCGTGTGAGGCTGACCTCGACGCCGGCTTCATTCAGGATTTTCAGAGCTGCCAGCAGATCTTGCTCGCGCTGCTTGCGACGGCCGCCGGAGCGCGCGTTGTACAGGAGAGTTGCTTTTCGCATGCGTTAAACGATGTTTCTAGATTAGCAGGAGTCAGCGATCCTATTGCGTGCCTGAGGCTGTTTCTACTAAGCTGATCGCATCCTTAGGCTCGCTTCGCGGAGTGGTCGCGCTGGCATTCCCCGCTGGCGAGAAGCTCGACATTCAAAGTAAAAATTTCAGGAGGTTCCTGCTGATGAGGAAGATGGGCTTCGTCCTGTTTGTGATCTGCTGCTGCGCGCTTGCTGTTGCGCAGGAGCACGCGGCTCACAACACTGCTGCCGCGAAACCCGCCACGCTGATGAGCGGCCTGGGCACGCTTCATCACCCCACTTCGACCAAGAACGTACAGGCGCAACAGTTCTTCGATCAGGGCCTGCGCCTGATCTACGCGTTTAATCACGACGAAGCCGCCCGCTCCTTCCGGCGCGCCACGGAACTCGATCCGAAACTGGCGATTGCGTGGTGGGGCGTGGCCGAGGCAGTTGGGCCAAACTACAACGATCCCGCCAGCGATGAACGCTTCCAGCAGGCGCACGACGCGATCCAGAAGGCCGCCGACCTGTCGGAAAGCGCCTCGCCCAGCGAGAAGGCTTACATTCAGGCGATGCAAAAGCGGTTCCCCGCGGATCCCAAGGCCGACCGGAAGAAAGCCGCCGAGGATTATCGCGATGCCATGCGCGAAGTCGTGAAGAACTTTCCCGACGATCTGGATGCGGCGACCTTGTTCGCGGAGTCGGGCATGAACCTGCACCCATGGGGACTGTGGCATGTAGATGGCACTCCCGAAGAAGGCACGGAGGAAGTCGTCGCCACGCTTGAGTCAGTTCTGAAGCGCGACCCCGACCACATGGGTGCCGTTCACTACTACATTCATGCGGTCGAGGCGTCGCGCAGTCCGCAGCGAGCGCTGGCCGCGGCGAACAAACTGGCGGCGATGGCTCCGTCTGCCGGGCACCTGGTGCACATGCCGGCGCACGTCTACATCCGCACGGGCGACTATGAGGCGGCTGTAAAGACGAATCAGCTGGCGGCTGCGGCCGATCGCTCGTACATCAAGGCGAGCGGGGTGCAGGGCATCTACCCAATGATGTATTACAGCCACAATCTGCACTTCATCGCCATGTGCTCGGCTATGAATGGCAACTACGCCGAGGCCAAGAAGAGTGCCGACATGCTCGCCACCCACGTGGCGCCGGGCGTGAAACAGATGCCTCCGCTGGAAGGCTTCATGACCATTCCCATCGCGGTCGATGTGCGCTTTCACAAATGGGACTCGATCATGGCGATGAAGCAGCCCGACAAGTCGATGCAGATCACGACTGTGTTCTGGCACTTCGCGCGCGGGATGGCCATGGCCGGCACGGGTAAAGTGAGTGAGGCGGAAGCCGAATATAGAGTCGTCTCTGAGGCCGAGAAGGCTACGCCAGAAGACGTTCCCTTCGCGATGCCCGTCAACAACAAAGCAAAAGACGTTCTGAAGATCGCCGAAAACGTACTGGCGGCCAAGATCGCTATGGCGAAAAAGGACAACGACGGCGCCATTTCCCACCTGCAGGAAGCGGTTGCCGTCCAGGACACGCTTAAGTACGACGAACCGTCGGACTGGTTCTTCCCGGTGCGCGAATCGCTGGGCGCGGCGCTGATGATGAAGGGTGATGACGCGGGCGCGGAGAAAACCTTCCGCGAAGATCTCGACCGCAATCCGCGGAATCCACGGTCGCTTTATGGACTGCAGCAGGTTCTGAAAAAACAGGGACGCGACTACGACGCCGGGTTCGTAGAAAAGCAATTCAAGTCCTCATGGAAGGGCGGCGCGGCTGGGTTGAAGATGGAGGACCTGGTTTAGCTGTGTAGGGACGGCCGCCGCCGCTGTCCCTAGGTAGCACGTTGTGACCAGCGCAGCGAGGAACATCTTTTTGCTTCGCGGGTTCTAATAGAAATGCGTCTTCAGACATAACGCTGTGAAAACGGCGAACGATGAAACCCCGAGCTATCGCTATCGCCGTGTCTGGATACTCACTTCTTGAGACGATTCTGCTTCTTGGCGTCATCGTCCCATCTCCGTGGATGTCTGGGTGGCCAAATTTTGAACGACTCGTTCCTTTGAGCCAGGTACTACTGATTCCTGGAATGGCGATTCTCTGGTCACGAATCCTGCATGGCCCGCATCAATTCGGCCGCAGGGCCCTGTTCATTCTGTTTACCGGCACGCTCGGTGTTCCCGTCGCCGTTACCTCCTTCGTACTCCCAATCGCTCTGCTTGCATGGGCATTTGCTGTGAACAGGTTTCTGTTCGCGGCGTTGATGCCCATCGTTGTGGGTGGAGCAGCACTTGGCACGTCGTTTCTTATTCGAAAGGGCGGCAGATGGGGCGCACAGTCTGAGGCAGAGAGATGGTTACGTGAGCGTCAGTCGGACCCGGGGGGATATGTCCGCAAGAATTACGTGCGTGTGTGTTGTATCTCTTCATGGATTCCTGTTCTCACGGTACTCTTCGTTTTCGTCTTTTTGCCCGAGATTTGGGGGCTGATCTCCCCTCTCGCACGCCCTAGAGCGAGCAATCTCGCTGGCTATCAAGTTCCGATCCCAATGCGATGGATCGTCCTCTGGGGTGTTAATCAAGGTGCCGAGGAACGCTCAGTCGTCAACGGCCTGGCCGCTCGCGGCCTTGCTTTCGGGATTCGACCTAACCTCGACCGAGATTGGTCTTTCTCCACCTGGTCTTTTTGGACTGCCGATTCTCGACACCCAGACTCTACTCAGGTGGCGGAGGGAGAGGTAGTGAACAATCGACAGAACTTCGACATCGGTGGCGAGCACCTGACTTGTTTGGATTATCAGCCAGCCCACTTTGGGGATGTGCAGGCATTCGCATATGTCCGATGCGCAAGCTCCGGTACGTTACGCGCAACTTACTTCGGTCCACGTAAACAGCTGGGGACGTTCTATGCGGTGCTGAGCGGTATCACTCGAACACCAAACGCATTACGTCAGTCCAAACCGTTACCTTGAGTCCGCTCTCGCCCTATAATCTTCCGAAGCATGCCCGCCGCCATCGAGAAGAAAATCGAAGCCCTGCGCGACCAGATCCGCCATCATGAATACCAGTACTTTGTCCTCGACAATCCCGAGATCAGCGACTTCGACTTTGACAAACTGGTCGAACAGCTCAAGAAACTCGAGGGCGAACATCCCGAGCTGATCACATCCGATTCTCCCACGCAACGGGTCGGAGGCAAACCGCGCGAGGGTGTCGTCAAGGTGGCGCACTCTTCGCCCATGCTTTCGCTCGACAATACTTACAACGAAGAGGATCTGCGGAGCTGGGAACGGCGGGTGCACGAACTCAGCGGGCGCAAGGACGTGGACTACGTTTGCGAGTTGAAGCTCGACGGCATGTCGCTGGCTCTGATCTACGAGGACGGGAAGCTGGTGCGCGGAGTGACGCGTGGAGACGGTTCGATCGGCGAGGACGTTACCCTGAACGTGCGCACGGTGCGCTCCATCCCACTGACTATTCCGAAAGAAAAACTGAAGAAGGCGGGCATCCCGCCGAACTTCGAGGTGCGCGGCGAGTTGCTGATGCCGATCGCGTCTTTCAAGAAGATGAACGAGGAGCGCGAGGCCAAGAGCTTGGCGCTGTTCGCGAATCCCCGCAATGCCACGGCCGGCACGGTCCGCCAACTCGACGCCAGCATCACTGCCAAGCGCCGGCTCGATTACTTTCCATACATCCTGCTGCAAAACGGCCGCACGCTTCTTGACCGCCACTCCGCTACTTTGAACGCGCTGGAAGCCGCGAGCTTCAAAGTTAACCCGCACCACGCTCTGGCCCAGAGCATGGACGAAGTCTGGAAATTCATCTCGCAGTGGGAGGGCAAACGCGAAAGTCTGCCCTACGAGATTGATGGTGTGGTGATCAAGGTCGATCGCACTGGGCTACAAAACGAGCTGGGCTTCACAGGTAAGGCGCCGCGCTGGGCCATCGCGTACAAGTATGCGGCGCGCGCGGGCATCACCCGGATCGAAGGCATCCGCGTGCAGGTGGGCCGCACCGGCAAGCTGACGCCGGTGGCGGAACTGGCACCGGTCGCGATCGGCGGTACGACGGTACGCAATGCGACCCTGCACAACATGGACGAGATCGAGCGCCTGGGCGTGAAGATCGGCGACTGGGTGCAGGTGGAGCGTGGCGGCGACGTGATTCCCAAGGTCGCGAAAGTGATCGACGACAAAGATCACCCGCGCGGCACCGAGACGTTTCATATGCCGGAGAACTGCCCGGTCTGCGGGACGAAGGTCGTGAAGACCGAAGGCGAGGTCGACTATCGCTGCGTGAATGCGAATTGTCCGGCCAAGTTGCGCGAGACTATCCTGCACTTCGCCTCGCGGGGCGTCATGAATATCGACGGCATGGGCGATGCGCTGGTCAACCAGTTGACGGACCGCGGCATGATCAAGAACGTCGCGGATATCTACTCACTGACGAAAGCCGACTTGCTGGGCCTGGAGCGCATGGGTGAGAAGTCGGCGCAGAACATTCTCACGGAAATCGAGAACTCAAAGAAGCTGCCGCTCGAACGCCTGATTCTTGGCTTGGGGATTCGCTTTGTCGGCGAGCGCACGGCGCAGTTCCTCGCCGAGCATTTCGGATCGCTGGACGACCTGATGAAAGCGAGCCAGGAGGAACTCGAGGAAGTGAACGAGGTCGGCCCGCGGATCGCCGAGAGCATCCATGAATTTTTCGAAGAGCCGCGCAACCGCGACCTGGTCGACCGCCTGCGGAAGGCTGGGCTGACCTTCAGCGGCAAGAAGCGCGAGCGGGGAACGAAGCTGGCGGGTAAGACGTTCGTTCTGACCGGCACCCTAACCAAGTATTCGCGCGACGAAGCCAAGAAGTTGATCGAGGACGCGGGCGGCCGGGTCTCCGGATCGGTGAGCAAGAAAACCGACTACGTGGTCGCGGGCAGCGACGCCGGGTCCAAGCTCGACAAGGCAAGAGAGTTGAGAGTGCCGGTGATCGAAGAAGACGAGATGGAGAGGTTGGCCGGGTAGGCGATTAAGCTTCTATCGGTATCGTGAGTCCAAGGGACCTTTCCGGCGTCCCTCGGGACGCCCTTAAAGTCAACTCCTCGACGTTACCCGCCCAAGGCGTCTTTCATCCTCTTCCAGGTCACGTCCAGGGTCTCGGGCAGCATGCGGGTCTCGCCGATCACGCTGACGAAATTGGCGTCGGCTACCCAACGGGGTAGGACGTGCATATGAATGTGCCCTGCAACCCCCGCTCCCGCGGCTTTCCCGATATTCATTCCGAGATTCACCCCATCCGGTTTGTAAAGATCTCGTAAAACACCCTCAATTCTCTGAGAAAGTGCCATCATTTCCTGTGCGGCAACGGCGGGCAACTTGCGCAACTCATCCAGGTGCGCGTACGGAACGATCATCACGTGGCCCGGGGTGTAGGGAAAGGCATTCAAAATGACGTAACAGTGCTGGCCGCGGTAAGGAATGCGGGCTTTTTCGTCGTCTCCGGCTTTGGGGAGATCGCAGAAGATGCATCCGGTGGCTTTTTCGGCGTTCGTAACGTAGGCGTAACGCCACGGAGTCCAGAGATAGTCCATCGCACGGCAGAGTAGCAGATGAAAGACCCTTCCCGGAACCGAAGATGAGGGTGATTTTGTCCGCTTTTTGTGCGGCTTTTTGCAGCACTGAAGAAAGTTGTAACCGAATTCTGCGCCGCTCAATCTAAACCGCGCAGAAGCCGGGTTGGATGCAGCAAATTAGCGTCATTGGTGTTTGACACTGTTCGGAAGCGGTTGCTACACTCGAAGGGTTCCCGATTGGACGCGGGGTTCTTTGTCGTCCGAACGCTGGGATTGTTTAAGTTCAGCCGCCAGGTTGAACCCACCACAACCTTAGACCCGTTCCGGCAGTCCGTGAAACACCCGCATCCTCCCCGCACCCTGAGCAGTGCGAGGTATCGAAGAGGATATGACCTTGTACGACGACAGCACCGCCCGCGAATTCGATTCCGCTAACTCCGTTTCCGCCGTGAGCGAGCCGAGCGCGAATTCGAACGAGGGGCAGGCCCACGAGGCTTCTGTAGAACAGCCGCAAGCTGAAACTCACGCAATTCCGGATCAAAAACCAGCCATGTCCACAACCGCTACCGAAGAGAACCCCAACGTGTCCACCGCCGCAGCCCAAGAGAAACCGGCTGCCGCCCCAGCCGCTGACGATTTTGCGTCGGCGCTAGAGACTTTCACGACCGAAGCCGAAGAAGCTGTGAGCGAAGACCGCGTCATCAAGGGCACGGTATTGAAACTGACCGACAAGCATGTCGTGGTCGATATCGGCGCGAAGTCGGAAGGCATGCTGCCTTTGGCCGAGGTCCTCGATCACGAGGGCAAGTCTCGCTTCAAGCCAGGCGACGAAATCGACGTCATGCGCGAGAAAGGCGAGGCCGAAGAGGGTTACATCAACCTCTCGCACCAGAAGGCGCAGCGGCTCCGTGCATGGGACGACATCGAAGCAGCGTACAACGAGAAGAAGCCCATCAAGGCCGTCGTGATTGACCGCATCAAGGGCGGTTTGACGGTCGACATCGCGGGCGCGCGCGCGTTCCTGCCCGGCTCGCAGGTGGACTTGCGCCCGGTGCGGAACCTCGACGGTATGAAGGGCACCACCATCGACGTGGCGGTGATCAAGCTGAACAAGAAGCGCGGCAACATCGTGGTATCGCGCAAACAGCTGCTCGAAGAAGAGGTCAACGAGAAGAAATCCAAGACCCTGGAGCACCTTGACGAAGGCGCAGTCCTGACCGGCGTGGTGAAGAACCTGACGGAGTATGGCGCATTCGTCGACATGGGCGGCATCGATGGCCTTCTGCACATCACCGACATGTCGTGGGGACGTCTGACGCATCCGCGCGATCTGGTGAATGTGGGCGATCAGATCCAAGTCAAGGTCCTCAAGTTCGACAAAGACAAGCAGCGGGTTTCGCTGGGCTTCAAGCAGCTGACACCCGATCCGTGGCTCGATGCGGAGCACCGCTATCCGGTGGGCGCGCATGTTTCCGGCCGCGTGATCAGCGTGACCGACTACGGAGCGTTCGTGGAACTCGAGCAGGGCATCGAGGGCCTGGTGCACGTCAGCGAAATGACATGGTCGAAGCGGATGAAGCATCCGTCGAAGCTGGTCAACGTCGGCGACCAGGTGGAGTGCGTGGTGCTGAACGTCAATCCGACGGAGCGCCGCATTTCGCTCGGCATGCGCCAGCTTGCATCGAATCCCTGGGACAGCCTGCATGAGAAGTTCCCGGTGGGCACGCAGGTCGAAGGCCGCGTTCGCAACCTGACTGACTTCGGCGCCTTCATCGAGATCGAAGACGGCATCGACGGCCTGGTCCACGTCAGCAATCTGAGCTGGACCAAGCGCGTGAAGCATCCTTCGGAAGTTCTGAAGAAGGGCGATCGCGTGAAGGCTGTGGTCCTGGCGATCGAACCTGACAAGCGCCGCTTGTCACTGGGCGTGAAGCAACTCCAGCCCGATGTTTGGGAGACATTCTTCCAGCAGCATCACATCGGCGATGTGGTGCACGGCAAGGTGCTGCGCGTGGCGACGTTCGGTGCGTTCGTGGAGATCGCAGAAGGGGTGGAAGGACTCTGCCACAATTCCGAAGCGGTGGATGGTAACGGTCAGCCGCTTCATCTTGAGCCCGGCAACGAACACGACTTCAAAATCATCAAGATGAATCCGGAAGAAAAGAAAGTGGGTCTGAGCATCCGCGCGGTGGGCGAAGAAGCCTCGCGCTCGGAAGTCGAGGCCTACAAGCATCCGGTTTCGAGCTCGAGCACCAGTTCCACCATCGGCGAGCTGATCTCGTGGAAGCGGGCTGGTGGTGGGGATAGCAATTAAGTACTTCTTCATCTCAGAGACACAGAGAACGGATTTCAAAGATCTGTTTCGAACCAAGTATTAGGCCGCCTGTCATGGCGGCCTTTGTTTTTGTGTGAAACGTGCAAGTCCAACGAACGCAGGTCACGAGCAGAAGAACGACCGGGTGGCCTACCCCAATCTCAAGCGTGGTCCGGCACGGTGGTAAACTTCAGCCGTTTTCTTTGGAGGAACGGCATGAAGGCCTCTTTGTTTTATCGGATCGCCGCGATTCTGCTGCTGCTGTTTGCGGTCGGACATACGCTTGGCTTTCGCCAGTCCGATCCCAGTTGGGGAGTGGATGCCCTGCTTGCCTCCATGCGGTCCATTCACTTCGACGTGCAGGGATTCAGCCGGACCTATTGGGACCTTTTTGTTGCGGCTGGATTTTCCGTGGGCGTATTTTACTTTTTCGCCGCGATATTAGCCTGGCAACTCGGCCGCCTACCGGCAGAGAGTTTAGGAGCCATGCGCGGCATTGCATGGGCATTCGCTGTTTGCTTTGCCGCCATCACGGTTGTGAGCTGGAGATACCTCTTCGTCCTCCCGATCGTTTTCTCAGGGGTGATCACCGTGTGTTTGGTCGCGGCAGCGTGGCTTTCCGCACGGGCAATCTGAAATTCCAGCTTGATGAACAGGTGTCTGGTAGTTTTGTTTGTTTTATGGCGTGGCTAAACGGCGAGCCCTTTCAAAACGGTCCTAATCCGCTCCCCGTTTAGGTTTCGGCCTTGCGCCATGTGCGGAGGTTCATGCCGCACAGAACCAGGCAGAACAGGTTTGCGGGCACGAAACCAAATTGGGCCGTCTTTACACCAATTACGCAAATGATGACGCTGTTCACCGCTGCCAGCGCCCAGCCTTCCCAGCAGCGTTTGCCCACCAGGATGGTTGAAAAAATGGTTAACACACAGGAAAGATAATCGAGCCGCACCACAACGAAGCACCTCCGACGCACCTACTTTGTAGCATTTCGGATAGCGGTGTCTGTGATGGTGGCCGCGCGCAAACGTAACGACGGTAACGTCTTCGGGTGATATGCGCACATGGAATGGTCCACTTTCCCGGGCCAGCCCAACTTTCTTCGCAACCGTAGGCGTCCTCGCGTACTCCAAACAAGCGAGGTGCACCCGCATGGCACGCAAATCGACAACGAGAGCGAGAAAGATACCTGACGAGCAGTTCATCGAAGATCCGGTCGGTCAGCCCCGCGGCCTGGGTCCGGAATCTGCCGGCCAGTCGGGCGACCTGCAGGGTCTCCCGGAGAATCCCAATGCGGATTCTGAGAGCGTGGAAGAGTTGGTGGAAGAAGGCCAGGGACTGGAAGCGGACGCGGTGGCTGGCGTGGAAGATGCTCCGGACGCCGACGTGCGCGAGGTACACGTGCACGAGCGTCCGGAGGATGACGTGCCGCCAGAATATCTGGAGCGCGACCAGGACTAACGAGACCACAAAGCGAGGGCATGCGTGCCAATCACGCCTGTCGTCGCCCTTACATGGTCAGCACGACGCGGAAGCGCGCCTTGCCACTCATCATCTGATCGAAGGCTTCGCCTGCCTTGGCGAGTGGATATTTCTCGATCATCGGGCGCACACCTGTCAGCACGCTGAATTTGAGGGTGTCTTCCGAATCGATCGCGCTGCCCGACGGCCATCCCTGAAGTCTCTGCATTTGCAGGATGATCGGCACGGCGTCGATGCTGAGGGGCTCGGCAGGCACTCCCACCAGCAGGAGTTCGCCTTTTCGGCCCAAGCCGCCCACCAGACCCGACATGGCCTTGGCATCGGGCGCGGTCGCGAGAATCAACCTGGCCCCGCCAAGCTTCTGCAACTCCTGCGCAGCGTCGACCGCGCCGGAATCGATGTAGATGTGGGCACCGAGTTTGCGGGCCAACTGGTCCTTGTCGGCGCCGCGCCCAATGGCCACCGTGCGAAACCCCATCTGGCGCGCGAACTGCACTCCCAGGTGGCCGAGTCCGCCCAAGCCCTGGACCGCCACCAAGTCTCCCGGCCCCGCTCCGGCATTGCGCATGGCGTTAAACACCGTGATGCCAGCGCAGAGCAGCGGCGCGGCTTCGTCGTCGCCGATCCCGTCAGGCATGGCCGCCACCGCCTCGGCCGGCACAACGATGTACTCGGCGTACCCACCGTCATAGTGCAGGCCGGTGAGTTTTTCGTTGACGCATAAGATGAAATCGCCGCGCCGGCACGAATCGCAAATGAAGCAGTGCCCCCCGTGCCAACCCACTCCAACCTTCTGCCCGGGTTTCCACTGGATGACACCGGGACCGACGGCATCGATCTGGCCGCTGACCTCGTGGCCTGGAACGCGTGGATATTGGATCCACGGGAAAAATCCCTGTTTCACCAGAACGTCGCTATGGCACACGCCGCAGGCATGCACCTTGATCCGGACCTGCCCGGCTGCGGGCTGCGGAATATCTCGTTCGACGATTTCAAACGGCGCTCCAGGTTTGGGCACCTGCGCAACTTTCATACGAGCCATGGGGGGTCCTCCTGAATAAATTGGGAAATGATCGAACCGAGTGAGTTTTGAGAAAAATCAGAGTTCTAGATGACGGCGCGGGAGCATCCGATTCGGCCTGATTGACAAAAAAATCCTGGGCCGAACGGTCGCAACCGGGGGCTATTTCGTGTCGATCTTCAGGTTGATATTGAGTTGCTGGCGGTTGTCGAACTGGCTCACCGTCTTGGTGTCGCTCTTATGGCCGTTGTACTGCGCGTAGACCTCGTAGTCGATATTTGGGGCAAGCGACGGAAAGCGGTAGGTGCCATCCTCGCCGACGATGTAGGTCTTAACGGCCCGCGTGCGGGTATTGGTCAGATAAACCACGGCATTCGGCAGGGCGGCATCCTGCTTGTCGGCAACGCGCCCGCTCAAGGTGCGGCTGTTATCGGTTTTCTTCTCAGACGGCTCGCCGAAGGCGGCTACCGTCACCATCAGAAACATCAGAGCAATGATCAAGGCCTTCTTCATCGGGCTTCTCCCTTTTGCCATGCCTCGCACTACTCCTTCACTTGCTTTAGATGCAAACCGATGTCAACGCGCTCTTCCGACTCAATCTGGACGGTTACTTCGGGTCCAGGGTCTAACTTCTTTCCGCTCAGCGACTTGAGCTCCTTCGCGTCAGCCCAGACGATGTAGTTCGCCTTGCCTGCAGGCAACCGCTGGGCGAACTCGCCCGTGTGATTGGAGTATAGCTCCCACTTCGCCCTTTTCTGATCGGCGCGCCGGATCTTAACCTTCACGCCGTAGACGGGACGGTCATCGGGTCCCCACACCGTGCCGACGATCAGCGCGTACGATTTCCGGGGATCCTTATGCTGATCGCCAGCTTGATCCTGAGCTTGAGTGGAACGGGGAAGAAGGAGCGCGACGGCTCCGAGCAGGACGAGAGATCTGAGGCGGGGACTGCTTAGCGAAACAGGGACGCGCCGTTCACATATCACCGTCTTCAGCTTCCTCGTCTTCCTCTTCGTCTTCGTCTTCATCCAGTTCTTGGACCGCCTTCAGTTCAAGAGGGTTGACCGTGACGATTTCGAAGTCAGTACCACACTCCGGACAAGAGACTACTTCGCCCTCGTCGACCTCATCTTCCTCGATGTCGAGGTCGCTTTCGCACTCCGGACAATAAACCATGAATGCCTCCGTGCCAGACGGCACCTGATAATATTTAATTCTCCCGGGCCAACGGTCAAGTCCTCCTGTTCCGAGGGCCGGGGCGCACCGTACCGGGAACCCGGAACCGCCTGCGCTTCCAGCAGGCTTCCCCTTGGACCAAGATGACCTGCAACCGACTTGTGCCGAGATTTTTTATCACACCTCTGATGTTTGGGCTGGCGTTAGGAATTGCGGTCTTTGCGCCACGCCTACACGCTGAAGATGCGGTACGCACTTCGCCCGATCCGAAAATCGCGGCGGCGCTGCAGCAGATTTCCGCCGACCAGGTGCGCGCCAACATCGAGAAGCTGGTCAGCTTCGGAACCCGCGCGACGATATCGGCGCAGGATCCGCAAGCGATCGCTTCCGGACGCGGGATCGGGGCGGCGCGCGAGTGGATCCACTCGGAGTTCGAGCGCTACTCCAGGGAATGCGGCGGATGCCTTGAGGTCAAGACCGACGCGTTCCAGCAAAGCCCGACCGAACGCATTCCGCAGCCGACGCAAATCACCAATGTTTATGCGGTGTTGAAGGGTACCGACCCGGAAGCTGGCAAGCGCATCGTGCTGGTCACCGGGCACTACGATTCCCGCAACAGCGGCACGCTGGACGGGAAGCGCGATGCTCCGGGCGCCAACGACGATGGCAGCGGCACCGCCGTCAGTCTTGAGTGTGCGCGCGTACTAAGCAAACTGAAATTTCCGGCGACCATCATTTTCCTGACCGTAGCAGGGGAGGAGCAGGGACTGAACGGCAGCGCGCATTTCGCGAAGGTGGCGAAGGAGCAGGGCTGGAAACTCGAAGCCGTATTGAATAACGACATCGTAGGCGGGAACAAGGATCCGGAACAGGATGCACAGGTCGTACGCGTGTTCTCGGAAGGCGTTCCGGCGGCGGCAAATGAAAAGCAACTGGAGGCGATCCGCGGCCTGGGTGGAGAAAGTGATTCGCCATCCCGCGAACTGGCTCGCTACGTCGCCGAGATTGGACGTACGTACGACGCTGGAGTGAAACCGCTGCTCGTGTTCCGCCTGGACCGCTACCTGCGCGGCGGCGATCATTATTCGTTCAACCAGCAGGGATTCGCTGCGGTGCGTTTTACGGAGTTCCGCGAGAACTACACGCGGCAGCATCAGAATATTCGTACCGAGAATGGCATCGAGTACGGCGATCTGCCGAAATTCGTTGACTTCGACTACGTCGCGAAAGTGGCGCGGCTCAATGCGGCGGCGCTGGCGGCTTTGGCGTCGGCTCCCGCGCCCCCGGCTGACGTGAGGATCGTGACGCGGGAACTCACCAACGATTCAACGTTGCAGTGGAGCGCCTCGGCAGGAGCAACGGGCTACGAAATTGTCTGGCGGGCGACCAGCGCGCCAGATTGGGAGCACGCCCAGAGCGCCGGCAACGCGAGCCAGTCGACCCTGAAGCTATCGAAAGATAATGTGATTTTCGGGGTCCGGGCGGTTGATAATGAAGGACACCGGAGTTTGGTGGTGGTGCCGGTGCCGGACCGCTAAACGGGGCAGGGCTAGAGGAGAGATTTCATTGATTCGCAGCACCGGCAGAGAGATGACGCTGAGCTTTCCGCCTTTCACCAAGGCGGTGGTGTGGTTGCTTTCGATCAATACGGCGGTGTTCCTGGGTTTGACTGCCTTTGGGAGCTTCAGTGTCCTCAACTGGGTGTTCGTTCACATTGGTTTGGTCCCGGAAAGAACCATACTGCATTTGGAACTCTGGCAGATTCTCACCTATAGCGTCATTCATGTCGGGTTCTGGCACTGGTTCGGTAACATGCTGGGCATCTGGATGTTTGGCTCGACCTTCGAAAGTTCCTGGGGGCCCCGCCGTTTTCTGGAACTCTACTTCACGGGAGTGGTGGGAGCGGCCATCACGACCATCCTGCTCTCGTTTGCTCACATTCTTTCAACACCGAGCACCTCAACCGTCGGCGCGTCAGGGGGAGTCTTCGCCATCCTCATGGCCTACGGCATGGTTTTTGGGGAAAACGAAATCTTTCTTTTCCCCTTTCCCGCGCTGATCAAGGCGAAGTATTTTGTCCTGATTCTGATCGTGGTCACGGTCGCGTTCGCGATCAGTGGGGGCGGCAGCACGGCCTATCTCGCCCATCTGGGTGGCTTGTTCTTCGGGTATCTCTATGTGAAGTACGGAGCTTCGCGCCCGCGCTCCCGTCAGGCGTCTGCTTCAGAGTGGTACTACGGAATGAAGAATTCCTACTACCGCTGGAAGCGCCGCCGGGCCGCGCGCAAGTTCGAGGTCTACATGCGGGAGCATGATCGCGACGTGAAGTTCGATGACTTGGGGAACTATGTGCCACCCGAGGATCGCGATAAGAAAAATGGTGGGTCGAAGTCGGGTTGGGTGAACTAAGACAACGCCACCGCCGGTGTGCGATCGTGACGTTTGAAAGACCTACAGTTCTCACAACCGCCAACATTTAGTGTGAGTCCGAAATCAGTAAGCGCCGATTCGCACAACCCCGTCCGCGTCCGGAACGTAGCCGGAAATCACCTCAGGACTGTCTTCCAGCCAAGGAGGATACTCGCCAACAGCAACTGGGCTCCCCCGAGAATCTTCCAGGGACTCCCGCAGTTCCTCGTGCGTCTCTCCTGCCTCGCTGTGAAACCACGAATGTCGGCCTGCGGTTCGAGGAACAGTCTCAACCACTAAGAATTCTGCGCCGTCGTGGATGTCGCTCAAACACTCGTTAATGAAGGCATCGTCGACAACACCGCGGAGTGGAAGCTGAGGCCGCTTGAATGCAGTAACGCATGTCTGGGGCGGCAACTGATGCAATCTCTCCGACAGGGCAGCGAATGTAACGAAGAACTCGAAAGACTTGTTACCTGCAGCATGGGAATAGCGAAGCAGCACAAGAATTTCCGATTCAGCTGTCAGCCAGCCGTCAAGTGTCTTGAGAAAATTCGTATCAGTAGCAGATGTGTGGATCATGCGTTGCCGTTCCCGTTGTAATGGTCAATGTCGAGCTAAGGAAATCGTGAGCAAGGTCCCCATCCGGTTATCCTTGAACGAATGCCAGGAACGCGTACAAAACAGTCTTGGCTAATTCCTCGCCGCCCATCTTGCCTTTGAAGCCCAGGTCATGTCCTGCGCCTTCCACTCTCAACAGCTGCGTCTTTGCGGGAATCAGGTTCAGGGCAGCTTCCATTTCCTCGGGCGATCCGAAGGGATCGCGTGTGCCTTCGATAAACAGGCTGGGCGTGCGCAGGTTGGGCAGATGTTGCGTGCGCAATTGTTCTGGCTTGCGCGGCGGGTGGAGCGGGTAGGACAGCAGGAGCAGTCCCTCGACAAGGTCCGGATCGTCGGCGCAGAGCATTGTCGACTGACGTCCTCCATAGGAGTGACCTCCCAGAAACGCACGGCGCTCGGCGATCTTTCGCACCTCTGCTACCGCATTCTTCAGGCCCTTGCGGTCGCGGGCCGCGTCCCCCGGTCCGGGCGGACCATGAGGGCGGGTTTGGCGATAAGGCAGGTCGCAACGCAGGACGACGAAGCCGGCGGATGCGAATTCGTTTGCTAGAGCGACGAGCAGGGAAGCTTGGGCGTTCGATCCCGCACCATGCGACAACACCAGGGCATCGCCGTTGGCGTTCTGGGGATGGTGCAGATATCCTCGCACGTCGGGCGGTGCCGAAAATGCGGAATAGGTCTCGGACATTGGCTCGGCAGCTGTAGCGCCGGCATCCTGCCGGCAGTCGCGAGGGCGTCTCACCTTCGCTGGTGGCGACGAGACGCCGCCACGACTGCCGCCGAGGACGGCGGCGCAAACGGTCTAGAGTTGAATTTCCTCCAGGCTTTCGTGCACCTTGAGAATCCGGATTTCGTGGGCGAGTTTCGCCCAACATTTCTGGGCACCCGGGTCTTCCATTGCCGCGCGGCGACATTCGTCCGATTTCCAGAAGCGCACGAGCACGTACTCGTCGGGGCTGCGATAGAGCAGGTCGCGGCTGTAGCCTCCGGCGGCCAGCAAGCCCGACAGCTCTCTTACTGTCGAAAGGGCCTGCTCTTCCTGGCCGGGCAGGGGCACGAACACCGCGACCGATAGAATCTCGCTCGACACGTCTGACGCTCTCCTGCTATTTCCGTGCGGCCCTTTTCGATCGTTTCTTTGCGCGCTTCCCAGGGCGTTCCGCTCCTGGAGGCAGCACCGTGTGGAGCCGCATGAAGTTGGTTGATCCCGAGGCCATCTGCGTGCCGGCGACGACGCCCAGCACATCCCCGGCCTTGAGCTCGCCGCGATGCAGCAGCTCCCGCTCCGCCGTATTCACCATGTCCTCAGCCGTGCGCGAGAGCCCGCGGCGCTGCACCGGATGCACGCCCCAGAACAGGTTCAGCCGGTTACATACCGGCCCGGTGTGACTGAAGGCATAGATCTTCACCCGCGGACGGAACTTGGAAATCATACGCGCTGTGTTGCCGCTCTCCGTGAAAATCGCGATCGCGCCCATGGGCAGATCTTCGGCGGCGTGGGCAATCGATTCGCAGATCGCTTCGGCGACAGAAAGCTGGTGGCGGTGGCGGCGCCGGCGCGGCTCGCTGAAGACGGCCATGTTGTGCTCGGCCTCAATCACGATGCGGCTCATCATAGCCACGGCTTCGCGCGGATACTGGCCGTTAGCCGTTTCCCCGGAAAGCATCACTGCATCCGTGCCGTCGAACACGGCATTGGCAACGTCACTGGCTTCGGCCCGCGTGGGCCGCGGATTCTCGATCATCGACTCGAGCATCTGGGTCGCGATGATCACCGGCTTGCGCCACTCCGCCGCCCGCCGGATCACGTGCTTCTGAATCACGGGAACCTGCTCGGGGAGCATTTCCACACCCAGGTCACCGCGCGCCACCATCACCCCGTCGGCGGCTTCAAAGATTTCTTCCAGCTGTTCGAGGGCCTGCGGCTTCTCGAGCTTGGCGATCACGGGAACGTTGCCGCCGTAGTCGAGGATCAGTTGCTTGACCTCGCGCACGTCAGAAGCGGAGCGCACGAATGAAATCGCGACCAGATCGACGTCATGCTTCAGACCGAATTCGAGGTCCTTACGATCTTTTTCTGTAAGCGCAGGAATCGTTAGTGCGGCGCCGGGCAGGTTGATGCCCTGGTGTTCGGCGAGCAGGCCGCCGTTGACTACGTCGCATTCCACATCCTGCCCGCGACGTTCGCGTACGCGCAGTTCGATGAGACCGTCGGAGAGCAGGATGCGAGCTCCGGGGCTGACTTCGCGCGCCAAGCCGGAAAAAGTGGTAGCAATCAGGGCCGGCGTGCCCAGCACATCCTTGGGAGTAATGGTCACGCGTGCGCCGGTCTCCAAAAGGATCGGTTCGTGGCCCTTCAGGCGCCCGGTGCGGATCTTCGGACCCTGCAGGTCCTGCAGGATGCAGACCGTGCGCCCTTCCTTACGCGCGGCCCGGCGAATGCGCTCGATATTGCGTGCGTGGTCTTCATGCGAGCCGTGAGAGAAATTCAGGCGGGCCACATCCATACCCAGGCGAAGCAGATCGCGCAGCATCACTTCGGTGTTTGAGGACGGGCCGATGGTGGCGATGATTTTGGCGCGCCGGGCATCCGCAGGGGCGCCTCCAGTATGCAGGTCAAGCGTGGCATGCAGTTCCGCAGGGCTCTGCAGGTCGGAGGTCTCACCGGACACCAGGTCGAATTTTCCAGGCTTCAAAGCTCAGTGCTCCTCAGGTGACGGAGGCCGAAGGTTATGAGATGGGTTTCGTCGGCGCGCTTTTAGCGCGCAGGTACACGCAGCGTTGCGCTCGACTCCAGCAATTCTTTTCCCAGGAACGCGCGCGGGAACAGCATGGCGTTGAATTCGGCGCCAATCAGCACGATCAGCGAGATCATGTACATCCACACCAGCAGTGCGATGCCAACGCCCAGCGATCCGTAGATGATGCTGTAGTCCGCGTAGCTGTGCAGGTACATGCTGAACAGGGTCGTAGCCAGGAACCAGAGGGCGGTCGCGAGCGTCGCTCCGGGCAGCACGCTGTGCCAGGGTTGAGTCCGCGGCACGGCGTTGTGATAAATCAGCGCGATCACCGCGATGCTGGTCAAGGTCGCGATGATCCAGCGCGTCACCGTCCATAAAAGACTTATATACAAGCTGAATTCGTGGCCGGTGTGGAAGAGGATCCGGGTTTCGATGCCGGAGCCGAAGGCGACCATCACGGTGGCGAAAGTGAGCGGGATGCCCGCCATGATCACCAGCGAAAATGCGATCAGGCGTTCTTTCACCAGTCCCCAGCCCTTGGGCAGCTGGTAGGCGTTCCGGAAACCTTCCATCCAGGAAATCATGGTTCCGGAGGCGGTCCAGAGAGTCAGCAGCGAGGTGCTGATCAGCAATCCCACCGGCCGCTGATTGGTGCCGCGCAGGTAAGCGATGGCGGTGGCGGATCCCGCGGGCAATATCCGTCCCAACGCGTACGAGACTTCGCGCAAGTAGACGTCGCCGCGGCTCAGCGTCGCCAGCACCGAGCCGACGACAAGAAGCGCGGGGAAAAACGTAAGAATCGACGAGTAGGCCGAGGCCTTGGCGACAGCAAACTGGTCGTGCTCGAAAGCCCGCCAGGTCGCCAGGCGCAGCAACCGGAAAAAGCGCAGCATTCTACGACCTAGAGTAGGGGGCGGGCCCTTTGGGCGCAACTCAGAAATGCGGCGTCGGACTTCCTGCGGACGAAAATGTTGGGGACTGGCATTCATAGGGGAGATACGAAGTGAAGGGGCGGTGGGCACCGCCCCTCCCTGAGTTCCCTGGCGTTACTCGGCCGCCAGTTCTTCCGTCTCGCCTTCGTGCCGCATCATTTCGAGGGCACGCTCCGCCTCCTCGTAGGCTGCGGAGACTTCCTCCTGCACCTTGGCGGCGGCTTCTTCCATCTCGGGCGAGAGCCGCACGTTGCGGTAGTACTCCATGCCGGTGCCGGCAGGGATGAGGCGTCCGACGATGACGTTCTCCTTGAGGCCGCGCAGGTGATCGACCGCTCCCTGGATGGAAGCTTCGGTGAGCACGCGCGTGGTCTCCTGGAACGACGCCGCCGAGATGAACGAGTCGGTCGAGAGCGACGCCTTCGTGATGCCGAGGAGCAGCGGGCGGCCGGTTGCCGGGCGTCCACCTTCCTTGATCACGCGGTCGTTCTCTTCGGCGAAGCGGAACTTGTCGACCTGCTGTTCGAGCAGGAAGGTCGTGTCTCCGACGTCTTCCACCTTGCGCCAACGCATCATCTGGCGAACGATCACCTCGATGTGCTTGTCGCTGATGTTGACGCCCTGGAGCCGGTAGACTTCCTGGATTTCGTTCACCAGGTAAGACTGCAGTTCCTTTTCGCCGAGCACCGCAAGGATGTCGTGCGGGTTGAGCGGGCCGTCCATGAGCGGTTCGCCCGCCTTGACGCGCTCGCCTTCCTGCACGTTGATGTGAACGCCGCGCGGAACCGAGTATTCCTTTTCGGTGCCATTGTCGGCGACCACGTAGATTTTGCGCTGGCCCTTGGAGACCTCGCCGAACTTCACCGTGCCATCGATCTCGCTGATGACCGCGGTTTCGTGCGGCTTGCGGGCTTCGAACAGCTCGACCACGCGCGGCAGACCACCGGTGATGTCTTTCGTTTTGGTGGTTTCGCGCGGGATCTTCGCCAGCACGTCGCCCGGCGATACCGTGTCGCCATCGGCCACCATCAGGTGAGCGCGTGACGGCATCAGGTAGCGCTTGCTCGACTTGCCCTTGATCACGATGGCCGGCTGGCGCTTCTCGTCAGGCGAATCCGCCACGACGTGACGCGACAGGCCAGTGACTTCGTCCACTTCTTCGTGCAGGGTGATGCCTTCCTGCAAGTCTTTGAACTGGACGGTGCCGCCGATTTCGGTGAGGATCGCGAAGGTGTACGGATCCCACTCGACCAGTACCTGGCCGAGCTGAGTCGGATCGCCCTCATTGACCTTCACCTTGGCGCCATATACTACCGAGTAGCGCTCGCGCTCGCGGCCTTTTTCGTCAACCACGGCAATCGAGCCCTGGCGGTTCATCACCACCAGATCGCCAGATTTTGCCTTGACGGTCTGCAGGTTGATGAAGCGCACCATGCCCGTGTTCTTGGCTTCCAGGCGCGACTGCTCGGAAACTCGCGATGCCGTACCACCGATGTGGAAGGTACGCATCGTGAGCTGCGTTCCAGGCTCGCCGATGGACTGTGCCGCGATGACGCCGGTCGCCTCGCCCAGCTCGACCAAACGGCCGGAGGCCAGGTTGCGGCCGTAGCACATCACGCAGACACCGCGCTTCGATTCGCAGGTCAGCACGGAGCGGATCTTCACCCGCTCGATGCCGGCGGCCTGGATCGAACCGGCCAGCTCTTCGGTGATTTCCTGGTTGATATCGACGATCACGTTGCCGTCGTAGTCCTTGATCTTCTCGAGCGACACGCGGCCGACGATGCGGTCGCGCAGCGGCTCGATGATCTCGCCGGCTTCCACGATACCGGAGACGTAGATGCCGTCCACGGTGCCGCAGTCGTATTCGCTGATGATCACGTCCTGGGCCACGTCGACCAGGCGGCGCGTCAGGTAGCCAGAATCCGCCGTCTTGAGAGCGGTGTCGGCCAAGCCTTTGCGGGCGCCGTGGGTTGAGATGAAGTATTCCAGCACGGTCAGCCCTTCACGGAAGTTCGCCGTAATTGGCGTCTCGATGATTTCGCCCGAAGGTTTAGCCATCAGTCCGCGCATGCCGGAGAGCTGGCGGATCTGCTGTTTCGATCCGCGGGCGCCGGAGTCGGCCATGACGTAAATCGGGTTGATCAACCCTTCCTTGTCGCGCTGCTGCATTTGTCCGAACATCTCGTCCGCGACCTTTTCCGTAATCGCTGACCAGATTTCGATGACCTTGTTGTAGCGCTCGCCGTTGGTGATGGCACCGTCCAGGTACTGCTGCTGAACGCTGACGCCCTGCTTCTCGGCGTCCTTCACCAGCGTTTTCTTGTTGTCAGGCACGACCATATCGTCAATGCCGATCGAGAGGCCCGCCTTGGTCGCGAAGTTGAAGCCAAGCGACTTGATCTCGTCCAGCATCTTGACCGTAACTTCCAACCCGAAACGCAGGTAGGTGTAGTTGACCAGCTGGCCGATCCCCTTCTTCTTGAGCAGGCCGTTGATATACGGCATGCTCTCGGGCAGGTGATCGTTCAGGATGGCTCGGCCCACCGTCGTGTTGAGGAAACTGCGCTCGTAGTGGACTTCATCGGTGTGAGTGATGTCCTGATCGTCGTACGCGGTGGTCAAGTCGATCACTTCTCCGGTGTAGCGGAGTCGGATCGGAGAAAGCGTTTCGACCTCGCCGGCTTCCAGCGCGAGCAGCACTTCGTCGATGTTCGCGAACGAGCGGCCTTCGCCCTTCGCGCCCGGCTTCGCCTTGGTCAGGTAGTAGAGCCCGAGAACCATGTCCTGTGTGGGCACAGTGATCGGCTGTCCTGACGCGGGCGACAGGATGTTGTGCGAGGCCAGCATCAGCACGCTGGCTTCGACCTGGGCTTCCGGAGACAGCGGAATGTGTACGGCCATCTGGTCGCCGTCGAAGTCGGCGTTGAACGCCGTGCACACCAGCGGGTGAATCTTGATGGCCTTGCCTTCCACCAGCACCGGCTCGAACGCCTGGATGCCGAGGCGGTGAAGGGTGGGGGCTCGGTTCAAGAGCACCGGGTGATCTTTAATGACCTCTTCGAGGATGTCCCAAACGATGGGCTCCTGCTGCTCCACCATTTCCTTGGCCTGCTTGATGGTGGTGCAGTGCCCGGTCTGCTCTAGCCGGTGATAGATGAACGGCTTGAACAGCTCCAATGCCATCTTCTTGGGAAGGCCGCACTGGTGCAGCTTCAGTTCGGGGCCGACCACGATGACCGAACGGCCGGAGTAGTCGACGCGCTTGCCGAGCAGGTTCTGGCGGAAGCGGCCCTGCTTGCCTTTCAGCGTGTCCGACAGCGACTTGAGCGGACGGTTGTTGGCTCCACGAAGCACGCGGCCACGGCGTCCGTTGTCGAACAGCGCGTCCACGGCTTCCTGCAGCATGCGCTTTTCGTTACGCACGATGACTTCGGGAGCGTGCAGATCCATCAGCTTCTTCAACCGGTTGTTGCGGTTGATCACGCGGCGATACAAGTCGTTCAGGTCAGAGGTCGCGAAACGACCACCGTCCAGTGGAACCAGAGGACGCAGCTCCGGCGGAATTACCGGAATTACATCGAGAATCATCCAGTTCGGCTTGTTGCCGCTACGGCGGAACGCCTCAACGACCTTGAGGCGCTTGGCGTACTTGAGGCGCTTCTGCAGCGACGCCTCGTTCTTCATCTTCTCGCGCAGTTCTGTGGAGAGCGTTTCGATCTCAACGCGCTTCAGCAATTCTTTGATGGCTTCCGCGCCCATCATGGCCTTGAAGCCGGCCGCGCGATACTGCTGGTCCAGTTCGCGGTACTTGGCTTCGTCCTTGATGATCTCGCGCTCTTTTACCGGAGCGTCGCCCGGCTCTACGACAACGTACGCCTCGAAGTAGAGAACAGACTCGAGGTCGCGCAGCGAGATATCGAGCAGGTGGCCGATGCGGCTGGGCAGGCCCTTGAAGAACCACACGTGCGAGCAGGGCGAAGCCAGCTCGATGTGGCCCAGGCGTTCCCGGCGAACTTTCGACAGCGTGACCTCCACGCCGCACTTGTCGCAGATCACGCCGCGGTGCTTCATGCGTTTGTACTTGCCGCACAAGCATTCCCAGTCGGTTACCGGTCCAAAAATACGCGCGCAAAACAGGCCGTCGCGCTCGGGCTTGAAGGTGCGGTAGTTGATGGTTTCGGGCTTGGTGACTTCACCATGCGACCAGCTCCGGATCTTTTCCGGAGATGCCAGGCTGATGCGGATCGCATCGAAATCGGCAATGGGGTTCGCCATGTCAAAGGGGCTCGAACGATACAAGGTGTTCCTCCGCTTCCTGCGAGTTCTCACGCGCCCGCTGACGGCCCTCGAAAACCAGTTCTCAGTTACCGGTTCTCAGTTAAACCGGCTAGAACATTCGCCTTACTTGCGGCACCGAGAGCAGATGCCGCAGTGGCCGATATTTCCAAAAACTCTTGGGGAGCTCCGGCCTCAGTCCCGGCCTCAGGATGAAACAACTGAGAACTGGGAACTGAGAACCGAGAACTGCTTTCTTAGTCCGCCGCTACCGGCGTCGGCGCCACGGGCTTCTTCTCGCCCAGGGCCGCCTTGATCAGCTCCACATCCAGGCAGAGCGACTGCAATTCGCGAATCAGGACGTTGAAGGATTCGGGGACGCCGGGTTCCATGGCGGCCTCGCCCTTCACGATGGCCTCATAAATCTTGGTGCGGCCATAAACGTCGTCTGACTTCGCGGTAAGCAATTCCTGCAGGATGAACGCCGCGCCGTACGCTTCCAGCGCCCAGACTTCCATTTCTCCGAAGCGCTGGCCGCCGAACTGCGCCTTGCCACCCAGCGGTTGCTGCGTGATCAGCGAGTACGGTCCGATGGAGCGAGCGTGAATCTTGTCGTCCACCAGGTGCGACAGTTTCAGCATGTAGATGTAGCCGACGGTGACCGGCTGTTCGAACTTGTCGCCCGTCATGCCATCGTGCAGGGTAGTCTTGCCGGAAGTCGGCAGGCCAGCCCGCTCGAGCAGCGTCTTGATTTCATGTTCGCGCGCGCCGTCAAACACCGGCGATC
>Ga0210406_10000401_pt1 | contig 59868 bp, 45 predicted proteins | sample IncBWC30MmetaG_FD_155454 | JGI IMG/M metagenome (GOLD analysis project Ga0210406, IMG submission 155454) | Forest soil microbial communities from Barre Woods Harvard Forest LTER site, Petersham, Massachusetts, United States - Inc-BW-C-30-M | ecosystem: Environmental > Terrestrial > Soil >...
GATAACGGGCCATGTCCTTCGGCCGCAAATCGAAACCGGTCTCCGACAGAGGATTCGGCAAACCGGCATTTGGGTAGCACGAGATCGCCACATCCGCCTTTTCCGAGAGTTCCTCCAAGAACGGATACATCAGATCGGGACCGAGAGAGCAGTTGAGCCCCACCGCGAGCGGGTTTACGTGCCGCACCGCGTTCCAGAATGCCTCCGTGGTCTGCGCCGAAATCATCGTCTCGCCGCCGCGCCCCACCGCCGCTGAAATCATCACCGGCAGTTCCTTGCCACCTTGGTCGAATACCTCACGGATAGCAACCAGGGCCGCCTTGGCGTTCAGCGAGTCGAAGATCGTCTCGACCAGCAGCAAGTCTGCGCCGCCGGCGATGAGGGCGCGCACCTGCTGCGTGTAAGCCGCTTTGACCTGATCGAAAGTGACCACCCGAAAGCCCGGGTCATCGGCATCGGGCGAGTTCGACAGTGACACGGTCAGCGGCCCGATCGCCCCGGCCACAAACCGTTGACGCGAGGTTGCGGTCCCGACACGATCGGCCCATTCGCGGCACTGCCGCGCCGATTGCTCATTGATATCCCACGCCAAACTGCCCAGAAACGGATCCTCGATGATCTTTTGATAAAACGCAGGATCCTTGCGACCGCCGCGTTCCCGCGGATCGTCGACAAAGAATTCGCTCTGGGTGATGCTGGTTGCGCCGAAGGTGTTCGTCTCGATGATGTCCGCCCCGGCTTCGAGAAACCGTCGATGGATGTCGCCGATCATCTCGGGCTTAGTCAGCGAGAAGAGGTCGCCGTTGTTCAGAAGCCCCTTGGTCGCGTCCTTGAAACGCTCCCCCCGGATGTCCGCTTCCGTCATGCCATAGGTACGGATCGTCGTGCCCATCGCCCCATCGATGATGGCAATTCGACTCTCGAGTATCTTTTCCAGAGGATGTTGGTGGGCTTTCGTCATGTCTTTTTGATGACCTTAGTTGGCCTTCGATTCGACCTTAACTTTGCGACATTACGGCAAGGACGCTTTTTTATTATAGCGATTGGCAGTATGTCCAAGCTCTGGCGTGTGTAATCGCTTAAGTAATCGTGATAGCGTTGAAGTGAGTTGGAGCCGCCCAAGATGCCTGATGGAGAAGGTTTTGCTCTCAGGCATGACGGTGAGGCTCTCGGCGGAGAATGAAAAAGAGTGCAACCCACAGCGGTTAGGTCTCACACCGGGCGAATGCCCTTCGTGGCGGCGGGTGCGGTCACCGGCATCGGCAGTTTGCCGCTTACGTCCATTGCTTCGGCAATTCGTTCCATCGCCGAATTTTCGCCGGAAGTTCCCTTTTGGCCTCAGCTGCCGCAACTCTCAAAACAGGAGAGTATCGTCGGCCAAGGCCTCGGTATTGTGGCAGACCTGATTGAGCCTCGCAACCAGGGCTACGGTTATCAGGTTAAAGAAGGCCGGCTCGATTCGGTGCTCGAAATCCTTCATCGGAGTAGTGGGGAGTTGACGCCTCAGAACGCAGCCGGGTTTATTGCGTTCGAGGAAGCATTATCATCCGGCGTCTTCCGATCTGCGGTTGCCGTTAAGGGGCAGATCGAAGGTCCAATCACGCTGTCCGCATATTTGTTCCACCGGGGCCGGCCTTTCCTGTCCGATCCTGCACTTTTTGCAGCCATCGCGTTCCATGTCTCACAGATCATCTGTTGGCAGATTGATCGCCTGAAATCTATCGGCTTGCCTGTGCTGCTGTTTGTGGATGAACCGGCTCTGTGCCTGGAAGCGCCCGTCTCGAACGCTGTCTCGGAGGAAGAGAGGCTCAACGCATTGGCGATCACACTCGAGGACGCGCGACTTCGTGGAGCTTACGCCGGACTGCATTGTTGTGCAGCGCGTCCCTTCGAGCGCATGTGCCGCGCTAAGCCGGACATCATTTCGTTCGATGCCCATGAGGGACTTGATTTGTTTTTTGCCAATTGGCATGCGCTCGACTTCGTGAATCAGGGAGGAACGGTTGCCTATGGAATAGTCCCCACGCGGCCCGGTCTGAATGCCAGCGATTCAGCCAGCATCTTTGTTCGCTGGCTGAAAGCGGCATCACTGGCTGGCGATCCCCAAAAAATCGCTCAGCGCGCGATGATCACTTCCACCTGCGGACTTGGGCTGCTTGATACGTCCTCTGTGGGAGAGTCCTTCAGCGTCGCCCGCAGCGTAAGCAAACTGCTCCGATCCTTAGCTGGTTCGCCCGAACAGTGACGCTTTCAAGACCGTTTTCATGCCAATTCCAGCATAGCGTGAAGGGCTCTTCGGGTGGGAGCCGGAAAAGGCTGCTTGGCGGTGAAGCCCATGTCCAGCACAGTCGCTTCAGAATGCCGTTCTGGCCGTGGGTCACCAGAAGTCCTAGCCGTTCGCGCAATCGACCTAAACTGCGACAACTCGAGGCCCAGTTGCCTGCATCCCGCCGACGTGAGCGTATAAAAGCGGTCTCGTCGATTAGTCTCCGTCATCTTCCACTCCGCCTTCACTCGAGCCCGGCCAGCAGCAACCGCTGCAACGCCGGTTAAAGCGAACCCTCTTCCAGCAAAAAGCAGCCGTAGGTCTTGCAACAAAAAGAGTCCTAACCATCGAATGAGTCATCTCTGGTTATAAGTTATGGTGTTTGGAGCAGACCCATGGCAGCCAGTCCAAACTTTACGGCACCGCTTCCCTCGAACCCTCGCCTCCTTGACTTGGATCAGGTGGAGGATCTCCTTAAGCTGCAAAAGGCAGCCCAGAAAATCAGCTCCATCCTTGACCTCGACCAGCTCGTTGATAAGGTCGTAAACGAGATCGCCCGTTCTTTCGGATGTCTGGATTCTGACATCTACCTGCACAACCAAGAGCGAGGCGAACTGTTGCTGGCGTGCGCCCATGGCTGCACCGGCTGCGACCTGCACGGCCCAGCCCACAGCCTGAAGATTGGGAAAGGCATGGTTGGATATGTCGCATCCACTGGCCAGATGCACTACGCGCCCGATGTGCGCCTGGACCCCTATTACATTGGCTGTGAAGAATCGACGCTCTCCGAAGTTGCCGTTCCGCTCCATGTAGAAGGGAAATTGGTAGGCGTATTCACCGCCTCCCACAACGAACTCGATGCCTTCAACCCCTGCCAACTGCGGCTGCTCCAAGCCCTGTGCAGCGATGTGGCCGTGGCCGTCCACAACGCTCGCCGATTTCAACAAGAACAACGGCAAAGGGAGCAAATGAGTGGTGAGGCTCGGGAGGCCCGGGTCATTCAACAAGCACTTCTTCCCAAGACCCCTCCCTCCATTCCTGGTTTCACCGTATCCGGGCTTTCCATTCCCGTGGGCGCCGTAGGCGGCGACTGGTACGACTTCATTCCCATGGACAAAGGCCATTGGGGGCTGGTGCTGGCCGACGTTTCTGGCAAAGGAACCGCTGCCGCGCTGCTCATGTCCGCTACTCGTGGCATCTTGCGATCCCTAGTCGAGGCCGCCTGCACTCCTGGGGAGGTGCTGACGAAACTGAATCGCCTTCTGGTCGAGGACTTCCCGGCCGGCCGTTTTGTAACCATGGTGTATGCCGTGCTTGATCCGGTTAAGCGGACTCTGACCTTCGCCAATGCGGGTCACCCGCGGCCGCTCTTGATGACCGGCGTCTCCGCCCAGTTCCTCGACGTGGAGCGAGGAATTCCCCTGGGACTCGGACCAGGTGATTTCTCGGAGGTGGAAGTGAAGCTTCCGCTGGGTTCTCGCTTGGTGTTTTACAGCGACGGCATTACCGAGGCGGAAAATCAAACGGACGAAGAGTACGGATTAGTGCGTCTTCAGGAACATTTTCTGCGAACAGACGCCTCTGCCGAGAGCCTCCTCGATGACGTACACTCGTTCGCCGACGGTTCGGGTCTGCGTGATGACGCCAGCGTCATCCTAGTGAAGGGTTGACCAAGTCGTAATGTCGGCGGATCGATGAGCCAGCAGAACGCCAAGCCCCTTCCACGCTGTAGTTCTGCGCGGAAAGTTTCGCTGGCGCTTAGCTGATCCAGATCTCACGTCTAACCGTCATGATTGGATGAAGCGGCAGAAGCGAAGTTTGGACATGGCCATCTCCTTCGTTTCTCCTCATGCAAAATTGAATATAGAGACTTAGGGCAGGAACTTGTAACCAGCGCTATGGACCGTATGAAAGTGCTTGGGATGGGAAGGCTCTGTTTCCAGTTTTTTGCGCAACTTCAAAATGTGGTTATCGACGGTCCTGGTACAAGGATAGTTCTCGTATCCCCACACTTCATTGAGTAGTTCGTCCCGTGAGATCACTCTCCGCGGGTTTTTGATCAGATACGCGAGCGTTTTGAATTCCCTACGGGTGAGAATAACGGGCCGACCATTGCGGTGAATTTCCATCGTTGAAAAACATCCTGTCACTCCCCCAAACACAAACGTGTCTGGGGTGTTGGGATTTCTCAACCAGACCTTCGCTCGATCCAGCGGTGACGAGACATCGCTGGTATCGATGGCGCCAGTGACGGACTCATTGGGTACCGGCTTTTTTCGGGTCGTCTCATCCTGAACCGCCAATTTGGGAACAAGCACGATCACCGGCAAGTAACGCGATAGCTTACGAAACTCTTCCGGGATGCCAGAAACTGGCACGGTAGCCAGCTTTTCATCGAGGAAGCGAATCACGTTTGCGTTGGACTCCGTCTCCGGCTGCGCAAACGGAGAAATTGCGGACTTGATTGCTGCTGTCATAGAAATTCCTCTTTACTACTGGCGTTAGCCCGAACGGACCTGCCCGCACTCGGCAGCAGGGGCATGCGATGCAGGGTAACTCTCGCGTGAAACCCCCGCGCTTTTACTGCTGCCGTCAAGATTCCCAGAATCTGTGCGGTTTCGCTGAGTGAGTGTTCCTGCAATTGGTGGAGCTCCACGACCTTTCTAGCTCGTGGCCGTAGCCCCAAAATGGCTGCATTCAGAATCTCTCTCGGTTCACCAAGGCGGTAAGTCTGTTCCGGATCCGGAGCGTCATCTTGAATCTCACTGTGCCGTTCGAGTTCGCAGGGCGAGTTTGGTTCGTTCATGGCAATCTCTCGTTTCCAATGGTTCTTACGAAGCTTCGCCAGCGCCGCATGGATGGCGCCGGGTGTCAGCCAGGCGGCAAATCGCGACCTTTCATCGAAGTCCTTGACATGGGCGAAGGCATTCAGAAGACCATCTTGCACTGCGTCGTTCCGCATCTTCGCGATTTCGCATGATCCGATCAATGCCGCGGAAGACTTTTTTGACCTGGCGTCTGCCAAGCTCTCCGAAAGGGGCTCGTCTTCGAGTCTTGGCGGCTGCTATCAACTGCTCCTCGCTCCACGCTCGAAGATCGCTAACCGTTGAGGCATCGCTCTGCACCGAGAACAATATAGTCATCGCCACGATGGATTTCCTCCTTCAAAGCTAAGCCGCAGCAGTGCCTACGTTGCCGTTCCCTCAATCTTCTTCTCGGTCCATCCACTCGCGGACGTACGCCGGACAGTTCTCCAGCTTCATCCCGTCCCTCTCGCAACTCCTCAGGAACTTCACGGCGTCGCGATCCGCCAGCCTCATCTCCAGCAAGTCGAGAATGATGCTTCGGTAGTCCGTATCGAAAAGCTCCTTCAGCTCCGCGACCTGCTCCGCCTTCATACGCCCGCTTAGAGTAAAAACCGTGAATCCCTGCCGCGCTGATCTCTCGATCCTCAAGGTCATTCAGGTGTGTGCTTGGCCCAAGTCTCAGTGGTCGCGATGCTCTGCATTGCCGCCATCGCGGTCGCTGGCGCAAGTGAGAGCGCAATACAGGGGCCACATGCAACACATTGAAAACATGGGACTAGACACACTCGTAGGATGACGAAACTTCGGCAAGTGCCGGATTCTCGGGAATTGAAAAGAAGCGAATTAACACGACGCAGAGATAAACTTGCGTTTCTTGATCTTCAGCCTGCTTGATTTTCAGCTGCCTGATTTTCCACTCCAGCGTCGATCGGGGAATTCCGAGTTTCGCCTGGCCGCAGCTTCTGGGCAGGAGACTCCCTTTGCTTTCAGCTAGGGCCGTTTCAATAATTCTCTCTCTCCTGATTCTGGGAGAGTGTCTGGCAAAGGACTTGCTAATTCCTCCCGGGCCTTTTCGATCCAAAAAGGGTGTGGATCAATGACGAAGCGACGTTTTCGCGTTGCAAATGATAGAACCAGACGTTGTGTTGGCCTATAATCCGAGCAGGAGTGACCATGCCCCTGTTCATCTGTCGTTGGCAGAATGGAGACTTTTCTGCTGTCAGTGCAGCTTCACGTGATGAAGCTATGGAGCTGCTGGATGAAGTTGGCAATGCCGATGTGGCCGACCTGTTTACCACGAAGAACTTCATGGTGCATTTTCAACTCAAAACAGAAGCTGACAATATGGAAGACGCGGTGCCAGTCGAACTGGAAGGTTTCGGAGATGAGACTTACGAGATGCTCTTCGAGCGCGTCTATCCGGTGTACTCCAAGATGTCGGCGAAGGTAGTTGACGGCTTGCCGAGCAGCGGCGACGTACCCAAGCAACAGCGTGAAGCTGCACTGAAAACCTTGAACGAAGCGCTCGTCACTGAGCGTATGCGGAAGTGGGACTCCAAGCAACCCAAGCTCTCTGACGACCTAGAGGTTGCCCAACTTCAGAAGCTCGCCGACGTGCCCAAGCCGATGGCAGAGCAAGTAGTGAAGGAGCGTCGCCGGCGCGCAATCACTGAGATGCCTTCTCACAGCGACAAGGTTCAGTGAATTTGCTGACCGGCCGGTGCCGATGGCGACGACGGGATTTAGAACCCTATACCGTCTCCATGATTTCGCGGCGGCGGGCGCCTTTCTTGCTTGCTCCCGAGTCATTGAGTCGGCATGAGCAGCGACTTCGGTCGAGCAAGAGCAATGGAGCTACTCGTAACGCAAGGCAACGAGCGGATCAACTTTGCTCGCATGCTGCGCAGGAACGGATGCCGCGAAAAGGGCACAGGCGGCCAGAATCACGGCAGATAAGGCTAGAATCGACGGATCGTAACTCTTTACGCCGTAGAGTTGACCCGCAAGCACGCGTCCTAGGGCCAGCGCGAGGGGTATGCCGATGGCCAGGCCCAGGCCGAGTTGTGCCAGGGCACTGCGCAGCACTAGGCCGAGGACATTCCTGCGGTCCGCGCCGAGAGCCATTCGGATGCCGATCTCGTTGGTTCGTCGCGCAACCGCATGCGCTGTTACGCCGTACAGCCCGACGCACGCCAGGACTAGTGCAAGGATACCGAACAGCTCCGCGAGTCGCGCAATGAGTCGTTCCTGATTGAAGTTGCGCGCCACCTGCTCCCCAAAGCTCGCCGTGTCAAGAACGGTCAGATTAGGATCGACGTCGGCAAGTGCTTTACGGACAGCTGACTCAAGATTCTCCGGTTTGCCGGTTACGTGCAACTCGATGGCACCCACCCATCCACGAAGCTGCTCCCCGGACGGGGTTTGCAGCAGCGGCAAAAAGAACGTGGCATAAGCAGGGGCGCGAGTGTCCTGGTACTTCGCGTCCTCGACAATGCCAACGATTTCATAATCGCCGCTGTGACTCGCATCCACCATCCCGAAGTGTTGGCCGATGGGACTCTGGTTCGGAAAAAATCGACGTGCGAACGTCTCATTGATGACCGCAACGTGCCGGCCAGCGGGCGTGTCGCGTTCATTGATAGTTCGTCCTTGCCGCAAGCGTGTACCGATGGTTTCAAAATAATGGGGCCCGACGCGATCCCAGGATGGCGCTGTCCAACGATAGTCCGGTGGTTTACCTTCAATGAACACGCGTTCATTCCAGTTGTTGCCGTCCAAGGGACTGTAACCTGATAGGCTGGCGGTTAAGACGCTGGGTATTCGTGGCAGCGTGTCCTGAAGCCGCTGATAAAGTCCGTAGAGCTTATCGGGGGTGTATCCGGCCAAGGACGGATCGATATTCACGATCAGGCGGCCCTCGGTAACGAATCCAAAATCCTGATGTTCGAGGTTGCGCAGGCTTTGCGTGACCAGACCAGATCCAATCAAGAGCGCAATCGAGAATGCGACTTGCACGATCACCAGAGACTTCTGAAGAGCCGAGGAGCGATCACCTGTGGAACGGCCTGCTCTGCGGAGGGCATCGGCAGGATCGGACCGCGACGCCATCCAGGCTGGCGCAATCCCGAACACGATACCCGTAGCCAGCGAGAGAAGTAGGACGAAGCCCAGTACGGGCACGGAAGGCCGGGCGTCGATAGGAATATAGTGAGCCCCGCGAAAAGCAAGCAGAAGGATGGCGTGTGTCCCGGCATAAGCTAGGTAGAGTCCTGCCGCCCCGCCCGCCAGTGCCAGCAGAACACTTTCGGTGAGCATTTGGCGAATCAGCCGACTTCGCGGTGCACCCAGGGCCAACCGGACCGCCGTCTGCGAACGGTTCGCCGACCCGCGTGCCAGCAGCAGGTTGGCGATGTTCGCGCAGGCGATCAGCAGGAGCAAGGCGGAGAGTGTCACCAACAACCGAAGCCCTATTGCATAGTTCGTCTGCAGTTGCTCGACCCCATGTCCTGCCGGCGTTAGGCGGACGTGCTGCTGAGCAATGTCTTTCCAATCTCGCTCGGGGATCACTTCCTGGTGGCTGCCGAGCCATTCTTGCAATTCAACCGTGAGCCGAGCCTGGACATGCTCCCGCGCGAACTCGGGTCTCAGTCGCCCGAACAGATAAAGCCATTCGACGTTAGCGTTGTGCAATCGGTCATTCGGCTCGGCGACCAAGGGCAGCCAGAAGTCCGGAGGATCGCTACGGAGAGTGTCGCCGTAGAATCGCGGCGGGGTCACGCCCGCAATCGTGTAAGGAGCGCCGTTGATATCGATCGTCGAGCCGATGACGAATGGATCTAGCCCGAAATGCTGCTGCCAGGTGTGATAGTTCATCACTGCCACTCGAGGCGCGCCCGATGAGTCATCCGATGGTGCGAGGAGTCGACCAGCGAAAGCGCGGATATTCAACATCGTGAAGTAATTTCCTGAGACGAACTCGCCCTTGTACGGCTCGGCGGACGAATTGCCCTGGCGGCGAATGCTCAAATCCGACAAATAGGACTCAAAGGCGGCGAGGTCGGCAAATTCCGGCGTGCGGTCTCTAAGATGCTCGTAAAGCGGATAAGAATAGAGCACAAAACTACCACCGTCCTGGGTACCGACCATGACACAGCAATTGTTGTTGTCGCCGAGGCGATAGAGCTGCGTAGGGCTGGCTACGGGCAGCGTTTTCAGCATCACCGCATCAACGAGTGTGAAGATTGCGGTGTTTGCCCCTATACCCAGCGCCAAGGTAAGCACCACGACCCCTGTGAAGCTGGGCGAGTTGCACAGTGTGCGGAGTCCAATGCGGAGGTCCTGCCAGCACGTTTCCAAAACAGATTCCCAGCCGGCCGCGTGGACAATTTCCTTCGTCGATTCGAGGTTCCCTTGTTCCAAGCGCACCGCTCGAACTGCATCCCTGCGGCTCATACCCTTCTTTATCTTTTCCTCGACTGCCATTTCTAGATATGTGCGCAGCTCTTCATCCAACTCTCGGCCAATTTGCTCCTTTTGGAGCAACGATCGCAATCCGTGTGCCAGGTTTCGCAGCAGTGACATGGGCTTTACTCGTAACGAAGTGCGACCATGGGATCAACGTTTGCGGCGCGAAGCGCAGGGATATAGCAGGCTGCGAGTGCAACTAGGAAAAGCAACAAAGTGGCGAGTGCAAATGTCGCAGGGTCTGTGGCGCTGACCTCGAAAAGCAGGCTACTGAGCGCACGCTCGATGGAGAACGCTGCGATGACTCCGATTAGGATTCCCAACCAGGCAATCCTTCCTCCTTGTTCCAAAACCAGGCGAATCACGTCAATCGGTTCTGCGCCCAACGCTATGCGCACACCGATTTCGTGCGTGCGCCGTGTGACCGAGTAGTGCATGAGGCCATAAACGCCTGTCGCTGACAGGATGACCGCCAGGGACGCAAAAAGGCTCAATAGGAGAGTCTGAAAACGTCTTGGCGCAACCTGGTCCCGAAGCGCGTCCTCGAGTGTAGTTACATCGAAGACCGGCGCCGTCTTATCCGCAGACCGAATAGCTGCGCGAACAGCCCTTGCGAAACTGCGCGGGTCGGCTGACGTTCTCACTACAAGGTCCATACCTCGTGCGGGGTGCTGCGAGAGAGGCAAAAAAATCTCCGACACGGGATCGCGTGTGACTCCATCCCGATGCATGTCTCCGACCACACCCACCACCGTGGTCCACGGGTCTGCTGCCGTTTGGTACGCGAACTTGAATCGTTTACCCAATGGGTCCTGGTCTGGCCAGAAGCGCCGTGACATGGTGGCATTGATGATGGCAGTTCGAGGAGAAGTGGTACCGTCTTGTTCACTGAAGGAACGTCCTCGCAACAGGGGCACCCCGAGGGATTGGAAGTATCCGGGACTAATTCCATCGTCGGTTACTTGGGAGACGGATGTACCTGAAGATAGCCCTTGACCGCCTTCCACTATGACCGCCTCATCGGGAAAGGATCCGAAGAAAAAGTTGTCAATGGCTCCAACGGCCTCGACACCTGGAATCGCCCCGATATGGTCTAGAGCTTGCTCGTAAAAATCCCTCCACTGGGTTTCCGATTTGAACTTCGATTGCACGACGCGGGCGGTGAGGACATGGTCGGAGCTGAAACCGGGATCGACATGTTGAACCCGCAAGAAGCTACGAGTTAACAGGCCTGCGCCGACTAGCAGAATCACTGAGACGGCAAACTCACCAGCCACAAGCAGCGAACGGAGTCGCGCTACCGCGGATGATTCCGAAATTTCTAGTCCCGATCCTTTCAGAGCCAAGTGCGGATTAGTTCCCGACACCCTCAGAGCTGGGAAGAGCCCAAAAATGAAAGCGGCAAGAAATGAAAGGACTAGAGCAAAAATAAGGACTCCAGAATCAATGCCAGCTTCCTCGAGACGCGGGATATCACTAGGAGCCAGCCGGATTAGCAAGCGGTCAACCGTGGCGGCGAAAGCGACCCCCAAAGCGCCGGAAATCAAGTACATCACGGTGCTCTCTATAAGTAATTGACGCACGATCCGTTTTTTCCTCGCACCGAGTGCCATCCGAGTAGCGAATTCTCTGGCGCGCACGGCGCCGCGTGACAGGAGCAGGCTAGCGACGTTCGTACACGCAATGAGAAGAAGCAGAAGAACTGCCCCGAAAAGGAGCCCCAGGGCGACGCGGACTTGTCTCCCTGTAACGAAAATGTTGAAGGGCATCACATTGACCCCGAAGCCGAAGAAGTCCAAGCTTGCGGCAAAATCCGGGTAGTGTTGGGCCAGCTGAGCTCCAACCAGCTTCATGTCTGCCTGCGCTTGGGAGAAGGAAACACCTCGTTTGAGCCTTCCCACCACGAAGCCGGAGGGAGTGTTTCGCTTGACTCTAAGAGCGCTCCAGTTCGGAAAAACGGTCAACGGCTCCCACAGGTCAACGGTCCTGGCCGGGAACTGGAAGGTCGCCGGCATCACTCCGACGATCGTCATCTTGGTTCCGTCAACTTCGAGGCTTCTGCCAACAATGGCCTGAGACGAAGCAAATGTGCGTAGCCAAAGCCCATGACTTATAACGATTACACGGTCGCCGCGTTTTTCTTCTTCGCTCGAGAAAGTGCGGCCTAAGATTGGCTTCACTCCCATCAGGGAGAAGAGGTTCGTCGACGCCCTTCCCGCCACCCGCCGCTCGGGCTCTTCGCCGCCGGTCAAGTTCACTGTGAATGCGCTGGCGAAAGCCATATCTTCAAAAGTTGAATTCTGCTTGCGCCAGTCTTCGAAATTGGGATATGAGGTTCGCTCCTCATGAAGGTTTTGCCTGACATTATCGGTCCATAGGACCGCGAGCCGGCTCGCCTCCTGGTACGGAAGCGGTTTTAGCAGCACGGCCTCGACCATACTGAATAAAGCTGAGGTGGCTCCAATACCGAGGCCGAGCGTGAGTACAACAACCAGTGTGAATCCCGGATTCTTGCTGAGCATGCGGCCGGCGAAGCGAAAGTCCTGCCACAGCATCTCCAACACGGATTCCCAGCCCGCAGACCAGACGGCTTCCTTTGCCACCTCGGGGCTTCCCCGCTCCTGGCTCACGGCGCGAAGTGCGACCTGGCGGCTCATCCCTTGCTTCATCTTTTCCTCGACTGCCATCTCCAGAAAGCCGTCTAGTTCTTCGTCCAGTTCCTGGCAAACCTGTGCTTTTCGGAACAGTGATTGGAGTCCGCCCGCAACCCTTCGCAGCAATGCCCTGAACATTTACGACGCCTCCAAGATTCTGTTGATTGCAGCCACTTGTCTCTCCCATTCCCGTGTTTCGCTGCTGAGCCTTTTTCCTCCTTGCTCTGTCAGGGCGTAATATTTTGCTCGCCCGTTATTCTCGGTGGCTTTCCATTCGCTTCAGATCAGTCCAGCTCGTTGCAGTCGTTGAAAGGCCACAAACAGCGACCCCGCATTGACCTTGAAAACTCCTTTGCTCGTCTGTTCCATCCGGACGGCGATTCCATATCCATGCGCGGGCTCCAGCGCCAACGTTTTAAGGATGAGCATGTCCAGCGTGCCTTGGACGAGATCACCCGGTTTGTCGGCCATAAAAGCACTTCCCCCGACTATCAGGAGGAAGAATACTTGCCCCTCCCCCTGATCGTCAAGAGGAGGACGGCAGCGTTGCCGTGGATCGCCGGTTTAAGAAGGGGTTAGGTAATCGTGTCGAGAGCCCGGGTAATCACCGGGTCAGAACGGGGTCTCTGACTGAAAAGGGGCGGGACATGTTGGTCCTTGTCTTTGGTAGGCACAGCGCACTCAGCAAACGTGCGTTCCAGGACCTCTCTCCAGAAGAGCTGCAACAACTTGAAGTGGTGCTGAAGAAGATCGATAAGCGGGGAGAGTTGGATCACGTTGCCAAATGCGGTCGCTAGACCGTTACACGTTTGAATAGTCCGAAGGATTACGTTTGCAATCCATGGCAGGACGGGTGCGATGTTCTCGTTGTAGTAGTGTTCGGGTCAGCAAATGCCTCCCCGGTTCACCAAGGCGACGGCCTGCGGAGCGTGATGATAACTGTATTGGGGTAATAGTGGGCGAGGATTTCGCGGAAGTCCGCGCCCGCTTCGGCCATCGCCTTGGCCCCGGCTTGGCAGAGGCCGATGCCGTGTCCCCGGCCGACTCCTCGGAGGACGGTTTGCTCACCTTCTTTTCGCATGACGAAGTCATTGCTCGGGACGACGCTCCAACCTAAGCGGCGGCTGAGGCGCAGACGCGAAGACTCGTTGGAGCTGCGGAGGGTTGCGGCATCCTCGGCCGAGAGCCGGCTCTCCCAGCGCGATGGGTGTTGGCGGCAATAATTGCAGTCGACTGAATAGTACGGGTAGGCGGCGGGAGCCATGCCGAGTTCGGAGGGAGTGCGCGTACGCCCGCTGCAACTGCGGGTGTACATAGCGGCTATCGGCTGAGATTGGTAAGCGATGACCAAACCCCGGGTGGCGGAAATGGCTTGGGCGGCAGGGCTGGTGCTCGCCGGCGGCTCGCGCAGAAACTGACAGTGGGTGGTATCGCAGAAGTCGAAGTCGCCGTGGCGACCTTTGCCGGCGACGAAATAAGAACGAGCCGCGACGGCCAAGGCTTTCAAAGCTTCAGAAGGCGCGCCCACCGTGCCTTCCGCAGCCACGACGGAGGCAACGGCGGTTTCGACATCCATGGTCACGACCGCCGTCAGAACTTGGGAAGCTGGTTTCAATTCGAGTGCGCCGCGATAGTGCCGCGTGATCTTCCCGGGGACGGCAAGATTGAAGTCAACCGGACCGTTCTCACGGCTTGTCACGGTGACTTTGGAGGCACGGAGGATGCGGCTTCCGACTGCCAAAACCACGTTGTCTCCGCGGACCGAGATGTGGCCGATGTTCACCCCTGAGCTTGCTTCGAGCACGACGGACTCTGCTCCGACATGCACGATCAGAGCAGAACCCGCCACCGGGCTCAATGCGAACTGATGCGGGCGAAACAGGCCGAGCACGCCCACGTGAACGTCTTGCGCGTGTACGAAAACACCGGCCAGCATCAGGGTGAGAAGGACTGTAGTTCGTATGCGCAGGCTGCGAGTCATCGTTCGATACGGCTCAACATCTGTCCTGCGGTTTTGGCGGCCTGTGCTCCGGGAACGCCGTGCACACGAACCATGAGCAGAATCTGCGGATCGTCGGAGGGCAACATGGCGATGGTGAAACCATCACCAGGAGCACGCTTGGTGTGAGTGCACACTGCGGTGCCAGTTTTAACCAGAGCGTCGGGGAAAGGAAGAGCGCGATCCACTGCAGCGCCAGTTCCCTGCTTTGCCGACTGCGCCATCCCGCCGAGAATCTGGCGCACGCCGGGCTGATTGCGGCGGCGAACGAATTCGAGATAGGCACGGGCCATGCTTAGCGGCGAGATCAGCCAGTGATTGCCGAGACCGGCGAGAGCTGGTCCAGCGGTCTCCGCAGGCGGAGGCTCGAGGCCGAAGCGCGTCGCGGTGGGCGAGACCTCGACCGCGGTCATGTTTGCCGTGAGCGCTCGGAAATAGGAGTTGCAGGAGTAAGCGATTGCGGAGGGAAGATCGACGTCGCCATGGCCCCGCGGAAGCCAGCAACCGGTGGCGGTCCCACGGCAAATGTGCGCCGGATAGCGGAACCCGTGATGCTCGCCATAGGCCAGCGCAGTGAACGGCTTCACTAGCGAGCCGAGAGGGATCGGCGTCTGCGGGTTATCCCAGCGGGAGGCCAGCACTCTGCCGGTGCGAGCGTCGAGCAGCAGAAATGAAATTGCGCCGCTGGGGAAATCGCGCTTCAGTATCGGACCCGCCGACTGCGCAAAAAGCGACCCTGGGGGAGGGTTCACGCGATCCGAGGCAGGTGCGCCGGCGCTGACGCCGGACGGCGACAGCGCGAGCAAGCTCAGGAGCAACCGAAGCACGAGGTTTCTTATTGCAACCATTCGTACGTAACCGTTTGCAGAATTCTGTCGCCCTCGATGCGAACCGTGATGCGCTCGGTGGAGACGGCGGCGAGCGTGGAACTCACACTCGCCATGTTCTCAGAAAAGAATTGTGGTTGCCGATCCATGCCGGAAACATTGGACTGCACGAAGTTGGGCCGGTCGACTACGTCCGAAAAGCGCGCGAAGTTCGCTCGTTCACGCGAGTGATTGAGGCCGGCAACGAAGACCACGGGCTTCACATCCGATTTGCGGTTGAAGTTGGAAAGCATAGCCGCGATTAAGTTCGGATCATCGGACAGCAGAAGATACCTGCCGCGGACCGAGGCCACGAGCGGCCAGAGGCCATCAAATTCCTGGTAACCGGATTTCTGCTGCCAGGTGACACCCAGCTGGCTGGCGGTGAGGCCTGGACGGACGAACTCGGCGAGCGCGGATTGAATGCTTGCCTCGTTCCAGTCGGAGGATGCGGCCAGGACAACCGCGGAATGAATTCTCACGAAGACCCCCGCTTTCTCGCGCTCGGTGGATTGCACCTGCAGAGAGGCGAGGAGCTGGGTTTTGTCGAGGAGCTCCTTCAGCGCGGTTGTGTTCTGCGGAGTGACCGGACGCTGTACCGCCGGCTGATCGATGCGGGTCTCCAGATCGGAGCCCCCGCCCGTTTCTCCGGAGGTGAGCTGCACCTGCGGGGCGATCTGCGAGGGCGGCGCGGGGCCGAGATGGGGCGCGAGCAGTTTGGTCTCGATCAGGTCAAGGCAGGAGTCGGCTGAGGGATTTGCCTTGGCTTCATAGACGCCCACGCTAGGGGGCGCGAGGCGAACAAGATCGGCGGCTGCTTCGAGTCCGGAGGCGGATGATACCGCCGACGGCGGAGCCTTTCGTATCAAGACGCGCTCTTCGCGGTATTGCTGGTCGGAGCGGAATAAGTCGGAAACCGCCGCGGAGTACTGCCTCAGATCTGTGATGTTTTGCTGCACCCAGTACGTGCGGAAGTACGGGCTGGGAACAATCTTCTCGAGGTTCAACACCATGCGCAGATCGCCCAGCGCTCCGGCCGAGGCTACTGACTGCGCCCACCACTGTTCGCTTTCGAGCGTGCGGTTCTGGCTGCCGGACATTAATTGCAGAGCGCCTGCCAGGAGGTCTTCCCGGGTTGCCAGCAGAAGATAGTCGCCGTAAACCGCGAAGGCGACTTCTTTTTGCGACTGGGGATCACGGCGCAGGTAGAAGTTCACGCCGCCGGCGCTGCGTGGCTCAAACTTGGCACGAGCTTGCCAGAGCGTCGTCTGCATGGATTTGGCCGACGGCAGGTAAGTAATGTAGAGGAATTGCAGGTTGCCGATGTCATAGAGAGCAACCGCGCTGCGGGTTCCAGCCACCTGCGATAGAAAGCTCATGTCCGGCGGAAGTCCGGCAGCGGCGGCGAATTGATCGCTGGCTCCCTTGAGCCGCAGAAAGAGGCGCGAACGGGAAAAAACCTGGTAGTTACTGCTCTCGACCCATCGCTTCTTCTGCGGAGAAGAGTTCCAGTCGGCAAGGAGTGCGGAGACGTCCTTAGCCTCCAGATAAAGGAGTGGGCCGGAGGGAACGTAGTTGGAGAGCGGCGTCACGGAAGGCGCCGCAGCCTGATAAGCCGCCCCGACGATTCCAGCGCAGAAGAGCGCGCTCAATAATAATAAGAAGATTGCGGTGCGTTTCATGGTTTCACGCCTCCCTTCGTAGTAACGGTTTTAGGCGCCGGAGCGGCACGGGCCAGCAGCCGCGGTCGCACGATACGCTCCTGCTCCAGCGCCTCATGCAGCAGTGGCTGGCGAGCGGCATTCTGATGTTGTATTCGCAGCGCGGCCTTGAGATCGGCAATCTTGTGTGCCAGATCTTTACGGGCTGGGAGTGAAGTCTGGGAACGGCGCGCGATTTCGAGATAAGAAACAGCGTCCGACAAGCGATTGAGGCGCGCCATCGTTTCGCCAATCATCTGCGCCACCTGCGCCTGTTGAGCGCGAGAGAGTCTCGGCGACAGCGTAGCCGGCGTGCTCGAGTCGTCGCTTTCAGTTCCTTCGTCGTCGTCGGAGCCGATGATCTGTTCGTCCTCGGAATCGGGTGTGGACCGAGCCGGGCTGCCCGTGAATTGAGTACGCAGCAGTGGACCGAGAACCTCAATCGCAAACTCGTCGGCGTGCATGCTGGCGGCGACTTGGAACAGGGGAACGCGAGCCTCGTCCCGCCGCGGAAAATCGATGACGCAACGGCTGAGCAGTTGGAGCTTGGTCTGCGAGTTGGCGGCATTTTGCGCGGCTTTGATACGGGCCTCGGAGAAATAGAACTTGTCGGCGGCAGTCGGGGAGATGGTCGCAGCGTTACCGGCGAGCAGATTCAGCTCGCCACTTCCTAGATCGGCATGCGCGCGGCCCGATAGCGCCGCCGCCGCTTTGATTCGGAGATCGTACGGCACGCTCGCTCCCGAAGCAACCGAGCCCAGTGCACCCTGGGAAGCCGGAGCATCCTGTCCCGCGGCAAGCCGGGCTTTGGCCAGTCGCAGACAATAGGAGGGATCCCACGGCGCCGACTTCACGAGCTGATCGAGGAACTCGATGGCTTCCGCATTGTGGCCGGTTTTCTCCAGCAGGGCCGCAGCCGGGTCGAGATTTTCGAAGGGATTTCCGACGGCCGCCACTAAACGCCGGAGCAGATCAAGGGCCCCGGGAGTGTCTTCCGAAGCAAGGCGAATTTCGGCGAGGCCCAGGAAGTTGGCGGCGTTGAGCTGGTGCTCATCGATTTCCCGAGCGAACACGAATTCCAGGATCCTGCGCGCTGACTGTTTGTCTCCAGCCTCGAACAGTTGACGAGCCGCGTTGCGCAGCAGGTTCGAAGCCGGAGTGCTCTGCGGCTGGGCGCGATACCCGGCAATTTTGGAATCCAGAGTTCCGAGTCGCGCAGCCACCTGAAGATCAAGTGGGACCAGAGCGGCCGCCTGCGCCTCGCGAGTTCCTTTGGACAAGGCGGCGATGGCCTCCGCCGCTGGCGCATACTGCTTGGTCCGGATGAGATACGCGATCCAGCGCACTTGCCAGGAACCGAGATACTGCTCGGCATTGTCACGCTCAAGGCCAGCAAGCTTGGCGAGCGCATCCTGTTTCGATTGAAGAATGCGCTGATAGATTGGCGCGCGCTGCGCAAGCGGAATCCAGGGAACGTCGACCACATCAACCAGAATCTGCGTAGGGTCTTGTGCTGCGGAAGAAACATCCAACAACCACGTTGTGGCGGAGGCGGGATCGCCTATGGCCGCATAAGCCGGCTGCAGCAGAGCGTTCGAGCGATAGTTGCCATTGCGGCGAAGATACGTGCGGACAATGGCATCGGCATCGGGCTTGAGTTCAGCAAAGAGCTTGCGCGAGCGGAGTTGATCGCAAGTGCGGCCGAAGTCCGTCCAGAAGCTCTCCGGCACATGTGCGCCGTTGAGCTGTTTGGAGAGTGCGGCAAAGGCCTGGTTCCACTGGGCGATGGCGGCGGTACGATCACCCCGCTTGTAATAGGCGCCCGCGAGACTGTCATAGACATCGGGACGATTGGGAGAGAGTTCGAGCGCGTGGTTGTAGTCGGCGACCGCGCGCTCGGTGTCGCCTGCTCCGGCGTAGTAGTCGGCCAAAGTTAAATATCCGGAGGACGACGCTGGACTCTGTTCGACAATAGCAGGCAGAAAATCCTCGGGGCTGCCTTGTTTGGTCGTGCCGAGATACTCCCCGTAACGCGAGCCGTAGTAGAACCAGGTATTCCCGGCGAGTTGCTGCGTACGGTCGACTGGTTTCGCGAGGCGCTCGGCAATCGTGTTATCGCCCAGGGCGCTGAGGAAAGCATTGTTCACGTCTGCGGCGGGCTCGGCGTAGTACAGGCCAACGAGCGCGTTGTATGACTTAGACCAAACCGGCTGGCGGCCTTGTCCGCGGGCCGCAACCATGGCGTGTGATAAGACGGCACCGCCGTTCGCCACCACGTAGCTGGCAGCTTTCTCGCCGGCTGGATGGTTCCAAGTCGCTGCGGTCGCGACTAGTTCTTGCGGCCGCTGTTCCAGCAGCAATTGGAAGAGACGCTGCTGGTGAGAATCGTCGAGGTTGTAGGCGGAGATGCTCGAGAGCAGCCGCAACTCGTTCTGTTGGTCGCCGGCGGCGCGGTAAGCGTCCGCCGCTTCAAGCTGAGGTGTGGAGCGGACAGTGAATGGAACCGCGCCTGCGTATTGCTCTAACTGTGGTCCCAGTTCAGCGAAGCGGCCGCGCCGCCGCTGCAGATCGATGAAGGGCCGCAAACTGCTGTAGATATTCGGGAGTGCAGCCCGCTGCATCATCGCCTCGAAGCGCCAACCAGCCTCCTGCTCGGAGAGTGCGGCGCTTTGGGCTAGGGGAATCGCGAACTTCTCGAGATCGTCCAGGTTCATTCCCTTCCGCTTCGAGTCGGCCAACCTTGCGAAGCTCAACCGCTCTTCGGGAGTGAAGTAGGCGTTGACCACTTTTCCCATTTCTTCCAGCACAGCCGCCATGCCATCGCGCGCCGTCTCGATGCGGGTCTGCCGCGCTCGCTCGCGCCACTGGGCGTCGGTCACCGCGGCAATTCCCTGCTTTTTGACCTGTTCTTTGATAACCGGCAGGTTGGAGGAGGCGTCTGCAAGCGCGCTTTGCATTGCCAAGTAAGCCGGCTCGTGCCGGCGAAGGCGCGTCATGATCCGCATGTAGGTACTTGCCCCTGCGCGATTTTCCGAAATAGCCAGCAGGTCAGGTCCGGCAGCCTTGATTCCCTGTTCCGCAAAGGTACGGGCTTCCGCCAGCATGCCCCACAATTCCAGACGGCGGGCAGCCTCAAAGTAATTCGCGGCGTTTTCCGGACGGCCATCGATCAGCGCGGTTTTGATAGCGGCGACGGTTTCATTCCTCTTGCCCTGGCGCGCACGCACCAATGCGACCTTCTCGATCCACTGCGGATCTTTGTACACCAGTTGATAGATGTGTTCGTAGTCGGAGACAGCTTCGTCGAAGCGCATCAAACGTTCTTCGAGCCCGGCACGCGCGCTGTAGAGATCGACGCGATCCGGCCGAATGGCAATGGCCTTGGCATAGGTCTCAATCGCAGCCGGATAGTTCTCGAGATTGGTTTGGATGCGGGCCAGCACCATGGACCAGTGGTAGTCGCGCGGTGACTGGGCCACGGTCTTCGCGTAGAAATCGACAAGTTGTGGCTGGCGCTGGTAGCGGAGTGCACAGAGTGCGGCCTCGGTGACGAGCGTGTCGTCTTCGGGGAAGTTGTTGATAAGTTCAATGTACTGGTCGACTGCGCCCGGATAGTCCTTCATACGGGTGAGCGCCGGAATGAGGCCGCGACGCAAGGTAGCGATCTCTGCCTTGCGCGTATCCGCCGGGAGCGACGAGGCACGGAGCAGCGCGATCTTTTCGGTGTAGAACTGCTTCAGGCCTTGATCGTCTCCGGCCTGCGCGTAGGTGTCCGCCATGGCCGCGAGGTATTCACCGTGGTAAGGAGAATCTTTCAGCAGCTGCGCAAGCAGATCCCGTGCCGGTTGGTACTGCCTCGCATCCGTCGACTTGCGTGCGGCCTCATAGGTGAACTGCACGCTCAGGTCGGGATAGGCGTCTTTGGCAGCCTGTAGCAAAACAGAAATCGCCTGCGGATAATTCTTGGTACGCCAGTAGAAATCAACCGTCGAACGTACCACGCCCAATATCTTCGGATTTTCGCGGTAGAGTGCTTCGACATTTTTCTGGGCAGACTGGAAGTCTTTGCGCTCTTCGTACAAGCGAATCAGGGCATAGCGAAGGTGCAGGCGGGCTACCGGATCCGCCGTGAGTGCGGCCTGCCTCTCCAACGCGTGCTGGCGAACGGCTTCCAGCGATTTCTGCTGCGCTAGGTTTTCGATGTCTTCCGCTTGCGCAATGGAGGTGGCGCGGTTCGCGATCCCGTCGAGCAAAGCTTCTATTTCTGGCTTGCGGTTCTGCGTCTCCAGAACCTTAACGCGCAGATATATTGCAGGCATCGAGGAGTAAGACTGCGCAACAATTTTGGCAGTGCTCTGGTCAACGAGGTCGCGGAACCTCGGGCGGCGCGCAAGTGCGAGCAGCCGGAGTTCGGCAGGCGAATCGCCAGAACCGGCGAGCGCGCCCTTTACATATTCTTCGATGGCGTGAGCATAGTCGCGCTTGTTCTCGTAAATCGCCCCGGCTTCGCTTGCATAGAGGGACGGATTTAACAGGCGATCGCGACCTTGCTTCAGCAGCCGAAGCGCGCTATCGAAATCGTAATAGTCCCAGTAGATGGTTGCCGCTTCGAGATATCCGCCGGACTCACCGGGAGCAACTCGCGGAATGCGTTCCCAGTACGGAGCCGCTGCTGCGAACTGATCGCGGTCCGCATAAATGTCGCCGATCCGGGCGAGAACCTCGGTATTGCCGGGATTGGCCTGCAGCAGGTTGTCTTCGATCTTGGCCGCGACCGCCGTATCCGCGGCGTCAAAGTACGCCAGCGAGCGATAGACCGACGAGGCCGTGCGGGCGATTTCACCTTCAGCCGGGTATTGTCCGGCGAGCGACTTGAGCACTGGCGCGCTCTGTTCAAAATGCGAGCGCCACAGGTTCGCGTTGGCCAGGAAATCGGCGGCGGCGGGATTGCTCTCCCAACTCGCAGCATCGGGAGCACTCTGCTGCAACGTGCTCAACTCCTTTTCCAGTTTGCCGGTGCGAGAAAGGAATTCAAAGAACTGGTTGCGCAGAGAGGTTTCCTCAAACCAGTGCTGGCGCAACAGCGCTTCCCAAGCAGCCATATCGAGGGTTGAGGGGGTCTGGTATATCGCCAGAAGATTGTGAACAAACACAGGATTGTGCGGGAAACGCCGGTTGGCGTACTGGTTCAGCCGGAGGGAGAGCACGGCGCTGCTGCCAATGACGTTGCCGAAAAAGCGTTCCAGGTCAGTGCCGCTGAAGCTCTTTACCGCGTCGCGGGACAACTGTTCGAAGTCGGAGTCTCTCCTGTAGCGCAGGTAGAAACGCGCCAGCTGGTCGTACCAGGAGCGGTCATTGAAGCGAGCAATTGCCCGGCGGTACACCTCTTCCTGTTCCGTGCCCAGCCGGTTCTGATCGAGAAACACCGCCAGTCGCTCGTAAAGGCCGGGGTCCTCGGGATTGCGATCGATCTCCTTCCGCAGCACGCCGAGCGCCTGCGGAATCTCCTTCATCTCGGCTAAGCGCGCCAGATAACGCTCCAGAACGCGCGCGTATTCCGGGGAGCGAGCACCAGCCTGCGCGGCAGCCGTAGCAGGCATGTTGACCTGGAATGCCGGGCTGTCCCTCCGCTGGGAGCCGGCGTTTACCTCCGGCGTGCCCGCTTCCTGCTCCTCCCCTTCTGGTTCTGCTTCTGTTTCCGGTGGGTTGGTCGCTATGGGCGAGTCGTTGTTGATGGATCTCAGTCCCTCTGCCGCCGATCCAAGCGGCAAGTTCTGAGCCTGCGCCGCCAATTCTTGAAGGACAGAATCGTAGATGGCGAACTCATTCGTCGATTCGCCTTTGCGCGCATAGGCATCGGCCATGAGCAGCGCGACTGCGGTGCGCTGCGGAGCTTTCGGAAAACTCGCAAGGAATTCTCGGCCGCCCTGAATGACCGCGTCGCTTTCCGCCGCGCCAGAGTAGAACTCGAGCAGTTTGGCGTGAAGCTCGGGGCGACGAGAAGAACTCGGAAACTTCGCATCGAGCAAGGCCAGTAATTCGACGGCGCGAGACCGATGGAAGTAGGGTACGCTGCGCTGCTCTTCCTCTGAGTAGTGAGAAGCCGGCTGCGTGGTGTTCAGCAGAAGAGAAAGAACGCCGTTCAGATAACCGGGGCCCTGATCCATGGTGGCGATGTCGCGATACATGGAGAGTTCGCCGGAACCAAATTGGATCGGCGTCTCCGGAGCAGCCAGCAGCAGGTTCGTCAGACCTGCCATCGCTTGCTCTTGCGCGTCGGGCATTCCCTGGCTGTTGTAGAGGGCGAAGTAATAACGCGCCGACTCGGGATAGTTGTGAATATCTTCAAGCAGCCGCGCGCAGACGTGAAGCTCCTGCGAAGTCCACGGCGACTTGCTGCCTTCCTTGCGCAGACGGAAGTCCGCAATGGCCTGCTGGGCCACATCGAGTTTGCCCTGTTGCTGGTAGTAGTAGAAGACACGCGCCGTCGCGTTCAAGTCTTCGGGATTGGCGTTGAGTGAGGCGCGAGCCTGGTCAATAAATCTGCGAAGATTCTGCGTATCGCGCAGCAGATCGAAATAGCTCTTGACCAGTTCCGGATCCCATAGCGGCTGGAAGCTGTGCTCGTACACGGCAAGCCCTTCGCCGACGGAGCCGTGACGGTACTCGACCATCGCTTTCGCCTTCACCGGGAAAATCTGATCGTTCGGAAACTGCTTACTGTAGTCGGCGATGAGTTGACCGGCTGCAGCGTATTCCTTTTGCGCTACTAGATACTCGAGGAAGCGCAGGTAGAGCGATTGCTCCTGCGGATAGCGGGCGATCCAGGCCCGGTACTGGACGATGGAGTCCTCTTTCGGCAGGCCCTGGGCTTGAATCACTCTGAAGATGCGCTCAAACGCCTGCCAGGAGCGCTGCTCCGCGGGCAGGGTGAGTTTTTCGGCTGCGCTGGGCGCAGCCTTCGCAATTGAAGACAGCGTTCTGATTTCGTCGGCCGGCCGCAGGCGGCGGTCGTAGAAGCCGGCGAGGGCGAACTGAGCCCCGATTTTGTCGGAAGAATTGTCGACGTAGGATTTCCAATCGGACTCGGCGGCGGCGAAGTCGAGCTGTTGTTGGTCCTCCAGAGCGCGCAAAGAATAAAGATCGGCGTTGCGCGGCTGACTCTCGATGAGGTCAGCCAGCGCGGGACGCGTCTCTCGCGGAGGACGGCGAAAGAGCACGGCGCCTCCGGGGAGCGACATCATGCGGAAGAAGACGGCCTCCAGAGCGCTTGCGGCTTCGACGTTGCGAATCCAGGAGGGCAACTCGCCGAGCGCGGAGATTGCCCAACCTAGACAAAGAACCAACACGGCAAGCGCAAACGCGCGCGTGCGGCTGCGGAATGAATCAAGGTAGTACTTCAATTTGCACCTCCCCTGTTCCCATATTGTGGGCGATGTCCTCGGCGGTGACGGTCAGCTTGTAAGCGCCGGGAATCGTCTGCCAGGGAATGATCAACTCGCCAGTGTTCAGAGCAGCCTGCGGATTCCACCTGAGTTCGACAGGCGCCGCCCCTTCTAGCCGCGCAATCAGTGTGCGCGTGCTCTCGGAGGCGTGGACTTTCAGGGCAATCGCCTGGCCACGCTGGAAGCGATTGTGGTCGAGCTTCACCTCGACCACGGGCGGCTTGCTGGCGATCACAAACGTCTTTGACTCGCGATACGTCTGCCCCAAGCGATCGCGCAGGATGAGGCGCACGGTGTAGGTCCCATCCCGCATGTCGGTGGGGGCAAGAAAGCGAGTCTGCCAGATATCTTCCGATGAGAGATACCGCAGAGGCTGCACCAACCCGAACGGAAACAGCGCAACGACAGAGACGATCGACTCATCGGTCTTGACGCGCAGTACGGGATCGCCCGGGCGGATGACGCGCGGACGTAGCAACGCGCGGGGCACGGCCAAGAACGAGGTGTAGGGCGTGACGAACTTGTACTGGCGTGCGAGGCGGATGATCTCGTCGATGGTCGCCTGGTCTTCGCCTTCCCGCTCAATTTTTTCGAGTAGGGCGTCAACCCGGGCGCGCGCCCAGAGCCGCGGTAGTTGCGGATGATCGAAAGACTCACGCGGGAAATTAACCTCGCCGCTCATCTCCACGGGAGTTCCATCGCGCACACCGTGGACCTTGAGGCTCACGTTCTCCTGCGGCTTCTGGTAACGCCCGACCCAGGCAGCCAGCGAGCCTGAAAACGTTGCGGCTTCGAGCGGGTAGACCGTGTCCACGGCACTCTCCGGCTCTATCGCAAGATCGAGTTGGCCGATCGGACTGCGGCCAATCTTCGAGAGGAAGGAGTTCAGCTTGAACTCCATCGGCTCGGTGGAGAGCACGTGTTCGAGGAGTCCGTCCTGGCGAGCGAGCATACGGAACAGCGGTAAGTTGGCATCGTCGCCGACGGCAAGGATGTAGGTACGCGGTCGCTGCGTCTCCGGCAGAAGCTTCCACGCGGAGGTGTACCATGTCGCGAGTTTGCCGTTCGTGATCGGACCACGAGTTGCGCCACCGTCGCTCAGAATGACGAGATACGCGTTGCTCGTCCCAGGAGCGGCAGCTTGTTGCAGTCCGGCCTGGAGGGCGCGTTGTATATCGGTGCCCCCGTGCAGACGGCTCGCCCGTACGAATTCGATGGCGTGCTGAACGCTGCCGCCATCCGCGGAACTAAGCGGTAACGCGTGCGTCTCAGTATCGAACAGGACGAGGCTAAAGTGATCGCTTGGACCGAGGGTCCGAAGCAGCGTTTCTAAAGCCTGATAGCTGCGCTCCAGCTTCTCCCATTGCATGGAGAGGGAAGTATCGAACAGAACAATTACCGTCTTCGGTGCAAAACCCAGAGGAGGGCCGCTGGTTGCGTTCGCTGCAGGAGTGGTGCCTGTTCCAAACCCGAGCAGCACTTCCGTTTCAAAGAAACCGGGCTCGTTCGTGCTGCGGACGGGGGTAGTCTCGGTCGGCGCAGGCTGGCTGCTGACCGGATTGCGGTAGGTCAGAATCTGCAGTGTGTCCGACGCCGCGGGATCCAGATCGTAAGTAGCGACGAAGTCTTCTCCGAGATTGACGTTCTCTCCTTCGAAGTGGCCAGTGACCAGGTGCGCGCTGTTCTGCTCGAGTTGCAGCGGGAAGCTCTTGGCCGGCGCCTGAAAGTTGCGTATGGCATGTGCCATGTGCAGCTCGAAATTGATGCGAAGATGGCGAGCAGCCTGGGCCTGATACGCGTCCGGGCGCAGCGGGATGGCAAAATACGACTTCAAATTCTCCACCGGAATCGATTGGTGATACTCGATCTCCAAGCGCTTCGTTCCGAACGCGGGAATCGGAACGATGCGAGCGCTAAAGACTGAAGTGCGCTTGGCCTCTTCGGCACCGCGTTCGCCCATTTGCAGAAGGCCGGGATCAACGGCCTGCTGCTTCAGTTGGTTGTAGATTTCTTCAGCGCGCTTGCGTTCGAGGATGACCGCGGGAATCCTGATCGGGCCGTCCCAGGTGGCGAAATCGGAAATGGTGGCGTGACTGGGGAGCGCGAATATGTAGTTCCCTTCCTGGATTCCGCCGGTGTGATTGGCGAAAATCTGGCGCACGAAGACGCGGGCGTCGCCGTTGTCGATGCGAACGGTGATTTCCATTTCTTCGACCGACAGGATCGCGGGATCAGGCTGCTGCTTATCGCGAGGTATGAGAATGCCCGCGTCAGCAAACAGCAAGGTCGAAGTTAGAAGCGAAATAAGGGCGGACAAGATAAATTTCTTCATGAGTGCAGCTTCTGTTCTGGTATGCGGACCAGACCGTTATCAGTGCCGACATAGATGTACCCGTTGCCGATGGCAAGGGCAGTTACGTTCAAAGAGGGCAGACCGGTGTCGATGACGGACCAGCGCCCGGTTCGACGATCACAGAGATACAGGCCCTTTCCTAAAGTCCCGGCGAGCACATAGTTCGGCGTTACCAACATGGCATTGGGATTTACTTCGAACGGGCCGGACGCAGTCTCGAAAGAATGGAAACGTCCCCTGCGATCAAGGCCGAGAATGCCGGCACCGTAGGTACCGACCATCCACTCCTCGCCAACCGGGACGACCGCGGTGATCCAGTTGTGTTTAAGATTCGACGTCGCAGTGGTGTAGTTCACCGCGACGTTGCCTTTGTCGAGAAGCGAGAGGCCGCCGAGCGTGCCGGCAATGAGTTCGTCGCCGGAAACGCCGAGCGCATAGACGTGGTTATTCACCAGTCCGTGGAACGCGTACATGCTGCGGGCACCGCTCGCATCGAGGAAGGTCAGCCCAGCAGGAGTCGCCAGCGCAAGGCCGTCGCGGTAGGCAGCGACATCGGTCACGTGGTCAGCGATGAGTCCGTCGGCGCGAGTTAGCACCTGCTGCTCGCTGCCGAAGTTGTCGAAGCGAACCAGGCCGTTGGCGGTGGCGACGATGGCGCCGGTCCTGGCATCAATAAAGATGCGGTTGACGCAAAATACGTGCTCGTCTTCGACGTGGATCGCGCGGCTGGTATCGCTTGCGAGAACATCCATTCCACGATCGAAGTAACCTACCCAAAGGCGCCCGCTCCCGTCGGCCGCTAGCGCAGAAATGTTTCGGTCGCTGAGGGTCGCTGCACTTGTTGCGAGTACCCGCTGCCAGCCGAATCCGTGCCCATTCATCCGGTAGAGACCGCTGCGGGCCACCGCGAATACTACGTCCCCGGAAGTGAAGATTTGTCGAACTTCTGACAATTGCGAGTCGCGTCCCACGTCAGAGTTGGGATGACGCCCCTCAAGTGGAATCGCAATCACGCCCTGGTCTTCCGATCCGACGTAGAGCTGGTTGTGAGTCACAAGCAGGGCGGTGGCGAGCACTCCGGGAGCGAGAACCCGCGAAAAGCGTCCGGCGCTGAACACGGCCACGCCGAGGGGCGTGCCGATGAATGTTGTGTCGTCGGAGATCGCAACCGATGCGACTTGGCGATCGGGCAGTCCCTGCGGTTCGGCGAAGCTCTCGGTCTGGCCAGCGTGGAAATGCAGAACACCACGATCCAAAGTACCGACCCATAGGTCCGACTCACTTCCGGCCAGGGCGGTCACGTAGATGTCTCTTAAACTGGGATGGAAGGCCGTAATCTGCTTTCCGTCATAGAGGAGGAGACCCCGCTTTTTGGTGCCAATAAGAAGATGGCCGGAAGCACAAGGCAAAATCGCGGTGATAGCACGGGCGTCTGAGTCGTACGGGAAAATCTGTCGGAACGCCCGGCCATTGAAGGCCAGCAGCCCGTCGTTCGCTGTAGCAAGGATGAGTTCCGGTTCGCGGGCGTCGGTCAGAACGGCGGGCACAACCGCGATCAGGGGCGATCCGGGAAGCTCGCGGCCGACGGCATATTGGCGGATCTGGGTGCCACCCGGCTCATATTCGAGCAGCGCCGCCGGGCCGGCAACATAAAGATGATCCTGGAATCGGGCCGCCTGGAAGAACACGGCGGGAGAACTGATCACCTCAAAATCCACCGAAACCGCCGGGGGCAGAGGCCGGACTACGAAATGAATCTCGTGTTCCGAGCGAACATCGACGGCCGCCAAATGCAGAGCCCGCGAGGCGCGCCAGGCTGCGACGGCTCCGAACGCCAGCAGGAGAAGGACCCCAGCCGCGGCCGCTGTTCGAACCGACGCGATGAGTGGCTTCATAACTCCTCTTCTCGGGAAAGTGAACTATAAACCTCGCAGACGACGCTGCACATAGAAAGCAAGGTGCGGACCAAACGTAAATTCCAACACAGGAAAGGATTTCGGACGTGAAAGTTTGCGAGCGCGCTGTGTGACACGATACACAGCGGGTCAGCGGGGATACGGCAAAGCTTCGTTGCATTCGTGGCTGCCCGCCCTGAAATCAGGCACACCATTGGCGCACATCAATCTGGCCACGAGCCGAACAATCGCCCCTTCAAGGTAGTCTCGGCTGATCGGCCGTAAGTCGAGACCCATCCCGCCGGACGCGATGTAGCGTCACTTTACCGTGGCGGCGACCGCGAGAATCTGCTTGTCGATGGAGGCGCGCAGATCCTTTGGCAGCAGGTCCGCCTGTTCGAGGCCCTTCCACGCAGCGGCAGCGCGCTCGGTGGTTTCGACCGCGATCTTCCATAGCGGGCTTGCGGGAATCCGGGCCGTGTCGGCAAAGCGCCGCATCTGTCCAGGCGTGATTTCGGACAAGCTCCGGCTGCCGCCGAGACTCAGGGCGAGCGTGTCGCTGCGAATATAAGGCAGCGTCGCCACAAAGTCGTATCCCGGCGACAGGACCGGCTTGCGCCGGTCGGGATAGAGGAGCGACCAGTTCTTGAGATGCATGTCGGCGTTGCCGATGACAAGGGAGAACACAAGGCGACGGACAAATTCCACGATGGCGTCCTCACCCGCCTCCGCCCATAGGACCGACGCGATATTGGCATAGCTGCGAAAGTGATACTTGTCATTTGGAAATTGGCCAAATACTTGCGCGAAATCCTCCATGTGAACCGGATCGCCTCCGGGGACGCGGTCGAAGCGCTGCACGGCGAGAGCCTTGCTTCCTGGCGCGCGCGCCTCTGCGGGGAGTCCCTTGATCTCCGACACTTCGACGAGGCGGTTATCCGGCACCACGATGCCCGCGCGGCGCGCGAGTTCCAGCATCGCGAATTCATTCTCGGGGAGGGCGGCGAAGCGGGCGGAGGGAAGCTTGACGATCCATGACCCGCCCATGCCGCCGGCGGGAACGGTCAGGCCGCCGGATGATTCCATGACGGCGGAAAACTTCAACTGCACGCCGGCGAGAGAGAACCGCAGCACGGACTCGCGCGGGCGATCATCATCATGGCCGCCATCACCGTCATCATGATGGGCATCGTCCCCCTTGGCATCGCCCTCAAGCGGCGCGATGACGAGCGCTCCGGGGAGATCGGCGCCGAGGACCGCGAGGAGGAAGAATTCGCGCTCGGGATTCACGTCGGCAACCTTGGCGAGATACTCGCGCAGGTGCCCTTCGGGGAGCAGGTTCGAAAAGAACGGCGGCACCCGACGCGGCACCGGGCGCAGGGCCGTAATGAGCCCGCCGGTGCGGCCCTTGAACGAGAGGCTTAAAGTCGGACGCTGCGGGTCGTCGATGTAGTCCTGCTCGAAGGCAAAAATCTGTCGGTCGCCGGCCAGGCGGTTGATGACACCGATCTGTTTCCCCTGCAGGCGCACCGAGAGCGCGTTGAGCTTCTTGGAATCAAACTTCATCGCGCGGCTCCTCTGTGCTGTCCTCGTCGCCGTCGGCGTAGAGGGAGCGTTCCTCGCCTTCGTCCCTCTGGTCGGGTTGCAGATGATCGCGGATGAGCGACTGCACCACGGGGACGAGAGTGCGGGGGACCATGAGAAGATCGCGGTCGAGAATGCGGACCAGCTCAAGAAGGGTGTCGTAGCGGGGCACGATCTTGCCGGACTCGATGCCGGAGATGTGGGTCTGGGTCAGCCCGAGGCGGCTGGCCAGGTCCCTCTGAGTCCAGCCGCGCTTTTCCCGTGCCTCCTTCAAGGCCCGGCGCAGATCCTCGGGAAGACCTCCCAGGCGCAAGGTCATGATATGTTTTACTATATCTGCATTCATACTTGATATAGTATAGCATATCAAACAAAAAAATGTATATATATTTAACTATATCGTAATAGTAACTGGATATACTTTAGCATATCAAGCAAGGGAGAATAGGGGTGATGGAAAATCCCAATTAGAGCAGCATGCCAATTTCCCGGGCGATCGATGAAGCCTGATTGATTTCCGGAGCGGATGTTCTTCGACACCTCGGCTCCTTATTGGGGCCCGAGTTTTGCCAACTCGTCAGTGAAGAGCGTGGCCTTGTGGCTAGCGCGAGAGATGGAAACGTAGCCGAAGCGGAGAGTTGAGCGGGTCGGGTGGACACTGATATTGGCGTGAACGAGAACGCGTTCAGCGGTGAGCCCTCGGGCGCTACCAAAAGCGCTTTCGGTAAGGAATAGAAGCAGTTCGTGGATCATGAATGGATCAAGAATTAGTCTGGAAAGAAGCGCATTACGTCACGAGGACATCAACCGCAACGAGCCGCTTCGAAGCGGTGGCAATCAGCCTTGAGATGAGTCAGAGATTCCGCTTGTTCCCAACAGACCCATGATCGAGAGGTCGGGGAGGGTTAGGGCCCGGCGCACGTGCCAGGCGGAGTCTCGCGGCCATTGTCACCAGATCGGCGAGGGAGTCCGCCTTCATCTTTCGCATCACCTGACCTCGGTGTGCCTTTACCGTGATCTCGCTGATGCTGAGCTCGCCACCGACCTGTTTATTCAAGAGGCCGGAGGCTACCAAGGCCATAACTTGCCTTTCGCGAGGCGTGAGCGACCCGTAACGGTCCCGCAGCGCCCGTATCTCCGCCTCGTAACCAAGTGCAACCCGGCTACGTTCGACGGCTTGCCGGATGGCATTCAAAAGTGCGTCGTCACTGAATGGCTTCGTCAAGAACTCCACAGCCCCTGCCTTCATGGCTTGGACCGTTGTAGGCACGTCGCCGTATCCCGTGATGAAGATGATCGGCATATCCGTCCGCTCGACGGCGACACGCTTCTGTAGGTCGAGACCATTGAGGCCGGGAAGAGAAACGTCAAGGACTAGACAGCTCGGAACCAGCACCCGTGGGTTATCGAGGAACGCTTGTGCGGACGCGAATATTTCCGGCTGCCAGCCTTCGCAGCGAATCAACAACTCCAGCGACTCGCGTACGGAGACATCGTCGTCAACCACGAACACGATTGGTCTGCCGTCCGACATGGGTGGTGACCCCACTTCATGGCCAAGTGCGCGGGCTAAATTCATTTTATATCGTCCTAGCGCAGCCCACAGCAGATCGCCTAACTCACTCGAAGTGCGACATTGAGCGCTTGAAGCAGAGCCGTGTCGCTGAATGGCTTGAACAGGCACTCCACCGCACCCTGTTCGAGCATTCGCGAGCGCACAGCCTCATCTCTCTGAGCGGTGATGAAGACGATTGGAATCTCTTGCCGACGAAGCTTCAATTCATGCTGAAGACCGGGTCCGGTCATTCCGGGCATGGCAATGTCAAGGATCAGACATCTGGTTTGGCCGACGCAATCGGACGCGAGAAAATCTTGCGCCGATGAGAACGCGCGGACGGCAAAGCCGAACTCCTTCAGCAAGTCGGGTAGCGACTCACGCACGGATTCATCGTCATCGACGACTGACACAAGTGAACGTGCAACTTTCATAGATTTCTTGCCGCATCCGTCGCGGCTGGCGTCTCCGAATGCCGCGACTGTTCTCGGCGCCCGTCACAACCCTCGGGTCCGCGAGGAATCGCGAATGAAACGCGACTTTTCGGCTGTCCATGTCCCAAGGATGCGCCACTCCAGTGGAGAGCGCCATTGTGCCTTGGTATTGGTTCGGCGCCGATATCAACCCCGGCGCGGCGGATGAAGATGATCGCGACCTCTTGAAAGTGTGACTTTCATAGATTTCTCATGCAGCATCAATATCGGCCGCGGCAGGCGTCCGCATTTCACGACTGCCTTTGCCGGTCGCGCCGTCGGATTCCCAAGGAATCGAAAATGAGAACGTAGCTCCCGGACCATCATTCAGCGTTGCCCATAGACGACCCTGATGACGCTCGATAATGGAGCGACTGACGTATAGTCCGACTCCCATACCGTCATTCTTCGTTGTGTAGAACGTTTCGAAGAGCCTGTCGGCAGTTTGAGGATCGAAACCGATCCCCGCATCTTTCACGCTGAGGAGCACCCGATCGCCTTCGTCTCGTTCGGTCCTGATCAGCAACTCCCTGGGGCGATCATGGACGGTATTCATCGCATCCGAACCATTCCGCAGGAGGTTCAGAATTACCTGCTGCAGCTGCACGCGGTCACCTGTGACAAACGGGAGGTCGTCGGCCAGCTCAGATCGCAAAATCACCCGGTTTCTTTGCAGCTCACTCAACGACAGAGCAATCACCTCTCTCGTAGCGTCATTCAGGTGCACCAGCTCAGCGAGGGTATGTTTCTTGCTGAAGAGTGCTCGCAATCGCGTGATCACATCCGACGCACGGTTGCCATCGCGAATCGTTCGCCGGGCGGTTTCTCTCGCACCGTCGACATTTGGAGGTTCCATTGCCAGCATCCGCAGACAGGTGCTGGCGTTAGTGACAATACCTGAGAGCGGCTGGTTCACTTCGTGCGCGATTGACGCCGTTAAGGTAGCGAGGCTCGTGACACTGGCGACGTGTGCCAGCTCCGACCTGGCTTTGGCAAGTGCCTCTTCCGAACTTTGCCGCTGCGTCACATCCTGAACCGCGCCGATATATTCCAGCCGCCCGTCATGGTCGCGAATCCCGTGCGCGATCAAGTGCAGGTATTTGACTGAATCATCAGGCATTAGTAACCGGTGTTCGTACTCAAAATCTCTGACCGCGCCTCGCGCCTTTTCGACCATGTCGTTCATTAGCGGGATATCTTCTGGATGGACTCGAGTAGCGATCAACTCGAGCGTCACGGGCATATCCCGTTCAAACCCAAAAATGCGATAGAGTTCCTCTGACCAAATGATTTCGCCTGTTTCCACACGCCAGGAAAGACTGCCGATTCGACTGAGACGTTGGCCTTCGGCTAGAAACGCTTCACTGCGCTTGAGTGCGTCCTCTGCGCGCTTCCTTTCGTCAATATCGGTGAGCAGAGAGCACCAGCGAAGGATTCGCCCATGTACATCTCGAACGGGCAGTCCGCGCACCTGAAACCAGCGATATACGCCATCGAAACGTCGGAGCCGTGTCTCGAAGTCGTAGGGATTACCTGACGTGATCGATCGTGCAAAGAGCTGGACGACGCGAGGAAGGTCCTCAGCATGAACCGTGTCGCTGGTCCCCCAGAGCCTCAATTCCTCCAATGTCCTGCCGCAGTACTCCACAAGTTGGGGATTCACAGCTTCTACTTCACCAGCCGGCGTCAAGAGTGACACCAAGCCGGGGATGCTGTCGACGATTAGCCGTAAATTGTGTTCACTCGCCGCCAGGGCTTGCTCCGCGCGCCTGCGTTCGGCGACTTCCTTTCTCAGCACTTCGTTGGCTGCAGCAAGTTCTGCGGTCCGTTGTGCGACGCTTTGATCGAGTTCTTCGGCAACGCGCTTCTGTTCGCCCAACAGTCGTGCCTGTTGTAGCCCGGTCAACGCCTGGTTAGCCGCTATGCCCAGAAGAAGTGCCTCGGTATCCCGCGGGAAATCCGCTCGACGACACCCAGCTACGATTACCCCGATTTCACGCTGAACCCCGAGAGGCCAGGACACGAGTGCAACTTCTTCGTCTCCAATGTGACTGCGTTCCTGGAGATAACGTTTTTGTGGGTCATCTCCCAACCAGTGATTGAGGAAGGTACAGAGCTCTCGCGGTCGGAACATCTGTTGTTGCGATTGAGCGACCCTGACCGTCTCGCCGGGCGCCGCGTCGACTAGGTTTGTCAATCTCACATACACGAAGTCCAGATCGAGCATGCGAAGGAGTGAGTCGAGCAAGGTAGGAACGATGTCACAGGGTCTGCTGCCACTCCACATGGCAGGAAGAGCGAGGAGGCTCACCAGATCATTAATGCAGCGTTGAAGGCGCTTGATCTCGTCGGCGGGATGTTCGAGTTGCGCTTTCATGGTCAGCCCGTCGTCGCGGGCCGCGCCGGCTGCCCTGCCCGCCGTGCGCGAATTTCATGCAGGAACTCCCCCGGCGGCACGAAGAACGGATTGTGCTGGAGAATGCCGCCGACGATGACCAACGGATGCGTGCGCATGATGTCAATCACGGCGTCGCCGCTGAATTTCGCAAGGCGGTAGGTGCAGATGACCGCATCATCGTGGCGACACCACACATCATTGACCCTCGCTTCAAACTCAATCAGATCGTCGATGTGCGACTGACCGTCAGGCACCCAGTCCATACGGCAGACAATGCGACTCAGGGGAAATCCTCCATCGGCATTCCCGCTCGCCATCTGCTCGAACGACTGCAGCATGCGATCCTGATCGAACCGACCGTCTTGAAGGTAGGTTTCAGTGCTGCTCCGAAGTTCGAATTGGCCGCTTCGTTGGACCGCGGTCGCGTCAATTCCTATGCCAGCTAATCGTTGCAGGTGGTCACGGTGTTGATCTGGACGAACGACGTGAATCGCGCGGTCTCCACTCTCGAACCCATCCTTAATGAACGGCAATAACACGCGATACTCTTCTTCATCGCTATTGAAAAACGCGCAGACATGGCGTGTTTGGCCGAGTTGCGACCCAGCCAAAGAGATGGGCGCCGAGACTTTTCTCATAGCAGTTCCTGAGCTAACGCCTCGGCAGTGGCTCCCCCCGTCAAGTCCCAGAGAAGGATGAGCCACTCCGTAGGTGCATGTCCATTGTACTTTGGTATCAGTTCTCCAGTGCTGGATCGACAAACACAATAAACAGCCTGGGGGGACAAAGCTTAGAGGGCAAAACGGACAGACCGTCTTACTCTCGCCGGCTGATACGAAGGTATGGTCGATACCATCGTCTAATTGTTTCGCCTTCGCGCCTCTGTTTTGATACCGCTAGGACGTTCCAAACGCTCAAGTTCGCATTCTCGACGGCGGTCATTTCTCCTGGACACGGCTGCGGATGAGATCGGCGCATTGGTCCGACACTTTATCAGTTCTTCAGGTTAAAGATCCGATGCTTTAAACAGGAGTCACATGCCAGACCACAAGACAGCAATCATTACAGGAGCGTCGCGCGGAATCGGAGCCGGTTTAGTCGGGGCCTTCCTGAAACAGGGTTATAACGTCGTTGCCACGTCTCGCACTGTAAGTCAACAGTTGACTGCCTCGACCGCCCTGGTTCTCATCGATGGCGATATTGCTAAGCCGGAGACTGCCGCCATGGTCGTCGAAGCAGCAATCAAGAACTTCGGAAGTATCGATGTTCTGGTGAGTAACGTCGGAATCTTTTTCACGAAGCCTTTCACGGAATTTTCTACCGCGGACTTCAACGCCCTGTTCTCAACGAACCTGCTGGGATTCCTCTACATCACTCAGCTTACTGTGAAACAGATGCTGAAGCAAAAATCAGGAAGCGTTGTAAGCATCACCGCGGCGCTTGCCGATCAGCCGATCCTTGGCGTAAATGGCTCGGTCCCAATGATCACTAAAGGAGGCCTGAATTCAGTCATTCGGAGTCTCGCGATTGAGTATGCAAAACAAGGTATCCGCTTCAACGCCGTTGCCCCGGGCGTCGTCGACACTCCAATGCACAAAACTGATCCCAGGGACTTTCTTAAGACATTGCAGCCCGTGGGAGGAATCGCGGACGTAAAAGACGTTGCCGACGCCGTTCTCTTCCTCGCCCAGGCAGGTCAAGTAACCGGAGAGATCCTCCATGTGGACGGCGGTGCGCACGCCGGCCGTTGGTAAGGCCAGCCAAGACGGAACAGAGCGAATCTATGGGCGATTAAGGATGACAAGCTATCATAAAACTATCGCAGTAGCTGGTTCCACCGGGGAAGTCCTGGGGACACTGGGAAAAATCAGAATGTGGGCGATCAAAGCGACGCCGCCGGAGCGATTTCAATGAATACGGGTTCGAAAGACAAAATCTTAAGCGGGGATGGCTCTGGTCTTGCCACAGCCGAGCAGCGGTTAAGACAACTTGGCATCAAGCTTCCAGCGCCGCCTGAGCCGTTCGGCATCTACGCGGAAGCGGTGCAGACGGGCAAGCTGCTCTTTCTCACCGGAATGCTTCCCACTGTAGGCCGCGAAGCGAAATTCATCGGGCGCATTGGTGCGGAACTCGACGTGCAAACGGGACGCAAGGCCGCTTACCTGGCAGCGCTGAACGCCCTCGCGGTCGCGCGGCAGCATTTGGGATCGCTCGACGAAGTTACGCGGATCGTCCGGCTCGGCGTGTTGGTGGCCACTTGGGGAGATGTCCGCGAGCAACCGGAAATCGCTGACGGCGCTTCAGAGCTTCTGCAAGACGTCTTCGGCAAAGACAAGAACCCTTGCCGGCTAGTGTATGGCGTTGCAAGCCTTCCGCTCGGCACCCCGGTCGAACTGGAAGTCATTTTCGAGGTGGGGTAAAGGCGCGCCGAGCAATAGTGGCGCGGCCGCGACAGTAGCAGTAAGTGTCTTTCAAACGAGATCTGAAAGCTCATAGGAGGATTTATGGCAAACACAGCAATCGCAGTAGGAACGATGAAGGTGGCGCAAGTCTCCAATCCCGGAGCAGACTTCCGGATCGTCGAACGCGAGATTCCTAAGCCTGGCGCAGGACATGTGCGCATCAAAGTGCAAGCCTGCGGCGTCTGCCACAGTGACGTGCTCACGAAAGAAGGCTCGTGGCCCGGAATTCAGTATCCCCGCGTTCCTGGACATGAAGTGGCAGGCATCATCGATGAAGTGGGCGCCGGTGCTTCCGAGTGGAAGAAGGGCCAGCGTGTAGGTGTCGGCTGGCATGGCGGCCAGGACGGCACCTGTCGCGAATGCCGGCGCGGGGATTTTCGCAACTGCCGGAACCTGAAAATCCCGGGCATCAGCTATGACGGCGGATACCAGGAATTCATGGTGGCACCCGTGGAGGCGCTGGTGGCGATACCGGATAGTCTCAGGGACGCCGATGCAGCACCGCTGCTCTGCGCTGGAATTACCACCTACAACTCGCTGCGGCACAGCGGTGCGTTCCCCGGCGACCTGGTCGCGGTGCAGGGTGTCGGAGGTCTGGGTCACCTGGGCATTCAATTCGCGCAGAAGTTTGGCTATAAGGTCGCGGCGATCGGGCGCGGGTCTGAAAACGCTTCGCTCGCAAAGAAACTGGGCGCGAGCGTCTACATCGACAGCCAATCGACAAACGGGGCCCAGGAATTGCAAAAGCTGGGCGGGGCACGGGTAGTTCTAGCGACAGCCCCAAGCTCGAAAGCCATGTCCGAGTTGGTCGACGGTCTGGGCCCGAACGGCAAGCTGATCGTGGTGGGTGCGACCTTCGATCCGATTGAGGTCACACCGATACAGCTCATCACCGGAAGCCGAACCATTCAGGGCTGGTCCACAGGAACACCGGCAGACGCAGAGGATACGCTGCGCTTCGCCGAACTTACCGGCGTGCGTCCCATGATTGAAACCTATCCGCTCGAAAAGGCGGCTGAGGCTTATGCGCGCATGCTGAGCGGTAAGGCCCAGTTTCGCGTCGTTCTGACGATGCCAAGTTGACCGAGAAAATGAAGGCAGCACGCGAAAATCGAGAACAGAGGAGAAGCCAATTTATGTCACATCATTACTCTGGTCCGGACTTTGGCTTTCGCCACGGGGACGCCCGCCTTGATCTTACTGATTTGTATGCCTTCCCCAAGTCCGGTGATGCAGGCAAGTCGATCCTGATCATGTACCTGCACCCATCCGTAGGTCTGAACCCAACCGGACCCACAACAGACGACTCCTTCGCGCCCCAGGCGATTTATGAACTCAAGATTGACACTGACGGGGATCTCGTTGCCGATATCGCGTACCGAGTGCGCTTCGCCTCCGACAAGAGCGGAGCGCAGACTGCAACATTACGCCGTGTTGAAGGCAAACAGGCCGCCGGGACAGGCGGCGACCGGCAGACTATCCTCGAAGGCGCACCGGTCTCAACCGGGCGGGATACACACGTGACCGAGGCCGAAGACTGTCGCTTCTTCGCCGCCTGGCGCAGCGATCCTTTTTTCTTCGACACGATGGGCGCGCTGAACAGTCTGCAGTTCGCCGGTGACGATTTTTTCGCCGACAAAGACGTGTGCAGCATCGTGCTGGAAGCGCCCAACTCTGCCCTGGGCTCTGGAAAGATTGGCCTGTGGCATCGCACTGTGGACGGCGCGAGCGGGAAGTGGATTCCGGCAGACCGCGGCGCGCTGGCCTCGCAATCTGTATTCCTTCCTGGGGATAAGAAAGCCGCCTACCAGGCCAGAAAACGCTAGGGCGGGCAAGTCAGTCGGAAGCAGGAGGTCCTTTATGGGAGCTTATACCGGAGTGGACGGAAGATTCGGGTCCGGTGATCAAGACCCTAGTCAGCACCGATTCGAGCAGGTCATAAGCTACAGTCCTGCCCTGGAATCAGCCCACCGCGAGATCGCCAAATCGAAGGACAAGTTCGCCCAGGAAAAGCTGCACCTGGAGGATGAGATCCGTGGTGAGATCGACTTTGAAGGAATCGTGGGGCAAAGCTCGGCCCTCCTCCAGGTTTTGAATCTCCTGGAAACCGTGGCTCCCAGTGACTCGACGGTTTTGCTTCTGGGCGAAACCGGCACGGGAAAGGAATTGATTGCCCGCGCTATCCATGAACGGAGCCGGCGTAAGGAGCGAACCTTTGTAAAACTCAACTGTTCCGCAATTCCGACCGGACTGCTCGAGAGTGAGCTTTTTGGACATGAACGAGGCGCTTTCACCGGAGCGATTGCACAGAAGATTGGCCGGCTCGACCTCGCCGATCAAGGTACGTTATTTCTCGACGAGGTAGGAGACATACCGATCGAGATTCAGCCGAAGCTTTTGCGCGCTCTGCAGGAACGTGAGTTTGAAAGGCTGGGCAGCAACCGAACAAAGAAGGTCGACGTGCGACTGGTAGCGGCGACCAATCGCGATCTCGAGACGATGATGGAGAATCGCGAGTTCCGCAGCGACTTGTACTATCGCCTGAACGTGTTTCCGATCCGCATCCCGCCTTTGCGCGAACGTCCCGGAGACATTCCTCTCTTGGTGCGTTACTTCACGCAGAAATACGGCCGCCGCATGCAGAAACAGATCGAATCGATTCCCGCTGCCGCTCTAAGGAAGCTCTCGAGTTGGCATTGGCCGGGGAATATCCGTGAGCTGGAAAATTTCATCGAGCGGTCAGTGATTCTGACCCACGGCACGGCGCTCGAAGCTCCCGTCGCTGAACTCGGCAACAACGGCAGGAACGCCCTGCTGGCGTGCTCGCGCCAGACCAATGAACGCGATGAGATCGTCCGCATCCTGACAGTCACAAGCGGGAGAGTGGGTGGTCGCGACGGCGCTGCAGCACGCATGGGAATCAAACGAACGACGCTGATCTCACGCATGAAGAAGCTGGGCATCGACCAACGCAAATGTTGTCTCCTGACATCACGGGCACTGATACCAATCCCTGGCAGTGGTTTGCCGCCAGTTCGTCACGGATGATGGTGCACTTATTCAAAGCCGTAATCGAGTTTTTGAAAGGGAGATGAACTGTGCCAACGGACGGTAGCGTGTGGGACAACCCGTGCCGCGTCTTTCTAGTCTAGGGCATCGATCGATACCACCGTCAAATAGATTCGTCTCCGACTGCGAATCCAGACCGTTCGACGGTTTTTCGTTATCCCCACGAAGGAAAGCTCTAGGTGATCTCTTCCACGACTGCGCTATCTGTGCGGGAAAAGCGTACGTCCAAGCTCTCGGCGAACAGGATTAGAAAAGCATTCGGTCTTCCCCGGAGTTTCCCGAGACTGTCCTTTCATATCAATGATCAATGAGGGTTTCCAATAGCCAGCTATCCGCGATGGTGACCTTCCGATTCGGCGAAGCTGAATTCGGGTCACGATCAAAGCGCGAAGCACTCGAAAGGTCTCCTTCTTAACGTCGACCCTCGCGCGGACTGGGTTCGTTCCCAGTCCACGCAAAGATCAGGTCGGGCAGTTCCAATGAATTCGAACCCTGCCAGGCATCCAAAGCTCCCTGGGAAAATCACGGCTGCCCTCCGAACTGGGTGCCTAGGCAGCCTCCGTCTGCGACTTGCCGGCCTTCCCGCCCAGGAAGCTTAGCAATTCGGCGTTTACCTCATCCGCGTGTGTCCACGGGACGCAGTGCGGGCCGTCCTTCACGACCAGCAGGCGCGCCCCTTTGATGAGCTTGGCGGTGCGCAGCCCCGCAGCCGTGATTGGAACAATGCGGTCGGCATCTCCGTGAATCACCAGGGTGGGCACATCGATGCGCGCCAGGTCCTTGCGGAAATCTTCGTGCCAGGTTGGGACACACGCCAGGCTGGCGGTGGCGGAGGCGCTGGCCGCCACGTTCCAGCTAGCTTGGACGGCTTGTTCGCTGACACGCTTACCCAGCAGCAGGTCGGTGTTGTAGAAATTCTGAAAGAAGCCCGTGAAGAACGCGTAGCGGTCGGCGGCCACGGCTTTCTCGATGCCGGCAAATACACTGGCATCCACGCCTTCGGCATTGTCGCCGGTCTTGAGCAGATACGGTGGTACACCCGAGATAACCACCGCTTTGCTCACGCCCTTGGAGCTGTATTTTCCGATGTAGCGTGCCACCTCCCCTCCTCCCATGGAGAAGCCGACTAAGGTGAAATCACGCAGCTTAAGCTGGGTGATCAGCTGGTGGAGGTCCTCTGCGAACGTATCGTAGTTGTAGCCGGTGGTCGGCTGGCTGGACTTGCCGAAGCCTCTGCGGTCATAGGTAATGACTCTGTGACCAGCATTCAGGAGGACGGGGACTTGCTTCTCCCACGAAGCACCGCTCAAAGGGTATCCGTGGATGAGAACGACCGGTTGGCCCGAGCCATGGTCTTCGTAGTAAATGTCGATGTTGCCCGAATTTTCTTTTCCGACTGTAACGTATGACATTGCGTTTCTCCTTTTCTGTTGCGATGGATAAGTTTGTGATTGGTAGAGTCGTGACCGCAATCGACTACCCGTCGATCCAGTTTTCGATCAGGGTCGCGGCCGCGACTGCCGCCGCGCTCCTTGCAAAGTTCCGGTGTTCCCACGCCCCGAAAGGAGTGCGGTCTACATCAATACGGTACCGCATTGACGATGCTTGCAGAGCTCGTTCTCCAGGGCAGTCCTTTCCTGGCAGCACTCCATAACACGAGGATGCACCGCTCCACGCGAGTGCGCAATTGGACGTTCGTATCGGTTCGAAGAAAATGACGCCAGCGTGTCTCACGTTGCGACAAATCCTTCGCGCGAGGAAGCGCTGGTCGCGCCGATTGATACCAAGGTATCGATCGACACCATCGTCCAATAGATTTGTCTCCTCCGCTTCTGGCTTAATCGCAACTGCGCATCGCATCCGAATCAATCGGGAACGCGCAAAGCACGATCTTCCTTAGGAGAGCTCACCATGACCGTCGAAAAAGTGTACACCGCCAAAGTCCGTACCACGAGTCGTTGGAAGGACATTTTCATGAAGCATCCGCTGTTGTGTCTCGTATTCGCCACCTTGCTGGCCGCGCCGGCAACTCCAAGTACAGTCTGGGCCCAAGTGCAAGCGGCCCCTCCAATCTCCGGAGTTATTGGAAAAGTCCAGTCATTTACCGGCAGCTCACTCGACGTGCAGACACCTTCAGGCGTGGTCCACGTTGATGTCAAGCAGCCCCTCACAACCTATAAGCAGATACCGTCAGATTTGAGTCATGTCGCGTCCGCATCTTATGTCGGCGTTGCGTCGACTGAGCAGGCGGATGGAAAAGAAGTAGCGAAGCAGATCATCATATTTCCGGCGGAACTGAGTGGAGCTGCAGAAGGTAGTGTTCTGACAGACCCGCCGGGTGCAACTACTCACAGCAGAATGACCAATGGCTCCGTCTCTCGCCCTGCCTTAACGCACTCACGCATGACGAACGGCACGGTACAGAAAGGGAGCGGCACCACCCTGGTGGTCCAGTATCAGGACGGCTCTAAGACGATCTCCGTGCCTGCAAATATCCCCGTGACGGAAGTTGCACCTGAACAAGTCACATTCGCTGTTGGCGATATCGTCTATGCGGCGACTGAGAAGCTGCCAAACGGAACACTTCTGACGGACAAGATATTCCTCTTCATTCCAGCGGCCTCGAGCGACCCCATGCAGAAGGGTTCTGGGCAATGAGCCATTCAACCCCTCCTGATTGTGAACCGAACGCTACGAGCACGTTGCCGGAGCAGCCGGGCGTGCTCGTCGTCAGGAAACACCATTTCTTGGTGCGCTGGAGTCACTGGCTGAATGTGCCGATCCTTCTTGGCCTTATTCTGAGTGGCATCTCTATTTACTGGGCTTCGCCGGTTTATCAACACAATCCAGATCCGAATACGGGAAACGTCGATGTGGCAGCGGACATTGGAATCTGGATATGCGCCCATATGCCTGGACTGCATCACTACAGCAGTCCACCCGACTGGATTTACAACCACATGAGCCTCGGGCCGGGCATGTTGGGCTTGGCTCTGCGTCTGCATTGGCTTTGCGCGTACCTGTTCATGCTGAATGGCATGGTGTACGTTGCGGGGCTGGTCATGGGAGCAGGCTGGCGCTCCTTGCTGCCTCGCCGGACCGATCTGCTGGACGCGCTCAGGATGTTTCGATACTACCTGGGGTTTCCCTTCGCTAAACTGGCACGCCGCAAATGGCTGCATCCCTTTTTCAACACAAAGTACAACGCGCTCCAGCGCGCAGCATATTTCTCTGTTCCGGTCGCCGGGTTGCTTTCGGTCGCTACAGGCTGGGCGATTCACAAGCCCATGCAGCTCCATTGGCTGGCAGCGCTGTTTGGAGGGTACAACGCAACGCGTGTCTGGCATTTCTGGCTGATGTGGGTCGACATCCTCTTCGTCGTGCCGCATGTGACTCTGGTTATCGCCGACGGGCGGGATACGTTGCGCAGCATGATCGTAGGTTGGTCAACAAGACTAGAGCGGTCGGAGGTCATCGCAAGTGAACCGTAAAGAAAATGGCGGCGATTCATTACAACCGACAGATATACCTTCCACGGGGATAGAACCGAAACAGGAGATGGCAGAACTACCAGAGGCTGGTCCTGAAGATGCGAATGCTTCCGTCCCAATGGCCAGAGAGAATGAGAAGGCCAAGGCCGTTGAAGCAATAAAACAACAAGTGGATGCAGATGGATCGCCCTGGTTATCAGTGGACCACGAACCGCGAACAGAAGAAGCGGCTTCATCCGTTGCTGTGAAATCTGTCTCCGTGAAAAAGCCGCAAAGCTTCTTTGGAGAGCGACCTCTCCCGGCAATTGAGATGGCTCCCCGGGTCCTGTTTCATCAGAGCCGGCGCGACTTTCTGGTGTTGGGGGCTGGCGCGCTGGCAGCCCTGACAAGCGCTGGATTTCTGCTACCGCAAGATACGCTCAGTCGCATGGGTATCGATCGAAACATGGACTCTCCAGGGAAGGAGTGGTTTCTAAACAAAGCACTGCGTATCGACGATGACGTTGCAGAGGCACTTTACTCTGGAACTCGCAGGGTGCCCACCTACACCAAATCGCAGATTACCCCGCTCAAGAACAACTACAACGGAGCTACTCCTGATCTCGGCTATATTTCTGGATGGAAATTGACTCTGGATGGGCTCGCTTCTGGCCTGAGCATCTCTCTCGATATTCGGAATCTCCTGACTCGCTTCCCGATGCAAGAGCAGATTACAAGGCTGGTTTGCGTCGAAGGCTGGAGTGCGATCGCGTGGTGGGCTGGTCTGAGATTCGATGATCTGCTTCGCGCCTACTCACCGATGTCGCAAGCTAAATGGGCGAGTGTGGAGTCTTCGGTCAATCTCGATGCCTCCGGGAATCCTGACCCTTACTTTATGTCGCTCGACCTGGCGACGGCCCGCCATCGACAGACGCTTCTCGCCACACACTTCAACGGTCAGCCCCTTACCGTGGATCATGGAGCACCGCTCCGTCTGTTGGTGCCCGTGAAACTTGGTTTGAAGAATGTGAAGGCCATTACCAGGATTACGTATGTCGCGGAAGAGCCAAGAGACTATTGGGCCGAACGTGGATATTCCCGCTACGACGGAATCTAACTCCTTTCAAGATTGCTTTTCCCATCGCAGCGTGCTAGAAGAGAGGTATCTTTTCGCGAAGACGTATGATCCAAGGGCGTCGATCCCACATCGTAGCTTTCAAGCTTCCCAATCTCATATCTGCGGTGAATTGGATTGCGCGATCGGGGTGTCGTTCCCCCAGGTCTCCAACGCCCACCACCGCTTCCAGCTCATTGCCGCCCATCAGCCTCTCGCGCAGAGCGCGCTAGAAGCCTGAGATGTGGCCTGAAACTCAGACAAGCTCATGTCAGCGGAGACGTGGCCTTGCGCGGCAAGGCGAAGCGATTGATGTATGCGCAAAACAATGATTGGCCAGTGGTTCAAATGATGGAACGTGATACTCTTGCGTTTTCCATGCCACATTGCGGCGGTAGTTCAAGAAAACGGGCTTAATGACTGCCGCTCTAGGCGCAAGACAAGATGAAAATACGGCAATGGCTATCCCTCCTCATTCACAAACATACCTGGCTGCCCGCGGCGGCAACGCTCTCGGCAGCAGCCGTGTTTGCGGCTGTTTCGGTGTTGCGACCGAGGCTCTCTTGGCTTTTGGGTGCGGGCGCTGCAATTGGATTTTCTTCGTTTGTTTACGGCTATTACGCCAAGGCCCGTAAGCATATTAAGTATCCACTCCTCAGCCACCTATACCGGCGTCAGTATGCAGAGGTTTGGGATGGTCTTGCCGCCTCGCCCCGGCAAGCACGAGCAGCGGCTTGCGGTAAACCAGAGGAAGATACCCTCCGCCGCTCGGCGGAACGGCCGGTTCGCAATATTCTGGAATTGACCGGGATTGGTCCACAGGATGAGGTGCTGGAGATCGGCTGCGGCGTTGGCCGCATCGGACTGGAATTGGCTCCCCGCTGCCGATTTTGGACCGGAGTAGATATCTCGGCGAACATGCTGGCGGTTGCTTTGGAGCGATTGTCCGGCTTGAAGAATGTGCGGCTCATGAAATTGGCTCTGGTTGGCTTGGAGCAATTTGAGGCCGAGACCTTTGATATCGCATATTCCACGAACATGTTTGACCATTTGGACGAGATGGATCGCTGGCTGTACGTGAAAGATGCCTTCCGTGTGCTTCGTCCCGGTGGACGGCTTTTCATCGACAACACCGACCTCGAATCGGAGGGAGGCTGGGCACCTTTTGCGAGAGACGCAAGTTCGACGGAGGAACTGGGGCGCCCACCCTACATGCCTAAACCGGCTACTTCGGCTGAGTACGCGACCTACGCCCGCCGAGCGGGATTCGTGCAAATCAAGGTTCATCAGCGTTCGCCCTTGCTCATTCTGACTGCCACAAAACCTGCTTCCGATTCATAATCCACGCCGAAAAACAAAGGGAACGTATGCGAGAGAAGAGACAGCGATCGTCACGGGAGCATCCCATCTCGCATTTCGGTCAGCTTCAGAAGGCGCACTACTGGTAGTGCTTCACCGGAAAGGTTCCGCAGCGCCTTGCGGCTGGTGCCTTGTTGCTGCAGGTGGTTGAGGAATGACTCTCGCTCTTTCAGCAGCGGAGCCTGCCGGTGACAATTTAGGGGAAAAAGATTTTCGAGAAACGCATCTAGCATTTGTGCGGGCCTCCACGCCCGCGACCGATGCCAGCAAGCTGCGGAAAACCCTGATTTTGATTTGCTAATGGGAGCAAGGCCAGTCATCAACTCATAGGTTGTTGTCCCGCTACCGCCGCATCCTCTGCCGCATAATCGAACTGAGCCAGGAGCGCGGCGGCTGGCGGATTTTCCCGCTCCCAGCGTATCGTCCGCCGGATTGCCTCCTCAATCGTCACCGATTCCTCGTACCCCAGCTCCTGACGGATGCGCGTCGAACTTGCCGTCCAATGCTGCGCGGCGTTGCCGGGCTTTAGCAAGTGCCGCGGCGTGCGCTCGGTGGGCAGGACGACGAAATCCCCATCCCACCGCATCGCGGCGGCGATCTTTCGCGCCCATTCGAGTTCGCTAAACGACGGTTCCTCGCACACGTTATAGATACGTCCTGCAGCGCGATCATCAGTGGCAGCCAGCGCAAGGGCTGCGGCCACGTTCTCCACGTTGCCCCGCGGCGAGCGCCAGGCAGCCAGAGTCTTCGGAAAGATGATGTGGCGCCGTCCGTCGGCGATGCGCTTCACTACGGGATAAAAACGACGCAGTGGATCGCCGGGTCCATACACCATGGGCAGCCGGAGTACCGTGCCGGGCAGTTCACGGTCGTTCATGACAACGCGCTCGGCTGGAATCTTGTCATAATCGTCCGTCACCCAAGGGTAGATCTTGCGCATGAGCTGCAAGCCCTCGGGTGGGTAGGGATGTAAACAGCGCCGCAGTTCCGACTCTTCCGTAAGGGGCACTTCCTGCAACGGTCCGCTTTCTGTACCGTCCGAAACGCCCACTGCACGGTACACGTCGATGCTGCTGAGCATGACCACCCGTTGGGTCGCGCCACGAAAGATGTTCATCAGCTCTTCTGCCTGCGCACCCGAACTGATGACAAAGTCGATCACCACATCGGGAACAAAGCGCTTTAGTCCCTGAGCGCTGGCGCCGAGTTGGTTGCGATTGCCACGGATCTCCTCCACGCCGGCGGGCGCAGCCGTCGTGCCGCGATGAAACACCGCCAGTGCGTGTCCTTTCTGCGTCAGTGCGCTCACGGCGAACCGTCCGATGAAGCCATTCCCGCCAATTAGAAGAATGCGCATAGCACAGTGAAATCATCGCAAGAACAGCTCTTTGGGTACCAGTAAAATTCTATTGTCCACATTATGTTGTGTTGAAAACTCAACAACCCCGCAACCATGCCACGACGCGCTCCACCCCAACAGAAATGCGAACACAACATAATCCTGGAATGCGGTTCCCTTCTGAAGTCCGACGCCTCGCGGCAAATGATTTCTCCCTTTTCAAGCGGCTTTCTGCGTTTAACATCCGAGTGGCGAAGGTTCTCTAAAACTCAAAATCAAGAGAGAACTGCCATTGCCTCGGAATCCCGGCTTTATTCCCCATTGCGAACGTCGACAGAGGTGAACTCTCCGCACCGTAGAACTGATTGAGAGCAACGACGTTCGTATGGTTAAGAAGGTTGAATGACTCCACGACGAAGTCCAGCTTGCCATGCTCGCCGACTTTGAAGAATTTCAGGAGCCGCAAGTCTAGTTGCGCCTGGGTACCGGTCCGCAGTGAGTTTCGTCCAAAACCAAAAGGGCGAGAAGACAATGGAATGGCACCACTGCGATTGGCGTCGAAGCCCGTCAGAGGATCAATGGGTCTGCCGCTTCCAATCATTAAGATCGGAGCCGTTTCAATGTTGCCGAAGAGCTTGGCGATTGCGCCGGTAGGCTTTTTGCCTTCGTCCTCATCCCCCAACGGCAGATCGAACGTACCGCTAAACACGAACCGGTGCCTCTGGTCGTTGGCAGACAACGCCCTCTCGGCCGGAAGCAAATAGGGGTTGGTCGGCTGCTCGTCGAAGTCCGAAGCATCGTCAATTGCCTTCGACAGCGTGTAGCTGCCGGAAAATTCGATTTCGTTCGACAGTCTTCGGTTCAGGGACCACGACACGCCATGGTAGATCGAACTGCTGTGATTCTCCCACTGATAGATGTTATCGAACTGCGGCTTTAACCGAACTGGAGAAAACACCAGCATCCCAAGCTGTTGCGGAAACGGGTTTGGAATTCCGAGGCGGGCAGAGTTATTTTCTGTAAGTATTACGGGTGGGGACAGATTTACGTTCCGAGTACGTGAGAGTCCTGCGCCTCGTGCAAACAAGAAGGTGGCGCTGGCTGTCAGGTTTCGGCTAAGCAGACGTTCCACTCCTAGGCTAGCGATTGCGCTGCGCGAAGTCTGCAACTCCGGGTCGGCGGCATAGATCGAGGGACGAATCGACGCAATTGGTGTCAACGAGCTTCCACCCATTTCGGACTGGAAGATTTGCGCTGCTGCTTGCCCATACGCGACCTGCTCGAAGCCTTGTACCCCGTTGATCTCAAGCGCACGATTCGCCGCCGCCAGCAAGTAGCGATCAAAGAAAATGCCGAACCCCGCCCTCAGCGCCCAACTTGATGATGGGCTATAGGCGACTCCAAGTCGCGGCGCGAGATCGTTGGTATCCTCGGTGAAGCGCACGGGCAGGTGCTCGAAGTCGTAGCGTACACCCGCATCAATCGTGAAATGATTCGTAACCGTCCAGTGATCTTGGACAAATCCAGAGTACCTCGGCGACGCGAAATGTGTGTTTGGACCAGCAAACGTTTGTCGGTACTCGTCAGGCTGCCCGCTCAGGAACGAATCGAGGGTCGGAAAGACGTAGATCGCTCCGAAGCCGTCGTAAGCTGAAACGTTCTCTCGAATCCAGTCCAAATCTGTTCCAAAACTGAAAAGGTGACGACCTTTCGCAGCAGATGCCACGTCGCTCAACTCGTAGTGGTTCTCACGTCTTCTGTCATCACCGTCATAGGGGCGACCGAAATCGACGAGACCTGCGATGCTGATGCCTGGTCCTTTTTGGTCGGCACTCCTCAGCACGGCTCTGCGCGTGCTCACCTGAAAACGGACGCTGTTTAGGGCGTTGCTGCCAAGAATTGAACTAAGCGAGCCTGTCACCCCCTGATCCTCGATGAAGCTGCTCCCCCGTCCGCTGGGATCGACCAGACCTGCGGTGTTGAAGGCATCGCCTACTTCCCGATTGTTGGTCAAGGCGTACTTCAGCAACAATGAGTGGTTGTCCGCGATGTGATGATCCAGCCTCCCAGAGACCTCTGTTTCGCCCCGTGCCGTCCGAAATAGATCAGGATTGATGGTGCGTGTGGCGATCCTCGAAAACGCGCCGGAGCCAAGCACCCCATTGACAGCGCTGGCAACTGAGGGCGAGATTAGCGAGCTATCGTCTCCGTGTGCCCCCTCCTGTTCTGCCGCCACGTAGTAGAAGGTCTGATCGCGGACCAGCGGTCCTCCGGCGGACAGTCCCGTCCGAAACCGATTCAGGTAAGGAGGTTCGGTCTCGCTGGTGAGCGGTTCTTTGGCGTTCAACATGCCGTTTTGGACAAACACAAAGGCGTCTCCGTGGAGAGTGTTGACGCCGCTCTTGGTAATCACATTGATCGGTCCGCTAGCGCCGCCCCCTGACTCCGCGGACATGCCATTGTTGACCACCTGAAACTCCTGCACCGTCTCAGGCGACAGTTCCGTGCGTGCGGAGCCTGCGAATTCGTCGTTGTTCTCGACACCATCGATGTAGAGGCTATTGCTGCGGGAGCGCAAACCTGCGAAGGTGAAGCCGCTGTCGGTTAGGGCGTTCTTGCCCCCCGTCGCCCCCTGAATATTCGACCTTGTCAACTGCGGCGCCATCAACGCGAAATCGAGGTAATTACGGCTGACCACGGGAGATTCCTCGATCCGCTCATGATCGATTGTTGTTGCTTCGGTAGTCTGCGTGGAGTCAATCGGCGGCGGCTGTTCCGAGACCGTGATCTGTTGCTGAACTCTGGCAGGAGCAAGCCGTACCGTAAGCTGAACCGCCCTTCCGATAGAGATCAGAATCGCGTTATTCACATACGGCGAGAACCCGGGTGAAACTATGCGAAGCTCGTACTGACCTACAGGAAGCTCCCCGGCATAGAAGGAACCCGTTGGGTTGGCGGAAATTTTGCGCGTCTGGTTCGTGCCTGTGTTGCGAAGCGAAACCGTCGCGTCAGCAACGGGGCTACCAGTCTGATCAACTACAGTTCCCTGCACAGCACCTGCGACTCTGGAGGTCTGTGCCGCACACAAAACAGCCAGTGCGACGATGGCAAAGCTGGCGAACCACAGCCTCAGCCGTCGTGCTCTGTCCGATGAAAACATGCGTGTCCTCGGTTCAAACAGGGTTGATGGAATTGACAGTGCTGTCCCTGCGTGACACGGGCGGAATCAGATTCGGAGAGGTCTGGGTGGGGAAGGAGCGACAAAGGCAGCAAGGCTGGGAGCGTCAACGTGACATGAGCCGAAATAAGGCAAGAGGCCGGGCGTTGCGGACACCCTGTGGATCAAGGCAGCAGCGGCATGCGCAAACGTGACAACCGCTCCGGCGATCAACACCACTATCACCGTGCTGTACTCGATGTCGTAGCCCGTTTGGAACGTGTTATCCCAGTGATCGAAAATCTCCGACACGTGACCCCAAACGCAAAGCGTCAGGATTAACGTCGTGCCGAATTGAATAAGCCTTCGCCGCACCTTATCTTCGTCCCATCGTCCCAATTTATCACATACTTTGCGGTGTTCGGTTCGGTGCTACTTGGTTCTCAGCCGGTCACTATCTGAATCTGACTCACGCTGTACTTTTGGCGGCGAGCTCCTCTTCGGGCTCCACATGAACGAACCTCGAACTTACGCCTGAAGATCTCCGTGCCATTGAAAGTGCCTCCTCAAACATCAAGGTCGAAGGGACGGTATCCGCAATGGCTCCTTTAAAGAAGTCCGACTTCGCTGGCGGTCGCCCATTACTTGATCGCCCATCTCTTTCGCCGGCGAGAAACACACAGATGAACGCAGATGACCACGGATACTCGGGAAAAAAACCACCCATGTTGCCCAAATCTCTTAATCGGCGTTCACGCCCCGCTGGAACCCTATGGGCTTCCGCGTTGCAATTGACGCAGTGCGGGCGAGAGGAGGCCACCCAGCCCGGCGAGGATGCAGGCGAAGCCAGAGATAGCAATCACCCGCGGCGCCGAGAGATACTGCAGCAGCACGCCACCGAACGCGGCTCCCAGCGGCGCCGCAGCTACCACCAGCGAATGCCGCGCGCCGAAGACCTGGCCGCGAATCTCGGTCGGGACGAGCCGCTGCAGCAGAGTGGTTTCCATCGGCGTGTAGGGCGCCCAGGATGCCCCAGCCACACCGAGGAACAGCATGGCGAGGGGGAGCTGTCGGATGAAAAACAGGGGGCACAACAGCGCTCCCCAGAGCACCGCGATCATGGGTAAGGCAATGCTCGGCCGCCAGCGGCGCGAGAGCTTGGTCAGGGTCAGCACACCAGCGAAGGCCCCCGCGCCGAAGCCGGTCCACAGCAGCCCGTAGCCGTCGGCGTTGGCATGTAATGTCTGGACGCTGTAGACCGGCAGGGCCGCCTCCAACGGGCCGTAGGAGAAGAAGAACACTAGCGAGAGGAGCGTAAGCGCGGGCACGTAGCGCAGGCTGAACAGCGCACCGAAGCCGAGCCAGCGATTGGCTGCCGCATGCTGTGCGAAACCTGGTTCGCGAGTGATCGTGGGCAGGGTCAGCACTAGCAGGCCCATGAGCAAGAAGCTGGCGGCATCGATGAACAGCGCCGAGGGACCGCCCAACCTGGCGACGGCGAAGCCTGCTGCCACTGGGCCGGCCAAATACGAAAATTGCAGGCTGGTCGCGGTGAGCGCATTGGCGCGATCGAGGGCAGCGTCGTCCACCAGGTAGGGCACAAACGCCCGTACCCCAGCCGTGGTTGCTGGCGAGAGAGCTCCGGCGAGCAACGCCAGCACGAAGACGTGCCAGAGCTGCAACGATCCCAGGGCGTAGAGCGTGGGAATCGCCGCAATGAGTGCCGCTCGGGCGAGGTTGTCGAAGCCCATCACTAGCCGCGGCTGGTAGCGATCCAGCAGACGCCCGAGGATCGCCCCGGTGACGACGCCAGGCAGGTCGAAGCAGAGGATGACGAAGCCCACCGCCGCTCCCGAGCCGGTCAACTGCAGCACGAACCAGAGCAAGGCAATGATGGTGAACTGGTCCCCGAGATACGAGATGCTCAGCCCCAGCCAAAGCCGCTGGAACGCGGGATCGCGCAGTGTAGCGCCAACAGCAGTCGTTTCATCACTTTTTACTTTTGTGTACTTTCGCACGAGTAACTGCCGGCGCTTTCCTCTTCAATTTGATCTGATTGTAATCAACGGCGGCACGAACGAGATTTCTTAGAGCACGCTCATTAATCTTATTGCCCTCGAAAAGATCGATCGCTCGCCACGCGTTGCCTCCGAGGCCCGCGTTGAAGAGCTTGTCAGGATCTGGGAGGCTCGCCCCGTGGGAAAACGTAAGCTTCACCTTATCTTTGTGGGCATTGCCGACCGCGATTATTCCGTCGCGAGACCACACTGGGCTTCCCATCCACTTCCATTCCTCGATGATCTCTCGGTCGGCCTCAAGAATGATTTTGCGGAGGCTGGCGAGCGTTGTGCCACGCCAGTCTGTGAGTCCTGCGATCAGCTGGTCAATACGTTCCGATGGATTCATTGGATCTTTATGCCTCCGAATTCTTGTTCCGTTTTCATGCGAGTCGTCTTATCGCCGCAGCGTCTTGCTAGGCCGATCTCTTCGAAAGAAGTCGTCGAACGACATGGCCTTTCCACATCCACAATCCCGAAAGAACAAGCACAGGAACGAAGACAAACCGCGTGGCCGGGGCGTAGTTTGGAATTTGGTCAAACGGGCTATAAATGTAACCGAGTATCGGAATGCTAAAGACGAGGTGAATCCAGCGAAAAACCGAACGCGTGGTAGCGTTGGGGGTGGTCTTGGCGGCGACGAAGGCCGGCTTCTGCAGAGTCGATTCCATGGGGTTCTTCCTCCTTTTCGTTATTGTTGACTGACGTTCGAGCTGGCGTTCGAGAGCATCTATGCGAGCAGACCAGAATCGACGGAACGGCAACTCGCTCCCACCACGAGGCCAGTTCTGGTAAACGGAGCTCCGGGGGTTGTCTCGATCCTTCCCGATACGCGATCCACTCGATTCACGATTTTTGAGCCGCCTGAGGCGGCCAGTTGGGCGTTTCAATCCCGAACTGCTTGGCGTACTCCGCGTTCAATCGCGGCCAGCCGAACTTCATCGCCTCAGAGCCGACAATGCGGCCGATGGGAGTTCCGCTGAGAAGGTGATCCAGAACATCGAAACAAATGTGCCACCCGGCAGCGCCCATTGCGATGAAGCGGTGACCGATGTTGGTCCACAGCGTCAGGCGCGTACCGGCACCAAAGCCTTCGAGCTCCCACCGCATATCGAAGCCACCCCACTTGTACTCAAGCAGCTTGGGAGCGTCGGCTCGCGTCACGGTCGTTTCGGTAACGCGAGGCGCAGGCGCTCCCACCGTGGTGAGCTTCACCGTGGTTCCAACCGTACCCAGGCTCCGATCGGCTTCGAAGGGCGCCCACTCGCGCAGATGCGCCGGGTCGGTAAGCGCCTGCCAGACTTTTTCCGGCGAGTGGCGCAGTTCCCGGACGAGAATGAGCGTCCACTTCTCTCCGTCCTTTCGTATCTGCGCTCCGCTGGCCGGACCCGGTGTGTACTGCTCGCGAACGGTCATCTTTTTCTCCCTATCCCTAGCGTGGATAGCGCGCCAGTTGGGTGAGCTGAATCAGGTTGCCGCAGGTGTCGTTCAGCATCGTAATGGTCGAGCCGGTCACGTCGGTAGGCGGCATCGTGAACTCGGCACCGCGGGCCTGGATGCGCTCATAGTCGCCCTTGACGTCGTCGGTGTAAAACATGATCGCAGGCTGGCCCTGTTGGAACATCGCTTGCTGATACGCTTTGGCTGCGGGGTTGTTGTTCAGCGCCAGCTGCAGCTCAATGCCGTCCGGTTCCTCGGGCGAGGCCACGGTCAGCCAGCGATATGGGCCCTGACTGAAATCGGTCTTCTTGGCAAGGCCCAGTACCTCCGTATAGAAGCGCAGGGCCTTGGTCTGCTCGTCCACGTAAACGCTGGTCACTTTGATTTTCATTTCGTTCTCCTTTGTCAGGTACGCGGTTTGGGCCGCGTCGTCTTCTCCCTTGTCTTCCTTTTCGCTGGTGTTGACGGATCCAGGCGATCGAGGTGGCGTTCGAGAGCATCCAGGTGAGCGGACCAGAACCGGCGGAACCGAGCCAGCCAGGCATCCAGCTCCTCAAATGGTTCAGGTTTCAGCCGGTAGAGACGGCGCTGCGCGTCCACCGTGGATTCAACAAAACCGGCCTCGCGCAGCACGCGCAGGTGCTTTGACACGGTCGGCTGCGACATACGAAGCTGACGCTCGATCTCTCCCACCGACTGTTGTGACGAGACCAGGAGGCTTAATATCGCGCGCCGGTTCGGCTCCGCTATGATTTCGAAAACAGATTCCATAGGTTTTATATACTCCACATAGCATATACGTGTCAAGGTATATTTAGACAGGGCTGTGTGGCGCCTGTTCGCGTGGCGCTGCTTTCGACGTTGCTGCCCAACGGGGCGGGCGTTTTCGGCAACGACGGTCCCGAGCGGTGGTAATTTTCAGCGCCTGGCGTCCTGGATGAAAGACGGTCGCATGCTCGCTCGCCGTCTTCGCCTCTTCAGCATCTGCGCCGAACTGCGAGCTCAGAGGCGGGCTCCGCGGGCTGTTGGCCAGAAGTGACCCGCGCGGATTACCCGCCTGGCTCCAGCGCATACTCCGGAGAAGGCTCGCTAGGACTCGCCCAGGCTTTTCCTGCGAGTTGAGCCTGCCGTGAAGCAAACGAGAGCTTGGCAGAACGCAAAGCCGCATCTGGAAACTTTGAGCCGATGCGGAGGCAAGTGGAAGCCTGGCGGAAAAGTGAATTGACGGACGTCGCGGCTAAGGTGGTGATCTACGAAGCGTTCGTGGAAGGCAAGTGGGAAGCTGCAAAACATCTCGCCCAGACCGGGCGCGAACGGTACTTCGAACCGAAGTACGAAGAATTCAAGCCGCGAACGATCTGGAGTCTCTCTAACGCGTTCGCCGCACCTCAACTCCGGCGGAATAGACGAGAGCGACACCTCGAACTTGCTGCGCTCTCTGGGCCGAGTCGCATCGCAACGCCACCCCAGTCAATCCCTGGCAATGCTGGGATTGGTTCTTCACGCGGCATCGTCAGTCTTGGTGCGCCGATTCGATCTCGGCCCCGGACAGCACGTTGGCGGAGGCCGATCTGAGAATCATTTGAGCGGCGTGAATTTAACAAGAATATGACCATTTTGTGACAAATCGGTCAGGTCGGCGGCCTTAAGGTATGCGACTACGTGATTCCAAGGCAGTTGCAATATGTCAGATTTTCAAGCCAAAAGAATCAGCCAGGTGGCGCAATTCGGAGATATCTCGCTGGATTTCCGAAAGATGGAGCTCTGTCGAGGCGGACAATCTATCGGAATAACTCTGCGGGAGTTCAAAGTGCTGAAGTTCTTAATCTCCAGACCGAGAGTCGTGGTGTCGCGCCACAGGCTCATAAGCTCTGCCTGGCCAAAACGGAAGCGTTCCAGTTACCGCACGGTCGACAATTGCATCGCAAAACTGCGGCAGAAAATCGAGAGGAATCCGGGCTGCCCCGTCTTTATTCGAACCGTTCACGGGGTTGGCTACAAGTTTGTTCCTCAGGAAAATGCGTACCCCTTCTGGCAGAGTCGGTTGAGTGAGGAGCAGGAGGAAATATGGGAATAGGTACTTTGAAGGGAATCGTACTGCAATTGTTGGCTGTGGGAGGCCTCTTCGCAGGCATGCCGTCTGCGTATGGTATTCCGGCGTTTGCCCGCAAATACGGGCTGCCCTGCTCCGCTTGTCACGAAGCCTGGCCCATGCTCAACAATTTTGGCCAGACTTTCAAAGACAACGGGTACCAGTTGGGCAACGAGCGTGACGCACCCATCTACCAGCAACCTGCTTACTGGCCGATCATGTTTCGCACCACTCCGGTATGGCATCGGGAAAATAATAACCGCCAGGCGATTGATCAGGTCCCCGGAAATGCCGGCAGCGGCCTGGTCGAGTCGAGTGTGACTACGTCAGGTTTTGACTTGTCGGGGGTTGATGCAATAACGGCCGGTACGCTTTACAAGAACATCTCGTTCTTCATCCAGCCCTTCATTGGAAACTCCGGTATTATGCTGGCCCAGGCTTGGGCGCGCTTCGACAATCTTGCAGGCACGCACTGGTTAAATTTCAAGCTTGGAAAGTTTGAACTGGATGAACCAATCTCGCAAGAGCGATCTCTTACGGCCAGTAATACCGGTGGCGGCTACTACAACTATTTCTTCACGCCGCCGGGGGACAACAACTTTTTCGGAGGCATTGGTTTTCCTCAACTCGGTGCGGAACTGCTGGGGCATTCTGAGAACGACTACACCCGATATTCAGTCGCCGTGGTCACCGACAGCAACGGCGCGACTGGATTGCCCTCAAATCAAGACTATGACGTGTATGCCAACTTCAACCAAGCTTTCGAGGTCCCTTGGTTCGGAGAACAGCAGGTCGGGCTTTACGGATATTTTGGCGAATCGCCAACCTACTTCCAGACTAGCGGAGGCAGCGCCATCCCGGGCACCGGAACGGGGAACCGCAGCTTTTACCGCCTCGGCGCATACGGACACTGGTACGTCAATAAGTTCGACTTCTACACTTTCTACATGCATGGATCGGACAACGTGTTTCTCGGCAACAGCGTGCCTGCGAACCAGCCTGCAAAGCTGCCGCTCGGAGCGGTTGGGCCGCTATGGAACGGCGGATTCGTCGAGGCCCACTACAATCCCAACCCTCGACTAGTCGTAATCGGCCGATACGAACTGAATCGCATGTCTCGAGTGGCAAATCAGACAATTCGCAGTAATGCGGGGAATGCCGATATTTGGACGGCCGGATATCGCTGGTACCCAATCATGAGTCCACGTGCCGGCTTAGCCTGGACACAAGAATACTCCCGCAGCACGAATGCTGGCGCCGCACCCCTGTCCGGCAAAGACGACATTCGCAACAGTCTTCAGATGGGGTTCGATTTCGATTTCTGAGGAGGACGCTCCCTTGCGCATGAAAATCACACTGGCAAGTTCCGCCTTAGTTGTCACCCTGTTGTGGAGGGTTGCCGGCCTCGCGCAAGAGAGCCACATTGGCAAACTGGTCGGGCATGCCAACCGTGGCAAGGCACTCTACCGGCGCTATTGCGTCTTCTGCCACGGAGAATACGGGGATGGTACAGGAGAGAGCGCACCGTATCTTGATCCGAAACCCCGCGACTTCACCAAGGCGGTATTCAAATGCCGGTCTACGCCGAGCGGTAGCCTGCCTCTCGATAGCGATCTCTATGACACGATCAGCCGTGGAGTTCACGCCAGCGGCATGCCGTCGTGGAAGCCTCTTCTCCGCCAGGAGCGCGCCGATCTGGTTGCGTATATAAAAACGTTCTCTTCGGCATTTCAGGAAGAGAAGCCCGCCGCACCTGTACCGATACCGCCGGAGCCGCCCTCTTCTCAGGAGAGCATCAAGCGCGGAGGGGAACTCTTCCAGAGCCTGAATTGCTGGTCCTGCCATGGCAAAGACGGACGTGGCCACGGCCCGTCCGCCGCGTCTCTAACGGATAGCAAGGGTTATCCAATCACTCCTTTCGACTTCACCAGTGGGACGCGGTTCAAGTGCGGAGACTCAGATCCGGAAATGTTTCGCGATTTGGTTACCGGCCTGGATGGAACCCCGATGCCTTCGTTCGCAAACGCCATGACCCCAGATCAGAGGTGGGACGTGGTCCACTATATCCGCTCCTTGCATGTTTCCAGGAAGCACTCAGAAGTGAAAATCCAATCCGCAGGACAGTAATGGAAAGACAGGCTTGCATGAAATTAAAATACGCAGTCATTCCGGCATGGGTCGTTGTGGCATTGTCACTATCCGGCCGCGTAACCACCGGGTGGGCGAGTCCGGCCGACGCCTCCACTTCTTTGAAGGGTACGGCGAAGTTCGAAGGCACCGCTCCGAAACCTTCGCCCATTGATATGTCTGCAGATCCACTCTGTGCCAAGGCGCGTTCAACGCCTGCCGCGACAGAAGACATCGTAGTAGGTGCCGATGGCGGCCTGGCCAATGTGGTGGTCTACGTTTCCGATGGACTCAGTTCTCACAGCTTTCCGCCTCCGGAGCAACCAGCTACGCTTGAGCAAAAAGGCTGCCAGTACAGACCGCACGTGCTGGCGCTGCAAGCTAACCAAAAACTTGAGGTCGTGAACAGTGACGAGACCACCCACAATATCCATCCGACTCCAAACAATAATCGGGAGTGGAACATGAGCCAGCCTCACGGAGTGCCGCTCGAACAGTCATTTGCCCGCGAGGAAATTGCGATCCCGGTGAAGTGCAATGTCCATCCCTGGATGCGCGGGTATATTGCGGTGTTCAAACATCCCTATTTCGCGGTAACCGACAAGAATGGCGGCTTCGAATTGAAGAATCTACCGCCTGGCACCTACACGATCACTGCGTGGCAAGAGAAGTTGGGCACGCAAATTCAGAAGGTGACGGTTGCGGCGGGCGAAAGCAAACCGTTGGACTTTGCCTTCAAACAATAGTTCGACGGGTCTTGCCTCAACCGATAAAGGCCGGCTCGTCTGGCCGCGGAATGTATAGGGAACAGACGCACCTTCGACAGATCTCATTGTGCTGTACGTCGAGGTTTGCCCGAAATTGTAACGCTTCTGAACCATTGAGAATGTCTGGGAGTGCTTGCCGGTGAATGTTTCCCAACACAGCATGGAAAAAACACGGGCGAACATCACCCGATGCTTCGATCACAGCTGAAACCCAAGGCGCATTGCAGCGCGGCGCAACGTTGTTCGTTTGTCCAAGGTGGGCCCGGAAATGCCCGACAAGGCGGAGTAATTTGTCGGCAGTTTCAACCACAAATCCCGAATCCAAATCTGCTCGGTGTTCTTGGGTGAGATGTTCGACTTCTGCCTCCAGCGCGTCGACCTCTTCAGACACGAGAGCGACGCGACCGACGCGGTCAGGCCCCCACCCTTCGGAGCGGTTGAAGGCGACGGAAGTCAGGTCGGCTGCCAGGAAAGAAACTGAATTCAATCCGATGTGTTTCGCATACGCAACTACCGCGCGCAACGACTGATGATTTCCCTTTTGTACCGTACAGCGGGCCCGAACCGGCATCTCAGGACGGATATGGTGTAATGCTTTGACCCCATCCGCCAACTGCTCAAACGCATCGGGAATGCGACGAATGCGGTTGTGGACCGCCGGTGGGCCATCGAGAGACACGATGACATCGTCGACGCTCTCAGTAATCGCCTGCGCCTGAGCTTTCAGTAACAGCCCGGCTGTGAGCAAGCTAACTCGGCTTCCCGTCGAGCGAAGCATTCGCGCCAGGCAACTCCACTTCTGATTCAATTGCGGCTCGCCGCCGGAAAATACAAACCATCGCACCCCGAGTTGCCGGAATGCACTTAGGTGTTGTTCGAGGTCTTCGGGCGTGATTTCCTTCGCCTCTCGAATTCGCCATATATCGCACATCACACAGCGGCAGTTGCACTGGTTG